>TARA_R110002096_G_scaffold344972_2_pt1 | contig 14666 bp, 12 predicted proteins | sample TARA_R110002096 | Tara Oceans TARA_R110002096 (sample SAMEA4397295) | marine metagenome | biome: Polar Biome; feature: [DCM] deep chlorophyll maximum layer (ENVO:01000326); material: water (ENVO:00002006), including particulate matter (ENVO:01000060) such as... | depth 35 m | reverse complement strand
ACCGCGCCCGTGGCGGCGGTTGCCAAATACAGGAAATCGCGGCGTTCAACCTTGTCCGGTTCGTCTTTTGTCGGGCCTGAATCGGACATTTTGCGCTCCTTCACTTGCTGCGGACCAGTTTTGCGACAGTGTGTTGTATCAATAAGGCGCGAAGACGCCGCAGCCGAACAAGGATTCATTATGAGAGTGGACGCTTTCTGGCAGCATTCGTTACAGTCAAAAACTGCGTCGGTTTCGGCGGATGCGCGCTCGCACTCAGATGGATGACACTTGTAGCCACAGCCAGAGTGAATCACCTACGGCTCACACGTCGTAGACCAGGCGAAATCCGTGATGCGATGTGGAGCTATCGGGCGATGTGCCGCTGCGCGCTGCGATCCGGTAGCGGTAGCAATAGCTTGCGTGGCAGAGAAATGATCCGCCCTTGCTCAGCTTGAAGCCCTGCTTGCCAGCATGTGCCTTTTGCACGGATTTCTTGAGCGACTGCACCTTGAAGGGCTGCGAGGTCCACTCCCAGACGTTTCCCACCATATTGTAAAGGCCGAAGCCGTTCGGCGCGAAGGAGCGGGCCGGCGCTGTGCTGAAAAATCCATCGAGTGTCAGGTTCGTCTTTGGAAACACGCCCTGCCAGATGTTGCAGGGAAAGAAATCCTGATCGTTCGGCTCCTGGTCACCCCAGGGAAAGCGGACATCGCCCAATCCGCCGCGCGCCGCATGTTCCCATTCCGCTTCGGTGGGCAACCGGCCCCCTGCCCAGCTGGCAAAGGCATTTGCGTCATTCCAGGTCACATGCACCACGGGGTGTTCAGGATCACAGGCGTCTTCGCTTCCCGGACCATAAATACATCGCCAACTGGTGTCTTTCAGGGGCTGCCACCAGGGAGCGGCTGCGACGCGGGGGCCATCTGGCGCATCCTTCGGCAGCAACGCTTCAAAAACGAAGGAATCACCGAGTGTTTCGGCTTCTGTCCTGTAGCCGGTATCCTCTACAAATTCGCGAAAGCGCGCATTGGTCACGGCGGTGGCGTCGATGCGGAACGGTTTTATTGATTTTGTCCTTAGCGGAGCCTCACCGTCAATCGGCAGTTCGGGCGAATTGGTCCCAAGGTGGCCTTGCCCGCCGGGAATGTCGACGATCCCGGATCGGGACACTTCAGACGCCGCAGCAAAGGTGACGGGATGCACTGGTGGCTGTGTTCTATAGGTTTTGCGCGGAGGCGCGCCGCAGCAAGGGGAATATTCAGACGGCACTGCGCCACCGCACTCTGTCATCTGATGGCGCTGCAAATGGTTGGTCGTCCGTGTCGAGATCTCGCCGGGCTTCATCATGTCAGCTTGCCGCCCGTTCTTTCAACGCGGTCGCGATATTGTTGATCGCGTTGTTGAGGTGATTGCGCAACGCAGCCGCGGCCGCCTGTCCATCGCGGGCCAGCAATGCGTCGACGATGTCCTGATGTTTGCGCATCTGCATGTCCCGGTTAGCATGCCGCTGCGACGACACAAACCGAGCCCGCCAGAGCCGGGCATTATACTGGTTATGGGTTTCCTGCAGCGGGGGATTGTGAGCTGCGGCAACGATGGCCCGGTGGAAGTCCATATCCAGGCCGAACAACGCCAGCCGGCGACCCGGAGGCAAATACGAGCAACAAAAGGTTCGGGTTTTCAACATTGCCAATTCATTCTCCATTTGCAGCTGGCCCGTCAGGAGTTTGTCGAATCGCAATCGCCTGCAGTCAAGCTTATCTTGCAGACAACCCCAACGGCGGCCGAATTTGCTGCGTGCCGCTGGTTTCTATTGTGCTTTATTGCGCAACGACCGTGCTGTTGCTGCAGGTGCACCCTCCGACGAAACCGGGTTGATCGAGGTCAATGCACCACAGACAGAAACCTTGTTTTGTCATCCTAAAGCTGTAGCATTGCTGGGGCAAATTCATATGAGGCAACGATGCGGTTTCTTGCAATTATTTTTGTGGCACTCACGGCGAGTACGCCGGGCGCAGCCGAATCTCTGACTTTGGTACCCAGCACCATCGTGGAATGGAAAGCAGTCTATGGTCAGGTCGAAGCCCGCAACCGGGTGCCGGCACGGGTGCGCATCGGCGGGACTGTTACCCAACTTGATGTCACCGAAGGCGACAGAGTTGAAGCCGGCGGGCGCATCGCAATGGTCGAGGACGACAAGCTCGTCTTTCAACTGGCTTCGATCGATGCGCAGATCTCGGCGTTGTCTGCGCAGATCGAAACCGCACGTGCCGACCTTGAACGTGGCCAGCAGCTTAAAGAGCGCGGTGTCATTACCACCCAACGGCTTGATCAGTTGCAGACCGCCGTCGATGTTCTGGAAGGCCAGGAGCGCAGTCTGCAGTCAGAGCGGCTGGTGAACGAACGGCTTATTGTGGAAGGTGCAATTCTGGCTCCCGAGGCGGGCATGGTTCTGTCGGTACCGATCTCGCGCGGGTCAGTCGTAGCACCAGGCGAAGCTGCGGCGGTGATTGGTGGCGGTGGTGTCTTTCTGCGCCTAGCAGTGCCCGAACGTCATGCCGGAGCTCTGGCGGAGGGTGATGAAATCGAACTGGGTGCTGGCAGTTCCGGGTTGGCCAGCGAACGCCGCACCGGGCGGCTGGTGAAACTTTACCCGCAGATCGAAGACGGCCGTGTGCAGGCGGATGTCGAAGTCGACGGTCTGGATAGCCGTTTTGTCGGCCAACGTCTGCCTGTGCTTCTGCCGGTTGGCAAGCGGCTGGCCATTCTGGTCCCCGCAAATGCACTCAGCCGCCAGGGCGGGCTTGATTTTGTCACCGTGGAAAGCAGCCAGGGTGGTACGCGGCGCCGAGCGGTGGTTCCCGGCGGCTCGGTCAACCGGGACGGCATCGTCTGGCGCGAAATCCTGAGCGGCCTGTCCGCCGGTGATGTGGTGGTGACAGAGGATGAGTGACTCTAATGGTGAACCGGGTGGCGCGCTAGGCATTGCCGGACGTCTGACCCGGGCCTTTATCGCTTCCCCGCTCACGCCACTGTTGCTGCTGGCATCGCTGGCCATGGGATTGATTGCTCTTGCCGCACTGCCGCGCGAGGAAGAGCCTCAAATTTCGGTTCCGCTGGTTGATATCCTGGTCCGCGCCGATGGGCTGAAAGCCGTTGATGCAGTGAAATTGATCACGGAGCCGCTGGAAGCCATCATCATGGGGCTTGATCAGGTCGAGCATGTCTATTCCCAAACCCGCGACGATCAGGTGATGGTAACTGCTCGCTTTCTGGTCGGAGTATCTGCGGATACTGCAATTCTGCGGGTGCGCGACAAAATTCTGGCCAATCTCGACCGGATCCCGGTTGGAATTCCCGAACCGCTGGTGGTGGGACGGGGGATCGATGACGTGGCCATCGTCACTTTGACCTTCTCACCTGCCGAGGGGCAGGAAGAGGTGACGGCCGCTGATCTGACACGGGTCGTGCGCGAGGTCGAGGTCGAGCTAGCCAGGACTGACGAGATCGGATTGACCTATCTGGTCGGAGCCACCGATGAAGCCTTGCGCATTGCCCCCGATCCGGAACGGTTGGCGCTATACGGGGTGACGTTACAACAGCTGGCAGCAAAGGTTTCGGGCGCCAACAGTGCTTCGCCCGCCGGATTGCAGCGCGATGCCGGCGAACAGATCGGTCTGATCATCGGCAAGACACTGTCGACCCCTGACGAGATCGGCAATCTGGAGTTGACCACACGGGATGGGCGTACCGTGTATGTCCGCGACGTTGCCGATGTCGCCTTCGTCGCTGATCTTGATGAACAACATGTCGCCACCCTGACGCGTGATGCCAGTGGCGAAGTCATCCGCCGTCCCGCTGTAACGCTGGCTCTTGCCAAGCGCGCAGGTGCCAATGCAGTGACGGTCGCCGATAACATCCTGGAGCGGGTCGAGGCGATGGAAGGCCGGGTCATCCCCGACAGTCTGGACGTCGAGATCACACGTAATTATGGCGAGACCGCGAATGAAAAGGCCAATGAGTTGCTGTTTCATCTTAGTCTTGCGACCGTGTCGATCGTGGCGCTGGCGCTGCTCGCAATCGGCTGGCGCGAGGCAATCGTCGTAGCTGTCGTAATTCCGGTCACAATCCTTCTGACACTGTTTGCCTCCTGGATCATGGGTTACACGCTGAACCGCGTCTCGCTGTTCGCACTGATCTTCTCAATCGGCATTCTGGTGGATGATGCGATTGTGATAATTGAAAACATCGCGCGCCACTGGGCCGGGAGACGTGCCGGGCAAACGACGCTTTCTGCGGCCATCTCAGCTGTCGCAGAGGTCGGCAATCCAACCATCGTGGCGACATTGACAGTCGTGGTGGCGCTGTTGCCGATGCTCTTCGTCTCCGGGCTCATGGGCCCCTATATGAGCCCGATCCCGGCCAATGCCTCGGCCGCGATGATCTTTTCATTCTTTGTCGCCGTGATGATCACACCATGGTTGATGCTGAAAATCGCCGGACCGGCGGAGACTGCCCGCCACGCTGGCGAGGACAGCCATCCCGGTGGCCGGCTGGGCCGGTTTTATGCTGCCATTGCCCGGCCGCTGTTGCGCAGCAAATGGCGCAGCGCGCTGTTTCTGCTGATCGTTGCGGTTCTGTCATTCGGATCGCTGGGCGCGCTCTTCACCCGCGATGTGACGGTGAAGCTGCTACCGTTTGACAACAAATCCGAATTGGCCATCGTGATCGACCTGCCTGAGGGCTCTACGGTCGAGGCCACCGATGCGGTGGTACAGGACGCCGCGCGTCTGGCGCTGGCACTGCCCGAAATCCTGTCGGCGCAGACCCATGCCGGTACTGCCGCAGCGTTCAACTTCAATGGCCTGGTGCGCCACTACTTTCTGCGCCAGAGCCCGGAACTGGGCGAGGTGCAGCTGAACCTTGTGGCAAAAGGAGAGCGTGAGCGGCCCAGTCACGCCATCGCGCTGGATTTGCGCGAGCGATTGAAGGTGCTTGAGGTTCCTGTCGGCACTGTTCTGAAGGTGGTCGAACCGCCGCCCGGCCCGCCGGTTCTTTCTACGCTTCTGGCCGAGATTTACGGACCTGACGCGGAGACCCGCAGGGCCGTCGCGGGCAAAGTGCGCGACGCCTTTGAAGCGGTCCCCTATATCGTCGATGTCGACGACAGTTCCGGCGAACCTGCCCGGCGGCTGCGGGCTGAGCTTCTGGCCGGCGATATGGATTTCTTCAAGGTTCAGGAACGTGATGCGCTCGACACATTGCGGCTTTTGACCGGCTCCACCACTGTGGGTTATTCGCACCGCGGCGAAGGCCGCCGCCCGATCCCGATTGTCATTGCCCGCGCCAGGGCTGATCAGGTCATGGACGAACGTGCGCTGTCCACCCCGGTACCGGCCAATGCGGTGCCTGGCGGGCGCGGAATTGTCGAGTTGGGCGATGTGGTCAAACTTACTGAAGAACGCGCCTCATATCCGATGTTCCGGCACAATGGCTATGATGCCGTGATGGTAACCGGCGAACTGGCCGGCGATTTCGAGGCCCCGCTTTATGGAATGCTGGCGGTCGCCGACCAGCTTGACGCCACGGCATGGGGGGATCTTGAGCAACCGGAAATCCGGTTGAACGGCCAGCCTGACAACACAGACACGCCGGTGTTGCTGTGGGATGGCGAATGGGAGGTGACCTGGGTCACATTCCGCGATATGGGCGCAGCATTTGCCGTAGCGCTGCTCGGCATATATGTGCTGGTCGTGGCGCAGTTCGGCTCTTTCCGGCTGCCGCTGGTCATCCTGACGCCGGTCCCGCTGACCTTTCTCGGCATCATCGGCGGTCACTGGCTGTTCAATGCGCCATTTTCGGCGACGTCGATGATCGGCTTTATCGCGCTGGCCGGGATCATCGTGCGCAACTCAATTCTTCTGGTGGATTTCATCCGCCATGCCGACCCTGACGGGCGCGTCGATCTTGACATTCTGATCATGGCCGGGGCGACACGCTTCAAGCCGATCCTGCTGACTGCGATTGCGGCGATGATCGGTGCTGCTGTGATCCTGGTTGACCCGATCTTCCAGGGGCTCGCCATATCGCTTCTGTTCGGGCTGCTGTCCTCGACTGCCCTTACCGTGCTGGTGATTCCGGCGATATACCGGCTGTTCAAAACGTAAGTGTTGGCGCGGCCGGATGGCCGGATCAGGATCGGCCTCAGCCTTACTTCAATCCGTAGTCGGAAAATGCCTGCAGAGCCTCTTCGATTTCTGCAGCGCTCAGAATCGCGGGCGTTCCAAGCAGTTGGGCCAGCGTATAACTCTTCGCCAGCGCTTCCAGCTCTCCAAGGCGCCAGAGACCACGTGCCAGGGTTTCGCCCAGAACCAGAGCGCCATGATTGGCCATCAGGCATCCATGCCGCTCTGCGGTTGCATGAAGTACATTTTCAGCCAGTGTTTTGCTGCCAAAGATCGCATAATCGGCAACACGCAGACTGTCACCGCCGAAAGCGGCAATCATGTAGTGACAGGCCGGGATCGGTTTGCGGATCATGGCAAGTGCTGTTGCATAGGCCGGATGGGCGTGAACCACAAAGGCCATTTCATCATGATTCTGCAACAGGGCCTTGTGAAACCGCCATTCACTGGAAGGCCTCAGCGCCGCCGGAGATTCGCTGCCAAATGGATCATCCAGACCGCCTGTCAGCGGCAGCGACAGCAGCATATCCGGGGTCAGAACCTCATAAGCGATCCCGGATGGCGTGATCAGCATGCGGTCGGCGCAGCGTGCTGAAATATTCCCTGAGGTTCCCTGATTGAGGCCAAGTTGATTCATCGACAGACAGGCGTCGATTATGGACTGGCGCAATTGCTGCGTGTCGGTCTGATCAGGGTTCATGCGTCTGCCTCCAGCAGGTGTCGGGCAGTGGCGCTGCAAACCGCCAGATGAGTAACAAAGCCGCCATTCAGCGCTGCCAGCACAGCGTCAGCACGGTCCAGGCCGGCGCTGGCAAGCAGTGCCATGTCCTTGCCTTGCATCTGTTCAAGCAAAACTCCCAGCATCCGATCCTCGTTTTCTGTTGGCATATGTCTGCCACAGCTGTCGATCAAACGTCCGCAGATCACACCAGCTGCGCCTTTTGCGACATAGGTTTGAAGGGCGGCAGCGCTCAAAATTCCGGTCTGGACGATGTGACTGTCCGCATGGCAGGTGCCGCAGGCAAACAGCACCTTGTTGCAGGCAGCAACTGCCTGCAACTGTTCTGCAATGACAGGTTCTGATCTGAGCCGTGCGGCTAAATCGGCGTCGGACACCAACAGCGGCACATGTAGATTGATGCAATGGGCGCCAAAGCGCTGCGCCAGAGTGGCCGAGCAGGTTTCAGCGGCAAAACCCATGGAAGCCGGGCGCGAGCCGACAAGTTGCACGACCGTCAGATCTTCGAGAATCTGCGGCGCTGCAGCTTCGGCGACGCGAAAAATCGTCTCCCCCCAGGCCACGCCCAGCCGGTCGCCGGGCGTCAGCAATTGCGGCAGCCAGTCTGCGGTCATCCGGGCCACCCGCTCGGCGGTGCGCTGGCCTGCCGCCGGCACGACGCTGGCATCTTTCAGTCCGAATTTGACGACAAGCGCCCTGGCCTGCTGGTGGCTGCGAAAAATATCCGGGTCAAGACTGATGCGGACATAATCGCGGCGGCGCGCCTCGGCGAGATAATTCACCACCGACGCCCGCGACAGCCCAAGCTTGTCTGCAATCTGGTTCTGGTTAAGGCCCTCATGGTAGTAGCACCATGTTGCATCCAGAATGGCCTCCTCCTGCCGCTCGGCGCGCAACTCGGCCGCGCCCCGCGATTTGATCTCAGGCGCGTCTTCCACCGCTGTGCTGAGTTGGCTCGTCAAGCGATCTTCTCTATTTTGCTGAGGTCGGGGAACATGGCCGCAAGCGCCTCTGGCGTCGCCTCGCACACGCCGCGTTCCGTGATCAGACCTGTCACCAGCCGGTTGGGTGTAACGTCAAACGCCGGATTTCCACAGGGACTGCCGTTCGACGCAACCTGCACACTTCCAATTGTACCATCCGCCAGAGCGCCCTGAATATGGCTGACTTCCATCGGATCGCGTTCTTCGATCGGGACCTCGGCGAGGCCGTCGTCAATTGTCCAGTCGATGGTCGGTGACGGCAGCGCCACATAGAACGGCACGCCATTGTCACGGGCCGCCAGCGCCTTCAGATAGGTTCCGATCTTGTTGCAGACATCGCCGCGCCGGGTCGTGCGGTCAGTGCCGACAATGACCATATCGACCATGCCGTGCTGCATCAGGTGGCCGCCGGCATTGTCAACAATATAGGTGTGCGGGATGCCATGGCTGCCCAATTCCCAGGAGGTCAGCGCGCCCTGGTTACGGGGCCGCGTTTCATCAACCCAGACATGGATCGGAATGCCGGCATCATGAGCCTCATACATGGGACTGGTCGCTGTGCCCCAGTCGACTGTCGCGAGCCAGCCGGCATTACAGTGGGTCAGCAGGCGCACCGGCTCGCCCGCTGGCTTGCGCGCGGCAATCTCGCGGATCAGCGCAAGCCCGTTTTGCCCGATGCTGCGGTTGATCCCGACATCTTCATCAGCGATCTCGTGAGCCAGTTTCAGTGCCGCATCAGCGCGATTCGCTTCAGCCAAAGGGCGCAGTGCATCGCGACACCTGTTGAGAGCCCAGCGCAGGTTGATCGCGGTTGGCCTTGTCTTGTTGAGAGACTCCCAAGCCGCATCCATATGCTGATCCGAAGCGTCAAGCCGCATGGCAAGCGCCATGCCATAGGCCGCTGTCGCGCCGATCAGCGGAGCGCCCCGGACGCGCATTTGAACAATTGCGTCGGCAAAGTCCTGCAGCGTTGCAACCGCCTGAATGCGAAAGTCATGGGGCAGCCAGCGCTGATCGATGATTTCCAGCACGTCTTTTTCGTGGTTCCACCACAAAGACCGGTAATGTGTGCCATCTACTTTCACAGGATTGTCTCCTTATCGTATTTCCGCGCCAGAGCTATCAGCGCTGCCGTGTCGGCTATGCGGCCGGATTGCAGGATCAGCTCGGCTCCCATCATCAGATTACGCGCTTCCAGCTGCGCCCGGACCGCCGTGTCCTCGATCCGTTCAAAATCGGCGTTATGCGCCAGCGACAGTACACGGCGGTGCATCTCAATGCCGCAAAAACGCAACGCATCGTGCCAGATATCGGCCAGAACAGCCTTGCAGGCCGGTTCAGAGGAATGGCCCTGATCCTCGAACAGACAGGCTGGATAAAGCATGCCGGTCCGCTCGGTTTTCCAAAGCTGCTCGAATTCGGTGGTGAAAGCGTCAAAGGTCTCGACAATGACCGACAGGATCCAGTCCTGATAGGGCTCCAGTTCCTTGGCCTGGCGGTGCCCCGGTTGACTGAAATAGGCCATCAGATAATTGGCTGTCAGCATGCCAATATCAAACCCCATGGGTCCGTATTGGGCGAATTCCGGGTCAATCATGCGGCTTTCCCGATCCGTCGACATGATCGAGCCGGAGTGCAGATCGCCATGCAGCAGGGTTTCGGTGTTGGAGGCAAACCGCATCAACATCGACTGGACGCGTCGCTTCAGCTCAACGTTGGAGCGCAATTTGTCGACAACCGGATCAAGACCAGCAGTGTGATGGTTCATCTCGGCATCAAAATAGGGATCTGTAAAGATCAGCGCTTCGGTGATTGCCGGAACCTCGACATTTCCCGCAAAGATCGCCACATCGGCTTTCTTGTCGCTGCTTTTCATCGACAGCTCCGAGCCCCTGAAAGCGGTCCGGGCGCTGTAGCGGCCCATGGTTGCGGCGAGGCCGACAACTTTTTCGCCGCGGATGAATTTCTCGCGCAGGATGGTGTGGGGCTGCAGATACTCCATAACGATCAGCGCCTGATCGCGATCAAAATAATAGATCTGCGGTACCGATCCCGGATCACGCTGATTTTGCCGGGTCAGGGCTTCGTGTTCGTAAAAAGCGCGGGACAGCGGCAACGGCCAGCTGTCCCCGACCAGCCTGACATAGGGCAATGCCTGCTTGACGATGACGGTTCCATGCCGGCTTTCGACAACGAACACCAGATTCAGATTTCCGTCACCGACCTCTTTGATGGTCCAGGCAGCCGGATCCGCGCCGATCCGTCTGGTGATCGCCTCGATATTGCTCAGCCGCGCGCCAAGTGAATCGACGCTGAGCGCCAGATAACCGGAATTTTGACTCATGAAGGACTCCCCCTGACCAGATGGTGAGCCGTCAACACCCACTTTGGGCAGAGTTTCCGTGAAATGCTTCAAATGTCAATAGGTTTGACAAGTATATAGTGACGTGGAGCAACGCCACTATCTGATAGACTTTTGGCCGCAATCAGATTTTGCGCGACATCAACCGCTGGCGCGCGCCGCCCAGACAAGACCGCGTCTGATGATTTCCGTGACCTGGGGCACTTTCAGATCTTCAAGCGTATGGCCGATGGAACAATAGAATACGCGCCCCTGATCCCATCTCCGCTTCCACACCACCGGAATGACGGTTCCTTCGATCCACCACAGATGTTCGCCGGAAAAGGTCGTCGTTGCCAGAACTTCGTTCGAAGGGTCAACCAGCATGTAATATTGTTCCGAGTTCATGCGAAAACTCTTGATGCCCTGGACAATTGGATCGCCGGGCCGCGTAATCGTCACATCGTAATCAACAAAATCCTGTGAAGGCACCGGATTATCCGGCCAGCCTGGCGGGTGGGCGACGAACTGACCGCCGATCAGAAAATGATAGGTTGGCCGGTCGCGAAACGCATCGCCCATATGACCATGCCATCCGCCAATACCGCATCCTTCGGCAATCAGTTTGAGCAGGCCGTCCTCCTCGGCTTTCGTCATATTGCCGAATTCTGCCTGATGCGATGAGCGGGCACTCGACCAGACCGGTACGATGAGATCGACATCGGTCAATTTCTCAGGCTCGGCCAAGGGCGCAAAACTGTCATGGATATCCACTGCAAATCCTTCGGCCTGCAAAATATCCCGGCACCACTCGCCAAACTCCGTTGGAGAATGGCCCTCCCAGCCGCCGACAAACAGGATCGCTTTCATCGTGTTTTACCCTTCATGAAATTGAAAATCGAAGCCATATCCCGGCTGCCGAAATTGGCAGCGATTGCAGAGCGAAGCACCTGCAGCGTGACTTCCGTCTGCGGCATTGCGACGCCATTTTTCTGCGCCAGATCGAGTGCAAAACCGACATCCTTGGCGGCAAGATCGACCGTAAAGGTGACCTCGTGTGCGGCTTCATCCAGATAGACCGGCCGGCGGTAAGACAGCATGGGCGCTGCCGCAACCGAATTTTCGATCACATCGAAGGCCAGCGCATCGTCAATGCCAGACGCGGAAGCCAGAGTCAGCGCTTCGGAAACCGTTTGGTTTAGGCCGTGGATCAGCATGTTGACGGCAAGCTTCATCACTGCGCCATCGCCGCGCTTTCCAAGCCAGACGGTGTGACGCCCGATGGCATCGAAAACAGGTGCAAGCACAGCAAAATCGGCCTGTTTGCCGCCCGCCATAATCAGCAATTTGGCATCCTGCGCAGCTTCGGTCGCGCCGGATACCGGCGCGTCACAAAACGCCTTTCCGGCTGCATCCGCGGCCTGTCCGATCTTTGCAATGAGCGCGGGGCTCATGGTTCCCATTTCGACCAGGGTGGTTGCGCCCGTTGCGGATATAAGTCCATCAGGGCCAAGATAAACCTGTTCAGCTGCCTCATCATTTGCCAGCATCGAGACCACAATATCGACAGCGCCTGCCAGCTCAGTCGGATTGGCGGCGCGCTGGCCAAGACCTTGCGCGACAAAGGCTTCGGCAGGCTCCGGACTGCGGTTCCAGACGGTGACGGACATGCCCGCATTGGCACAATTGGCCGCCATCCGGCGGCCCATGCGACCCAGACCAGCAAAGCCCAATTTCATCTCAGGCCGCCTTTTCGCCATTGTCGGCAATTCCGGAAATCGCCTGCACAAGGCTGTCCTCGGTGACTTCTGCGGCGGTAAATTCGCGCATGATGCGGCCGTGATACATGGCGATAATCCGGTCGGAGACATGCAGCACTTCTGGCATTTCCGATGAAATCACGATGACCGCATATCCCTGTTTCGCCAGATCGCGCACCAGATTGTGGATCTCAGATTTCGAGCCGACATCAATGCCGCGCGTCGGCTCGTCGACGATCAGCACCTTGGGATGCATTGACAGCCATTTGCCGATGACGATCTTCTGCTGATTGCCGCCGGACAGGTTTCCGACTGTCTGACGCCAGTTCGGTGTCTTGATTTCCAGCTTGTCGCGATAGCGGTCGAAAATCGCCAATTCCGCGCCGTCCGAGACAAAGGGTCCTGCAGTCAGGTCATCCACCTGGGGCAAGGTGATGTTGTCCCGGCAATTCATGCCAAGCACGAGGCCCTGCTCCTTGCGGTTTTCCGGCACCAGGGAGATGCCATGCTCGATCGCGGCTACCGGTGAATGGATTTTGACTTGTTTGCCGGTGAGATGAATTGTGCCGCCTGTTGGAGCGCGCAGGCCAAACAGGGTTTCGGCAATCTCCGTGCGTCCGGCGCCAACGAGACCATAAAAACCGACGACCTCGCCACTATGCACCTTGAAGCTGACATCGTCATACAGCGATCCGCAGGACAGATTTTTGACTTCCAGCGCCACATCGCCGAATTTGATATGACCCGTGTTCCGGGACAAATCGAGGCTGCGGCCGATCATCAGTTGCGTTATCTCGTCCTCATTGGTCTCGCTGGTCTTCAGGGTGCCGCGATAGGTGCCGTCACGAAGCACACTTATCCTGTCGGAGACAGTGAAAATCTCTTCCATCCGGTGTGAGATGTAGACAATACCGACGCCGCGCGCCTTCAGATCGTAAATGATATCGAACAGCACCACCTTTTCCGCGTCGGTCAATGACGCGGTCGGCTCGTCGAAAACCACCGCCTTGGCGTCAACGGTCAGAGCACGTGCGATTTCCACCATCTGCTTGTTGGCAATCGACAGATCGCCCACGGTGACTTCGGGACCGAACCCGCAATTCAGCCGTTTCAGGATCGCCCCAGCGTCAGCCATCAGTTTCGCTCGGTCAACGATGCCGAAACGCTTGCGCGGCAACTCGCCCAGATAGATGTTTTCAGCCGCCGACATCTCTTCTGCCAGGCTGAGCTCCTGATGTATAAGCACGATGCCCTGCGCCTTGGCTTCCAATGGCGTGCGCATTGTCACCTGACGGTTTTCGATAAATATCCGGCCTTCATCAGGCTGATGCATCCCGGCAAGCACTTTCATCAGGGTTGACTTGCCTGCACCATTTTCGCCCAACAGGGCATGAACTTCACCTGGCATGACCTCAAAGCTGACATCATCCAGCGCCCGCACGCCGGGGAAGGTTTTGACAATGCCTTCAAGACGAAGTGCCGCTACCTGAGTGTTCATGTCCGTAGTTCCTCCCTGCCCTTGAGGTTCAACTGGCGATCCAGGATCAGAACTGCGATCAGGATCAAGCCGATGACGAGGTTCACGGTTTCGGTGTCGGCGCCAATATGGCCGAGCCCCTTGCGCAACAACTGGATGGCAATGACGCCACCAAATGTGTTGATGATCGAACCGCTGCCGCCGGTCAGCTTGGTGCCGCCAAGCACGACGGCTGTAATCGCCCATAATTCATACAGCTCGCCATCATTCGGGTTGACCGAACCGCTGGCGGAATAGAAGACAACGCTCGACAAGGCAGTGAGAAACCCTATCAGGATGAAATTGATCAGCATATGCGGGCCGACGCGGATACCCGCATTGACGGCAGCCTCGCGGTTGTCACCAACCGCATAGGCATTTCGGCCGTGGACAGTTCGCGTCATCATGAGCCAGATAATCAGCGTCACGACAATGAGTACGATTGCCGGAAATTCAAGGCCGAACAGGCTGGTTTCAGCCATATCGACAAGCGTCCAGTTGAGTTGGAAGGTCGGCTGTTCGCCATTATACATGAAAATCAGGCCGCGATAGCCCAGCATGGCGCCGAGCGTGACGATGAAGGCATCGACACCGGTTTTCCAGACGATCAGACCATTGATCGCACCCAGTGCCATACCGGTGATCAAGGCCAGGCCCCAGGCAATCGGGATGACCCACACTTCGCCGAGCGCGGCGAACACCGGCCAGGTCTGCGAATCCAGCATGACAACAGCGCAGAGAGCAAAGATCGCGCCCACCGACAAATCGATATTACCGTTGATCATGATTACCGTCATGCCCAGCGCGATGATACCGATGGGTGCCGACTGCTTGAGCAGCAGCAGCATGTTGTCGATATCCATGAACTGGGTCTCGGAAAGCGACAGGAAACTGCCGGCCACTGAAAAGAAGATCAGTTCCAGAATGATGAAGCCCCAGATGGCTCCGCGCTTGAAAAGCTTTTTGCGGTTTGAGTTGATCATCTTCGCCCCCTAAGCGATCGGCGACAGCAGGCGGCCACGCTTTGCAGCAATGTCCAGCCAGACGGCGAGAATGATGATGAACCAGGTGACAACATACTGAACGTAGAATTCCAGGCCGACCAGCAGCAGACCGTTCTGGATAAAGCCGAGGATCAGCACACCAATCACGGTTTTGAA
>TARA_R110002096_G_scaffold417113_1_pt1 | contig 14677 bp, 18 predicted proteins | sample TARA_R110002096 | Tara Oceans TARA_R110002096 (sample SAMEA4397295) | marine metagenome | biome: Polar Biome; feature: [DCM] deep chlorophyll maximum layer (ENVO:01000326); material: water (ENVO:00002006), including particulate matter (ENVO:01000060) such as... | depth 35 m | reverse complement strand
CATGCTAGGATTCCAAACAGTAGTAAAATTCTTTTCATAAAAAGTACTTGATTTTTAAATTATTGGGGAATACTGACAATAATACGCAATGAAAGGCTTTTGTCCAAAATGTATAGACTCTAAAAAAGGCTCAACTTAGGATGGGATTACATATTTTCACCTCAAACCCACCTTCCTTTTTACAAGAAAATTCTTCCACTGACTCGGTAAAACCTAAGTATGGGCTTAAAAAAAATAATAATTACTCGGCACTTGGAATGAAGTGGTCCATTTAATTTTGTGTTTTCCACAAAATGACTTTGAATTGTTAATAAGTTAAAATTATTTCATTCATCAACTGCATCAACAAAGATTTGAGGCTAAGAATTCTAAAATTTCAAATTTGAGATTCCTCCTAAAAAAGCTAAAGTCCACTTACGGACATTTACATTCCTATAAATATTCGTTTTTCGAATTGCTAATTTTAAATTAATTAGTTTAGACGAGATCAGAAAGATACTTTGAAAAAAACAGCAATACTATATTTTTCGAGAAGCCCAGAAGAGGAAAGGAAATTTAAAAACTTAGATCCAAATTTCACGAAATCCACTTCACTAAGGCTTTTTCAACTTCTTCATAAAAGAACTGCTGACATCCTAAAAAGAACAGGTTTGGATGTTTTTGAAATTTCTGAAGAAGATCAAATTGGACAAAGTTTCGGAGACAAACTTGCCAATGCCTTTTCACAAATTTTTGAAAAAAATTATGAGGCTGTAATTGCTGTAGGGAACGACTGCCTTGATCTAAAGTCGGCAAATCTCCTTAATGCTGCAAAGCTTTTAAAAAATCAAAATTTGGTTCTTGGTCCAGACCAAAGGGAAGGTCTATATCTAATTGGAATTCAAAAACAGGCCTTCTTTAAAGCTGAATTTAGGAAACTAAATTGGCAAAGCCCTGAACTGAAAAAATCGATAATAAATTATATTCAAAATAATAATTTAAAATGTAATTTTTTTAGGACGTATTCCGACATAAATTCTTCTAAAGATTTACAAGATTATTTAGCACTAAATAGTAAAAAAAGAATAAGTCTGATAATTCTCTCCCTTATTCAATTTACAATGGCTCCCTTAGAAATTTTCTCATCTGGGAGAGCAGAGAAAAAGCTTAATCAAATCAAATATCTAAGAGGTCCTCCTCTATTTTTAATTTCAGCCTAGTATTTATATTCTTCTTGGTTATCTAGTTTATGATTTCCAATTCTTTCCAGTAACACTGAACTTAATTATAGTCTTTATGAGACAGATATTACCCTTGCTATTTCTTAGTCTATTGACTAGCAACCTTTTTGCTCAAAACTTCACCCTGAAAGGCATTGTCTATAACAGTATTGATAATGACCCGCTAGTTGGCGTAAATGTGAAAATCTTGAATACCGATAAAGGGGTCACCACAAATGCATTAGGAGAATTTGAAATCAAAGTTAAACCTGGACAAATTTTGAGTTTCAGCTTTATTGGCTTTCAAAATCAAACCATAAGCATAGAAAACGAAACTTTTCTTAAAATAGGAATGGAACCTGAAACCTTTGGATTGGATGGAGTAGTTATCACCGCACTTGGTATTAAAAGTGAAGAAAGGAATATTGGCTACGGTATTCAAAGCATCAAAGCCAAAGAAGTATCCGAAGTTCCAGCGCCAAATTTTTTAGATAATCTTTCCGGTAAATTGGCAGGTATTACAATTAGCCAAGGAGCTACAGGTGTAGGGTCTACATCAAAAATAACCATCCGTGGAGAGGCATCATTTACCAATAACAACCCTTTGTTCATTGTGGATGGAACCGTAATTAATAATAATTCGATAATTAATTTTACCAATGAGGCAGCAGCAGGTTTCCAAGAGGTAGATTTTGGAAATGGTGCCATGGAAATCAACCCTGATGATATTGAATCTTTAACGGTTTTAAAAGGCCCAGCAGGTGCAGCACTATACGGAACCAGGGCATCAAATGGGGTGATTTTAATAAACACTAAAGAGGGAAAAAGCAATCAAGGCCTTGGGATAAACATTAATTCTTCCTTTTTTATTGATCATGCTTTTAAACTTCCAGATTTTCAAAATTCATTTGGACAAGGAAATTCTGGGGAATTTGAATTTGTAGATGGTCTAGGTGGGGGTATAAATGACAATATCACCTATAGCTGGGGGCCAAAGCTTGATGCTGGAATTTTAATTCCTCAGTTTGATAGTCCAGTAATTTTAGCCAATGGTCAAAGGGTGAGAGGTGGTGATGTTGCTGTTCATGGGGGTTTAGCAATAAGCGCCACGCCTTTCGATTCTCAAGAGGATAACCTCAAAAACTTTTATCAAACTGGTTTTACTTCCACCAATAACATATCTATAAGCTCCGGTTTTAACAAAGGGAATTTTAGGATGTCCGCAACAGACCTTCGCAGTGAAAGCATAATACCAGGAGTTAATCTTTTTCGAAAAACCCTATCCAGTAAACTTAATTTTCAAGCTAATTCTCGATTAAAAATATCGGCAAACCTCAATTATATTAATTCACAAAGTGATAATAGACCTAGCAATGGATATGGATCTGAAAATGTAAATTATTCACTAGTGGCATGGGGCCCAAGATCCCTAAATATTTCTAGTTTAGAAGACTATTGGCAACCCGGACTGGAAAATCTTCAACAGTATTCATTTAACTATACTTTTTTCGATAACCCCTATTTTATCTTATTCGAAAACAGAAACTCATTTACAAGAGATAGAGCCTTTGGAAATCTTTCCGCCAGCTATCAATTTAGTGAAAAACTGAGTCTGATGATCAGATCCGGTATGGACTATTCCTCTGAAGGTCGGCAATTTAGGCGATCATACAGCAGCAATAGATTTAGACAAGGCGCCTATGCGGAGCACAATGTGTTTTTTAGAGAAAATAATAGCGATCTTCTTTTAAATTTTAAAGATCAATTTTCAGATTTCTCTTTCGATTTAAGTTTAGGTGGAAACAGAATGGACCAAAAAGCATCAACAATACAAACCCAAGCTTTAAGTCTTGCTCAACCTGGAATTTATAACCTTAGCAATGCTGCCTCTCCATTGGAGGTTTTTCAAATTGAAAGCCAAAAAAGAATCAATAGCCTCTACGGTTTGGCACAATTGGCTTATAAGAATTATTTATTCGTAAATATTAGCGGCAGAAACGATTGGTCCAGCGCCTTAGCCAGTCCAAATTCCACAGACAATGTTTCCTTTTTCTATCCGTCAATTACAGGAAGTTATGTACTTTCTAATACGGTGGAGCTTCCTAAATTAATTTCCCTTGTAAGACTAAGAGCAAGTTGGGCACAAGTAGGAAATGATACCGACCCCTACCAAACCAGCACTTCTTTTGTGGCTAGGACCGCCTTTAATTCGCAACCATCTTTTAGTTCTAATGATTTAATTGCCAACTCTAATCTATTGCCTGAAAAAACCAGCTCCAGCGAATTTGGAGGGCTTATTCATCTGTTTAATCACAGATTGAGATTTGATTTCACCTATTATAATGCCCTTACAGAAAATCAAATTATTGCATTACCAGTAGCCATCTCTTCTGGTTATAATGAACAAATTGTAAATGGTGGAAGTGTAAGGTCCAAAGGATTTGAATTGATCAGCGGCATTACGCCAATAAAATCAAAAAATTTTAAATGGGATAGCCAATTTAATCTCAGTAGAAATAAGGCCACTATAGAATCTCTTCCAGATGGAATTGATCGTCTCACCTTAGCCTATTCACGAGTTTACGATAATGTAAATCAAACTATTTGGTTTCAAGTTGAGGAAGGTGGACAAATTGGAGATATGTATGGTACAGGTTATTTGAAAAATGAAAATGGCGATTTTATTATTGATAGTGATGGAAAGTATATAGTTGACAATAGCCTCAAAAAGCTCGGGAATTATAATCCTGATTTCATATTGGGTTGGAGTAATAATTTTACCTATAAAAATTGGTCTCTTCACTTTCTTTTCGACTGGAGGCAAGGAGGTGAAATTGTATCCAGAACCCAGGCACTGGCCGGTGTTGCAGGACAATTAAAAGAAACTGAAAACCGACCAGAATCTGGAATTGTTGCTGAAGGAGTAGTAAATATAGGTAGTGAAGAAAATCCTGTTTGGGAGAAAAATAGCACGGCCATTTCAGCGGAAAGCTATTACCGACAATACTACGATAGAAATCATGAAGAGAATAATATTTACGATGCCTCTTATTTAAAATTAAGGCAGCTTTCCTTAAGCTATATATTTCCCAGCCAAGCCGAAAAAGGACTCTTAAAAAAGGGAAGATCTTTGAGTGTTTCATTAATTGGCAGAAACCTTTTTGCCATTAGCTCCATCCCACATTTCGACCCTGAGCAACTAGCGGTACAGGGAAATGGTTTTATCAGTGGTGTTGAAGATATGTCCTACGCCACCAGTCGTAGCTATGGAGCCAAAATTTCCTATAACTTTTAAATCTCAAAAAATGAAAATCTATATAAAATCATTGGCCGGAATATTAGCCCTTAGCTTAGGGATTTTATCCTGCTCCAAAAATTTTGAGGAAATCAATACCAATGGAAATTCCCCAACCGATATTCAACCTGATCTATTACTACGTCATGTAATCTATAACTACGGCGAGGAAATGTCTTATGAAGGTTTCGTAGCGGGCAATTTATTAGGTCAATATTTTACCCAAATTGATTTTAACCTTTTCGATCGCCATAGCCTTACGGAAACCCAATTTGGAGGAAACCCCTGGCCTATTATTTACTCCAATTTAAGAGACAATCAAATAATTTTAGACAAGGCTCAGGCCAACCCAATATATAAAGTATATGAAGGTCCTTCAATGGTTTTAAAAGCCTATATGACGGCAGCTTTGACTGATATTTATGGTGATATTCCCTATTCAGAGGCTCTAGGTGGACTACAAGGAAATGTGAAACCAGCTTACGATGGGCAGGAGGATATTTATACCGCTGCAAATGGAATTTTAGACAATTTAGACAAGGCCATAATTTCCATGCAAAATTATACAGGAGCGCAAAGTTTACAGGGCGATATTCTATATAATGGAGATTTAAATGGATGGATAAGATTTGCCAATTCCTTAAAATTGAAATACTTAATAAGAATTTCAGATCGAGAAAATGTCGGTGATGAATTAATGGAAATTTTAAATTCTGGCAATTATTTACAAAGTAATTTGGAAAATGCCAGCTTCGATTTTAGCGATGGCCAACCAAACAATTTCAGAATGGCCAACCTTAGAGATGGGGATTTTAACTTGTTTATTCTCTCAGAAACCAATGAGGAAATTTTAAAAAAATACAATGACCCTAGACTAGGGATTTTCTTTCGTCCATTTGGAAATGATAGTACCCAGTCAAAATTTGCCGGGCTATTAAACGGTCCTGATGCCTCTACAACCTCCATTTCAGTTAGCGATTACTCCCTTACCGGAACAATATTTAGAGAACATACAGGTGATATAGATGCCAACTTTATGACGGCTTGGGAAACTGAATTTCTTTGGGCAGAAGCTGCGGAAAAAGGATTAATTGCCGATCAGGCTCAACTGCATTATGAGAATGGAGTACAACTGGCATTTGAATATTGGGGAGCGGATCTTCCAAGCAGTTATTTAAGCAGCGATTCTGCTGCCTTCGGCACCTTTAATCAAAATAAAATGGAACAGATTATTACGCAAAAATGGATTGCCAATATTATAAATGGCTATGAAGGATGGATAGAATACCGACGCACAGGTTTTCCAAGCTTAAAAACTATCGATGCCAGCCTAAATAATGATCAAATTCCTAGAAGGATGCCCTACCCCACTGATGAAGATGCGCTAAACAATGCCAATTTTATCAAGGCAACTTCTACAAATGGAAATAGCATAAACGCCAGAGTTTGGTGGGATATTAATTGAATTTAGAAATGGGAAATCTCAGTATCTTAAACTGGCAATGGATTCTGCTTTTAGCTTTTGGGATTCTTTTCTTCATTTTAGCACCTTTTTCCAAAACCAAAAAGGAATTTTTTGCCGCTAAAACGTCCAAAGGAAATCAGCCTGGATATTTTATCCTTACTGCTAGTCTTCTTATCTCATGGATCTTCGCAAAATCTATTACTAATGCCGCCAATCTAGGATTGAAATTTGGAATTGTAGGAGGAATCACCTACTCTGTCTATTATCTTTCTTTTATTGTAGCGGGAATTATCATTTATAAGCTACGAACCAAAGGTGGATTTACCAGTATTCACCATTTTCTCAAAACTCGTTTCGGAAAGGCTGCCATTCGCCTTTTTTCCCTTTTAATTGGAATCCGCCTTTTTAATGAAGTTTGGTCGAACACCATGGTTATTGGCAGTTATTTTGGTGAACATGGAAGCCAAAATTACTACCTCGCCATTTTAGCCTTTACAGCGATTACTTTGGCCTATGTGATAAAGGGTGGACTGCGATCATCACTACTTACAGATGCCATTCAAATGCTGTTTTTTGGACTATTGCTCTTCATGCTCCTCAGTATAATTCTACCATCTGGAAAAGAAAATATGATAGATTATTTAAATTCCGGAACATGGTCGATGAGCACTGGTTTAAATTTACTTTTCGCAGCGGGAATTCAGATTTTCAGTTACCCTTTTCACGACCCAGTACTTACCGATAGAGCATTTATAAGCAAACCCAAAATCACCCTTAAAAGCTTTATCAGCGCCTCCTTTATAGGTGTGGTTTTCATGACTTTATTTAGTCTCATAGGTGTCTATGCCCAATTCCAAGGCCTCCAAGGACAAGGAGCAGTAGAGGTCTCCAAGCTATTTGGAACCATAGTGATGCTGGCCATGAATTTTATAATGATCACCTCGGCAGCATCTACTTTGGATTCCAGTTTTTCATCCTTCTCAAAACTTACAGTGATGGATATGGGGAAAAGTAAAAATCAGAGCTTGAAAAAAGGAAGGTGGATGATGGTTTTAATTGCTATTGCAGGAACGCTACCCGTCTTTGCAAATCCAGAAATTTTATCCGCTACAACTGTAAGTGGAACTATGGTAATTGGCCTAGCCCCTATTTTTATTTTTTGGAATATTAAAGTTCCTAAGTCGTCCTTTTTCCTTCCCGTCTTTTTTGGAATATTTATGGGCATCCTCTTAGCAAGTGATAATATTCCGGATTGGTGGAAACTGAGTGATGGGCCTTATGCAGATTTACTTTGGGTAAATGTATGGGGAAGTTTAATTTGTTTACTATTATTTTTTATACCCTATTGGATAAAACGTGGAAAGAGAAAAAACAACTAAAAATATTGGAAAATTAGAATCTAAAGTCCTGATTTTCGGCGGAGTCTATAGCAATCTACAAGCCCTGGAGGGTCTTCTGAAAATAGCAAAGGAAAAAGGAATCCCTAATTCAAATATGATTTGTACTGGGGATATTATAGGTTATTGCGCACAACCCAATGAATGCTTGCAAACCTTTCAAGATTTGGGTATAGCCTCTATTGCTGGAAATGTAGAGATTCAATTGAGAGAAGAACAAGAAGATTGTGGCTGTGATTTCAGTGATGGTGGTCGCTGTGATCTCTTTTCCAAAAATTGGTATGCCTACGCTCAGAAAAAGTTGAATCCCAAATTTTTGAACTACTTAAATGCACTACCCCATTTTATCAACTTTGAATATGCTGGAAAAAAAGTAAGCCTTGTTCACGGATCTTATCATCATATTTCTGAGTTTATATTCAAATCTAGCCCCTGGAGCAAAAAGGAAAAAAACTTTAGGGCTACAAATTCAGATATTATTATTGCAGGACACAGTGGGCTGCCCTTTGTTGACCAAAAAGAAGATTTATTATGGATAAACCCAGGTGTTATTGGAATGCCCGCCAATGATGGAAAAACAAAGGTTTGGTATGGAATATTAAATGACGAGCAAGGTAGAATAAGCTACGAGTTCCATAATTTCGAATATGATTTTAATAAGGCTGCAGGCTTAATGCTAGAAAATAATCTTCCAGCAAGCTATGCCCAAACCCTTAAAACTGGACTTTGGGATAATTGTGAGATACTACCAAGACAAGAAACTTTGGAGCAAGGAAAGCCACTGAAATTTGAATAAAACAGGGAGCATCCACCTTTTAAAAGCCCTGAATCATAAGTCCAAAACAAGGAATTTTGAAAAAAACATTATATATCCTTCAATAATTCCGAAAAACAATTATTTTTGCAGCCCTCAAACAAGGTCGCGTAGCTCAGCTGGATAGAGCATCTGCCTTCTAAGCAGACGGTCATAGGTTCGAATCCTATCGCGATCACACCCTCGAAACCTCGCTGTTAGCGGGGTTTTTGTTTTTTAACCAACTTTTAAGGCGTTAAAAAAATTACCGAAATAAAACTAAATTATCCTAAATTATCCTAAATTGTCGGTGTTTACTTACCATACACTTACCAGTTTCTATGGGTCTAATTACGGGAGGAATCATTTTATATAAAAGCGCTGCGCCAAGAAAAAAGGGATTACCTATTGTAATCCAAATCGTAAAAGATGGAGTGCCGAGACGTTCTGGGTTAAAATCTTTTTCTTGGCCAAGTCATTGGGATTTTGAACTTGAACAGCCTAACAAAAACCACCCAGAATTTAGAACTCTACTAGCGAAAATTGCAAGCCGTAAGAACCAACTTGTTGATGAGTTAGAATATTTGAATAGTTCCAATTGCAGTTTAGAACAGGCTATAGAATACATTCGGTCCAATGAAATCAAAAAAGAAACAAAGGAGTTAGAAATATTCCTGCTGGAACAAAAACTCAAAGAGCTAAAAAAAGGTCAATTTCATGGCTTCCTAGCTTATTATGACAAGATCATTGAGCAATACCAGAAGAAAGATAAATCAACAAGATTGTTTGTACAATTAAGAGAGGATTTGGATAGGTATTTAGCCGGAGAGGATATTAATATCCATGACATCGACAAAGATTGGGTAGAAGCCTATAAAAATTACAAATTGGCTGGAGGTAAGTTTTCAGCTGGCGGCCTTTCCGCCTTCCTTAGAAACATGCAAACTGTTTTTCTCGCCGCCAGGGAAGACCCTAAAATTGGTCTAAACCCAAGATTCAACCCCTTTAAGGGAAATATACCGCGCAGCTCTTTTGACAGCGAGCTGGAGCTGGAAATTACATCTGAGGACATAGTTAAGATTTTGAACTATCAAAAACCAAAGTTCTGTAATGAAGAAAACTTTCGGAAATTATGTAGAACTAGAGATTTATGGATGCTTCAAATTTATTTGGGAGGCCATGATTTTACTGAAATCGCTTGTTTAACCTGGAAAAACATTCAGGGCGATAGAATAAAATTTAAACGTCACAAAATGAGAAATAGAGAAAATGGTGGGCCAGTTGTGAATAATTTACTACTACCAGAAGCTAAATTGATAATAAAAACATACGGAACAATAAATCACGATCGGGTCTTTTCCTTTATTCCGGATCCCCAAGAAAACACCCGTGGATATAATAATTATTTGGGGAACGTCAATAGGTCCCTGGAATCAATTCGTATTTCTTGTGATATTAAGGCTAAAATTCGTACCAAAAAGAATGGGCCTCGTTACATTTTTGGAACTGAAGCTGGAGCCTTAGGCTTTTCAGATAGTTGGATTGAAAAGGTTCAAGGACATAAATCAAAGCGGGTTACAAGAATATATAGGAAATCTAAACTTATCAAACAAACCAACAAAGTCATTAAAAAAGTTGTGAAAAGCCTTACAACTCCGCCGCCCTCGAAAAAGGAGATGAAAAACAAATAAAGAATCAGCAGTATTGCTCACTCGCGGAAGAACCTGGCAGAGACCAAAGTTTTTTGATACTACCGGAAATGTTTCGCAGAAAAGATCCTGCTCCAAAAATAAAAACAACAGGTGGTTTAAAAATTTTGTATGTAATGTAATGTTGTTCTGCAATATACATGAGAGTTGCAGAATTCATTTCCTTTTGAAAATTTGCATAAAACTTATTGCTTTTAACCGCCTTGTCAAGTTTCTTGGTAAATTCTTCAACTTCTTTATTTCCACGGTAGCGGTAATTTAAGGCCAATACATGAAATAATGTTAAGTGGTGGGAAGTGGCAATTCGTTTACTGATGGTTTCGTCAAAATATTTAAAAAGCCAAAAATCCGGATCAATTTTACCATTAACAGCAGCACCTCTCAACTCGTCCCGGTATGCATACAGTTGATACTTAAATTTTTGCTCAATGGATTTAAGGTGAAGGTTTCTCCACACCATTATCAACAGTAATATTGCAAATATCAAAACCCAAAGATCCATATTCCCAAGATATAAAAATTTTACTTACTAGAGCCCAATTTTTTTCCTAAAGCTCTAGATTGATCTACAGTCTTAATTGCACCCAGCCTGTTTCTCTCTTGCTTTCCAGTCCGTGCCATTCTAGAATAAAAACTAACTACCAAAATTAAAGAAACAAAGAGAAACAAAATAACAACAGTACATGGAAAAATATTGTGGTAATTGTGTTTTTGTAGAATATATATATCAATAAATTCTCGTTTTTGATCCCCAGAACCCCAAAACAGGAATATAAAGGTCATTATTATTAGAACAAACCCAATCATTCCCACCTCCTTCCAAATTGTTGCCAAGGCAGTAATCACGCTAACTTCAACAGATTTATTACCCTTCTTCTTTTTCACCATAAATTACCTTTTTGAACAAAAGCATTGTAGATCCATTAATCTTTAACCATGTTCATTTGAAAGCTTGATTCAATCATTCCGTTTTCGTAAATGATAGTTAATGTAATTGAACTACCTCGTGCCGGAAAAACTTAATAGAGATACATTCACACCATCATTTAACGAAAGGCTAAATTGAAGTTGATCTCCTGAGATAGACCCTTGACCTTGAGCTTGATACACTTCACCATCCAAGGTCCATGGCTGATTTGGAACATCAAAAGAGGTCGAGCTTTTCAATTCAAAATAAAGCTCATCATCCATGGAAATTCTTTGTATATCGCCAGAATATTTTAGTAAATTAAGACCTCCTGTTTGAGTGCCTCCAGGGCCGCTAAGAGTCCCTACAAAATTTCCATAAAATTTAGTTCTAGCCTCAGTATTGCAATTAGAACCTTCATACCAGTCATCGCAAAGGCAATCCCCATCAATACAGGTTCCATTGTTATTGCAGCTAATTTCATCACAAGGGTCGCTTTCACACGCGGTAAAAGTAACAGTGCTAATGGCGAATAAAACGGCGCTTAAAGTCAATCTAATAGTTTTCATAGTTTATTAATTTTCAAATTTATCTTCAATATAGGTCAGAAAAACCTTTCTATCAATTCTAGCTCCTGAAATAAAATCTTTATCCACCAGGTCCGGCCGTTCAATGGCTACGATTAGCCGTGAATACAGGTCTGAATACATGGTTTTAAGAGCCTCAGCATTATTCATCATTTCAAAGAGGAAGTCCGTCTCCGATTTTTCTTCATTTTTTACAGCTGTACGTGTCATTTGCGATAGGTTTTTCAAAGATTAATTTCTGCTTTGCTTTGCTCGTGGATTTTTCTCAAACCCTCAACTACTTTTTTAGAGGAACCGTTCAAGAGGCTTTTATATTCCTCAATATCCCTCTTGCTTTCAATTTCGTCAAGTATGTGCATTTGAGTGATGTAAGCAAGGCTAACATGGGTTAGATTCCGGTTAATCGACTTCATGAGGCGTTCCCTTTCATCTAATTTAAATTGGATTACAAACTTCTCCTCTTCAGATAAATTCAGTTTATCTTTAAGCAATAACCGATCACTTTTAATGGCATCAATAACTTTCTGTTTCTCCTTCAGCTTACCTCTCATTTCGAGGCTCAGAGAGGTTTGTTTATCAAGTTCGTAAATTAATTTTTCCGTTTTACCAGGTGTAAAGGTTTTTACATAATAAAATAGAAAAAGGGTCAAACCAGGAGCCGTGATAAAGGCTAAAACAAATGGCAGACCGTAGCTGTATTTACCAAAAACAGGAAGGCTTAGAAAAACCTCAAACACTCCGGAATAGGCCAAAACAAAAAAACCCACCAACTTTATACCCTTTTGGTTTTTTGGAAGTTCGGCCGCTAATAAAAAAGCACCAAAAACAAGAAAAAAGCTTATAGAGCGCAAGAACCAATACCAATCATGGTACAACCAGCTGACATCTCGCAAAGTGGCCCAGCATAAAAAAGTGTTTTTAAATTCAGGCAGAAAGAAGTAGAGCTCCTTAATTAACGGCAAAGCGATAATCAAGAATATATAAACTACTGTTTTTGAACCTGAATTTTTAATCATTTAGTAGGTCTTTTTCTTCCAGCTGGAATTTCTCTTTTCTTCTTTTTACCTCCGTCGTTTGCATCGTAGTAATACAATTCAATCCAGGAAACGCCTTCTGTTTTTCTGTAAAACTCATAATCCGCAGGATCGTAAGCTGCATTAATTTCCAAATCTCTACCGGCGCAAACAGGAGATTGATTTGAAAACTCAGTACCTTCATTATCCCCAGCAGTTATTGAAAGCACCTCCTCAACAGGCTCGTCATCATTTTCTGCATCCCAATATCTAATTGAAACAGAATTGGAACCTGAAATAGTTCTATTTAAATAAATGGAAATCGGATCTCCGCTTGATGCGGGGCAATTAAATCCTATCCTCTGATTGTTTGGCATAGTTTAATTATTAAGGGTGAAATTAATTTTCTATTGTACGTGATCAAAGCCTAAAGTTCTAAAAATTTAGTGAACGGCCACTTTTTTATAGTGAATGGCAAATTAGATCAACGCATTTAGTTTTTGAATCATTTTTTGCTGTTCCTCTATTACTTTTTGGGATTCCTGATAAAGCGCTTTAAATTCAAATCCATTTTGAATTGGAATATTAGAATTAACCCCGTCGAAAAGCGTTAAATCTCCCCTTCCAGTTATTAAATAATCCATGTTTATTGACGGAAAAGCCCGGTAAATTGCAAAAACAAGGGTCATGTTGGGAATTGACCTTCCTTTAATTACATTATATAAAACCTCGCTACGACGTTGACCCAACAAGTTGCCAAACTCATTGACAGACAAGTTTTTAGACTCAATAAACTCTTTGATTCTTAGCCCAAAATCTTGACCTAATTTTTCAATTTCTTCCATTTTAAATTAAAATTTATTCCAATTTTTATTGGAGAATACATTTTATTTTCAATATTTGCTTTCTCAAATTAGAAATTAAAACTCAATTAAGAAATGGCAACCACTTCTAATTATAAAACTTTTGCACAGCTGGGGAGAGAGTTGGTCCTACGAAGTCTGATAGAAGCACTTAAAAAGCACGGGGATTTTTACAAAGCTTACCAGGAAGCCTGCGAAAAGCACGGCATGAGTGATTCAACGGTTAGAGGGGCCATCTCTACAAAAATTATATTGAAAGAATACAACAAGAGGTATTCCAGACAATTGAATTTAATTGCTACATCGGCTTAACTACCTAAGACCATACCATTGCTTATTTAAGAAATATTATGAAAAATCAAAAAACAAAACACCCCGTGACCACCCCCTTTCGGTACCCGTTTTTGGATAGGCGTTTTTTGGGTACAAAGAAATTTGAGCCTAGCGCTATTATTGTTGGTTCGGTAAGCCCCATTAGTAAAGACGAAAAGGAAGGGATGTGTAAACTAGAAATCTCCTTTGATGGAAAAAAGGTATTTCGTTTTCAATTGGATCTTACCACAGCTGAAAATAGAGGCGAAGCTATTGAAGTACTTAAAAATATTGAACAAGTGGCCTTTGGAATGCTAACCAACATTGAAGACCAGTGTAGTTTCCAAAAACTAATTATTACCAAGGAATAGAATTGCCAAACACCGTCCTCATACAAGATATAAAAGATGCCGGCCTGATGGTGGTAGACAAAGAGGTCTTTGCCCAAATTAAGCGAGAGCTGTATGCGGCAAAAAAAGCCACCCAGGTAAAAAAAGGACGTTACACCAGGGCTGAGTGCTTAACAATTTTCAACGTATCGAAAGATACATTTATGAAGTACTTAAAAGAAAAGGACTGTCTTATTGTGCCTTCAAGTGATCAAGGATTATACACAGCTAGATCTGTTGAAGCGGAACTCAAACGAAGAAACGGAGAATGAAAAAATCTAAATCCAAAAACCCCGTAAGGGACTTTGCAGTAAATATTGACGACAAAATTGAGCAATTACGACTGCAAACCAAGCAGGCGATTCACGAAGATCGCCAGTTATTACAGGCGAACCGTAGAATTATGAACAGTTTATATCCTAAGTGCTAAATAATGAAACTAACCACCTCATATAGTTCACCCATTGTAAAACAATTAAAACCCAATACCATGTACAGTTACACTCAACTACAATTAGCTATTTCCAGCTATAATCTTGCACTAGAGCAGATACACCAGAAAACTGAGGAATTGAAAACCAACACAATTCCGGATCAAAATACCGCAAAACGTCTATTGCGGGAAAAAGCGGAATACCTGGCCATGAGAAAAGCGGCGCAAGAGAGACTATCCGCTATTGACCGGAGCAATGAAGTAATTATTAAACCCTTAAGCGCCTAAAAAATGGGAGAGTTTAAACCATCTAAA
>TARA_R110002096_G_scaffold76069_5_pt1 | contig 14685 bp, 11 predicted proteins | sample TARA_R110002096 | Tara Oceans TARA_R110002096 (sample SAMEA4397295) | marine metagenome | biome: Polar Biome; feature: [DCM] deep chlorophyll maximum layer (ENVO:01000326); material: water (ENVO:00002006), including particulate matter (ENVO:01000060) such as... | depth 35 m | reverse complement strand
GTGAAGCCACCCGACACCAGGACCGTATTGGCGCCTTTGGCATTCATGGTTTTGATCAGGACTTCCGCGCCCGGCATCAACCGGACCCGTTCCTGATATACTGTTTCCAGCACAGAGGCTTCCATGCCTTTGAGCAGCCCGACCCGTTCGCGCAGCGCACTTTCGAAATCCAGCTCGCCGCGCATGGCGGCTTCGGTGATGGCGGCGACCTTGGGTTTGAGGCCGGCGTAATCCGCCAGTTCGTCAATGCATTCACACTGAATGATCGTGCTGTCCATATCGGCGACCAGCAATTTCTTGGTCCGGTCTTCGGCGGCCTGGAAAGCAAAATCAAAGTCTTCTGTCAGCAGGTCTTCCTGTAAATCCTGACGGGCGGTGTCGAGATCGCTGTCAAAGTGAATATCGACGGCAACGCCTTCGGAAAGCCAGCGCAGACCACTGACCCCGACCAGGCCGGTGGCATAGCCCGACACCACGTCTTCCGTCAGGCTGGGGGTGGCAGGATTGGCGATCAAGGTCAGAATGTTGCTCATATGTCATTACCCGGTTGGTCATCTACGCATCAATGCTATATATAGGGATATAACGTCCCTACTGAATGAATGCTATGGAATAATCAATGCAGAAAATAATTCTTTTGGCCGGCCCCACCGCCAGCGGCAAGACCGCGACGGCGCTTGACTGGGCCCGGGCCGAAGGCGGCGAAATTATAAATGCCGACAGCATGCAGATTTACCGTGAACTTGATGTTTTGAGCGCCCGCCCGACGGCGGCGGAAATGGCCGTCTGCCCACATCATCTTTACGGGACATTGCGGGGGGATGACCCCTGTTCGGCGGAACGCTGGCGTGATCTGGCGCTGCCGGTCATTGAGGATATCTGGGCCCGCGGCCGGGTGCCGATCGTGGTCGGCGGGACGGGGCTCTATTTCAAAAGTCTGGTCAACGGCCTGTCGGAAGTGCCGGAGATTGATCCTGCGGTGCGCGCGGAAATTCGGGCGACCGTAACGTCAGAGACGGCGTCGGAAGCCCATGCCCGGCTTGAAGGCCTTGACCCTGAAATGGCGCAACGGCTCGCCCCCGGCGACAGTCAGCGCATCGCCCGGGCGCTGGAAGTGATTCTGTCCACCGGCAAATCCCTGTCATATTGGCAGAATATTCCGCCAGTCGGCGGGCTTGACGAACGGGCCGATGTCGAGATTCTTAAAAATGTTACCGTGATGGAACGGACCCGACTGTATGAACGTTGTGACCGGCGTTTCCGTCAGATGGTGGAGACGGGGGCTGCGATCGATGAAGTACAGGCCCTTCTGGCGTTGAATTATGCCCCGACCTTGCCGGTGATGAAGTCCCTGGGCGTGCCGCATCTGGCGCAATATCTGGCCGGTGACCTGGAACTGGAAGAGGCGATTGTCCTCGCCCAGACCGCGACCCGTCAGTTTGCCAAACGCCAAATGACCTGGTTCCGTAATCAGTGTGGCGCCTGGACTCCGGTGGAGTTGTAATATTAATTCGTATATTAATATTATTTTGTATTTTTATTTCCCAAATATAGCTTGACTGTGCAATAATAGATTACTATTGTGCGCCGCAAGGTTATGTGATTCAGACCTCTGTTTCTTTTGCTTTTAGGCCGAGAAACGGATATGTTTTGCATTCTTGCGGTGGAGCCGAAGTTTCTTTTGTCAAAGGGACTATCTGCACGATTATATTGCCACTGGCATTAACGCCTCCATTACCCTGGTGAGGGGGCTGAATTTTTAAAGGATTAATAAGGAAGGTTCGTCATGTCGGACACAGAGTTTAGCGGCGCAGAAATCATCGTAAATTCCCTGGTGGATTTAGGTGTCGAAGTGATTTTCGGCTACCCTGGCGGTGCTGTGCTTCCGCTTTATGATGCGCTTTTCAAGCAGGACAAGATCCGCCATATTCTGGTGCGGCATGAACAGGCCGCGGTCCATGCCGCCGAAGGCTATGCACGTTCCACCGGCAAGCCCGGCGTGGTTCTGGTGACGTCCGGTCCCGGGGCGACCAATGCGGTGACCGGTCTGACCGACGCCATGCTGGATTCGATTCCGGTGGTCTGTCTGACGGGCCAGGTGCCGGCGCATCTGATCGGCAGTGACGCCTTCCAGGAAGCCGATACCGTTGGCATCACCCGCCATTGCACCAAGCATAACTACCTGGTGCGCGAAGTGGACCAGCTGTCCCGGGTGGTTCACGAGGCTTTCTATGTCGCCACCAGTGGACGGCCCGGCCCGGTGGTGATTGACATCCCGAAAGATGTTCAGATCTTTAAAACAAGCCAGGTTCATACAGGTAGGATTGAGCACCGCAGTTACAAACCGGAAGTCAAAGGTGACATTGACGGCATTACAGAGGCCATGAGGCTTCTGGCCGGAGCAGAACGACCGATTTTTTATACCGGCGGCGGCGTGATCAATTCCGGCCCGGCGGCGGCGCAATTGCTGCGCGAACTGGTGCAGCTCACCGGCGCGCCGATCACCAGCACCCTGATGGGCCTGGGCGCCTATCCGGCGTCGGACAAACAGTTCCTCGGCATGTTGGGCATGCACGGCACTTATGAGGCCAATTACGCCATGCATGACTGTGATGTCATGATCTGTATCGGGGCGCGGTTTGATGACCGGGTCACCGGCCGTCTTGACGCCTTCTCGCCAAAATCGAAAAAGGTGCATGTGGATATTGATCGTTCCTCAATCAACAAGACCGTGCGGGTGGATGTGCCGATCGTTGGCGATGTGGCGCATGTATTGGAAGATATGCTGAAAGTCTGGAAAGCCATGGCGCTGCAAACCGACAGCCCGTCTCTTGACGGCTGGTGGGACCAGATTGCCACATGGCGGGAACGGGATTGCCTGCGCTATCCCGCGACCGATGAGGTGATCATGCCGCAATATGCGCTGGAACGCCTGCAGGCTCTGACCCAGGATAAAGACACCTATTTCACAACGGAGGTAGGCCAGCATCAGATGTGGGCGGCGCAATATCTCAAGTTTGAGGACCCGAACCGCTGGATGACATCCGGCGGGCTGGGCACCATGGGCTACGGCTTCCCGGCGGCGATCGGGGTGCAACTGGCTCATCCGGAATCCCTGGTCATTGACGTGGCGGGCGAAGCCTCGATCCAGATGAATATTCAGGAAATCGGCACGGCGGTTCAATATAAACTGCCGGTGAAGGTTTTCATCCTCAACAATGAATATATGGGCATGGTGCGCCAGTGGCAGGAGCTTAATCACGGCGGGCGTTATTCGGAATCCTATTCCGACAGTCTGCCGAACTTCAAGAAACTGGCCGAGGCTTACGGCGCGCACGGCATCATTGTCGATAAACCGTCTGAACTCGATGCGGCGATCAAGGAAATGATTGAAATACCGGGACCGGTATTTGTCGATTGCCGGGTGGCGAAACTGGCCAATTGTTTCCCGATGGTGCCGAGCGGGGCGGCCCATAACGAAATGATTTTGCCGGAAGAAGAAGATTTTAAAGCCTACGAAGGGGGCGCGGCGCTGGTGTAAGCCAGCCCGCAGGAGAGAAATTATGCATCATACGCACAAAGAAATTGAACTTGCCGCCCGTCATACGCTGTCGATTATTGTCGATAACGAAGCCGGGGTTCTGGCGCGGGTGATCGGCCTGTTTTCCGGTCGGGGCTACAATATTGAAAATCTCACGGTGGCGCCGGTTGATCTGGAAGGCACCGAATCCCGCATTACCGTGGTGACCATTGGCACACCGCATGTGATTGAGCAGATCAAGGCGCAACTGGAGCGGCTGGTGCCGGTGCATAGAGTGGCGGATCTGACCGAGAACGGTCCCCATGTGGAGCGGGAACTGGCCCTGGTCAAGGTTCATTGCGCCAGCGAACATCAGCCGGCGGCAATGCGCATTGCCAAGGCGTTCCGCGCCAAGATTGTGGACAGTACGCTCGACAGTTACATTTTCGAGCTTACCGGCAAGACCGAGAAGACAAAGGCCTTCATCGAATTGATGATGGATGTGGGCCTGGTAGAGGTGGTGCGCACCGGGGTTGCGGCCCTGACCCGCGGGACCGACGCCCTCTGAAAAATTTCGACAGACAAACAGACAGTTCAGGCCAGCATGGCCGTATTTATTTAGGAGACTATAATGCGTGTATATTATGACCGTGATGCGGATGTAAATTTGATCAAGACCAAGAAAGTCGTCATCGTCGGTTACGGCAGCCAGGGCCATGCCCATGCCGCCAACCTGAAAGACAGCGGCGTGACCGATATTGCGGTAGCCCTGCGGGAAGGCTCTTCCAGCCGCGCCAAGGCGGAAGCCGCCGGCTTTAAAGTCATGACCGCCGCCGAGGGCGCCGCCTGGGGTGACGTGATCATGATCCTGGTGCCGGATGAGCTGCAGGCCGATCTTTACGCCACCGACCTGGCCCCCAATATGAAACAGGGGTCAGCTCTGGTGTTCGCCCATGGCCTGAACGTGCATTTCAAACTGATCGAGCCGCGCGCCGATCTTGACGTCTTCATGATTGCGCCAAAAGGCCCCGGCCATACAGTGCGGTCCGAATATCTCAAAGGCGCCGGGGTGCCGACCCTGATCGCGGTGCATCAGGATGCGTCCGGCAACGCCCATGATATCGGTCTGTCCTATGCCTCTGCCAATGGCGGTGGCCGCGCCGGGGTGATTGAAACCACGTTTAAGGAAGAATGCGAAACCGACCTGTTCGGCGAGCAGGCCGTGTTGTGTGGCGGCGCGTCTGCGCTGGTGCAGTGTGGCTTCGAAGTCCTGACTGAAGCTGGCTACGCGCCGGAAATGGCCTATTTCGAATGTCTGCATGAGCTGAAGCTGATTGTTGATCTGATGTATGAAGGCGGTATCGCCAACATGCGCTATTCGATTTCCAACACCGCTGAATATGGTGACTATGTCACTGGCCCACGGATCATCACCGAAGAGACCAAGAAGGAAATGAAGCGCGTTCTTGCTGACATTCAGGAAGGCCGTTTCGTGAATGACTTTATGCTCGACAATAAAGTGGGTCAGGTGAAACTGAAAGCCGCCCGCGCCAAGGGCGCCGCCCATCCGATCGAGGAAGTTGGCGCCAATCTGCGGGCCATGATGCCCTGGCTGAAAGAAAACAAACTGGTTGATAAAGAGAAAAACTAGGCTTTATCAGATCGAAAACCGTAAAAGCTTCTCCGGGAAACCGGGGGAGCTTTTTTTAACTCGCCGTTATCTGCCGTCATTCAGGTCAAGGGCGTCATCGAAATCTTCGAGCCGTTCCTCGACGGCTTCCGAATCTTCGAAAATGGCGATATGGAACATGGCGTCCCCCTGATTGAGCAGCGGCAGCATGGTCATGCCAATAATGATGCCGGTGCGATGGCTTTTGACCTTGGCCATATAGCTGCCGTATGGGTCTGAAATAACGCCAAGAGTTTGGCCTTCTTTCACCATGGCCCCCAACTTGACCCGTACCCTGAGGCTGCCGCTATGGGGCGCGCGCACCCAGTAGCTTGTCCGCGCAATATAGACATTCTCGGGCCGTTTGCGGCGCTTGCGTTCTTTTGGGGCGATCATGCCGATGGACTCCATGACGGACAGGATTCCCATCAGCGCGGTCTGGATGACTTTTTCCTCATAACGCAGGGCTTCCCCGCCTTCGAAAAGCAGCATGGGAATGCCTTTTTCCAGCGCGGCCTGGCGCAGGGAGCCGTCCCGGGTGTTGGAATCGATAATGACCGGCACCCCGAAAGCCTTGGCAAGGGTTTCGGTTTCCGGATCAGTGAGGTCGGCCCGGATCTGCGGCAGATTGCTGCGGTGGATCGCGCCGGTGTGCAGATCGATGCCGTGGGTCGATTTCTCGATGATCTCCCGCATCAGGATATGGGCGATCTGCCCGCCGAGAGAGCCGGTTTCCGACCCGGGGAAACAACGGTTCAGATCGCGCCGGTCCGGCAGATAGCGGCTGTTGCTGTTGAAGCCATAGGCGTTGACGATCGGCATGGCGATCAGTGTGCCCTTGATCTTGCTGTTGATGCGTTTGTTGGCGAGCAGCCGTTTGATGGTTTCGACGCCATTGATTTCATCCCCGTGGATGGCGGCGGACAGGAATAAAACCGGTCCGCTTTCCCGTCCCCGGATTACCATGACCGGCATGGACATTTCCGTATCATCAAACAGGCGGGCTATGGGGATCTCGATCTTCATCCGTTTGCCGGGGGGAATGCGTTTGCCGGCGATTTCCAGAATGCCGCGAGGGTCCTCCATGGGGGCTATCCTTTGCCCTTCATTTTATTGGGCCCTTTTTGCGAATCCTTTTCGATATAGGAAATGATTTTATCGGCGACGTCGATGGTGGTGTAGGTCTCTATGCCTTTCAAACCGGGCGAGGAATTAACTTCCAGCACCAGAGGCCCGTGGGCGGAACGGATGATATCAACGCCCGCCACATCAAGCCCGATGGTTTTGGCGGCCCGCACCGCCAGCGCGCGTTCGGCGGGTTTCAGTTTGACCAGAGTGGCCGAGCCGCCCATATGCAGGTTAGAGCGGAATTCGCCTTCCTGGGCCTGACGCTTCATGGCGGCGACCACTTTGTCCCCGACAACGAAACAGCGAATGTCGGCCCCGCCGGCTTCCTTGATAAATTCCTGGACAAGGAAATTGGCGTCGAGACCGCGAAAGGCGTTGATCAGGCTCTCGGCGGCTTTCTTGGTTTCGGCCAGAACCACGCCGTTGCCGTGGGTGCTTTCCATGATTTTTACCACAATCGGTGCGCCGCCGACGAATTCGATCAGGTCTTCTGTGGCGTTGGCCGCATGGGCATACCCGGTGATCGGCATGCCGACGCCTTTGCGGGCCAGAAGCTGATGGGCGCGCAGCTTGTCTCGGGATCGGGAAATGGCGATGGATTCATTGACGGAATAAACCCCGCCCACTTCGAACTGACGCAAGACGGCTGTGCCATAGGCGGTGACAGAGGCGCCGATTCGGGGAATCACGGCATCAAAATCAAGCAGTTCACGCGTGTCCCGCGGCTTGTAATAAACGGTTGGTTTGTTGGCGGTGATATTCATATAGCATTTCAGAATATCAACCACTTTAACCTCATGTCCTCGTGCCTTGGCCGCTTCGACGAGTCTGCTTGTGGAATAAAGCTTGGGATTGCGCGACAGAATACCTATTTTCATAATTGATCCATTTGTACTAAAGAAGGCCCGCCACCATATTCAAGAATTATGTCGAGAAGTCAAATCATCTATGTATCTTCTCTTCGATGTGGGTCTGTGACGGGTGAAATCAGGGCGGGCGGCTTTTTTGCTTTTAGCGATATATTTTTTAACCTGATGCATTATATTACGAAAATCGGCGTTCACAGATGAGGAATGATGTAATGGAAGACTTTGTCGTTGGATGGGAAGAGTGGCTGGCCTTGCCGAGCTTGGGCCTGCCGGCACTCAAGGCGAAAATTGATACAGGGGCCAAAACCTCGGCCCTGCATGCCTTTTCCATTCAGCCCTTTGGCAGTGACGCCAAACCCCGGGTGCGGTTTACCATTCATCCGATTCCCGACCGTCCGGATGTGGAGATCATCTGTTCCGCGCAGGTGATTGACCGCCGCGAGGTGACCTCGTCCAACGGCACCAATGAGCTGCGCTATGTAATTTTGGTGCCGGTGCAGATGGGAGACAAGACCTGGGACATCGAGGTCACCCTGACCAACCGCGAGAATATGGCCTACCGGATGCTGCTCGGGCGGCGGGCGATGGAAGGCATCGGCGTGCGGCCGGGCCAGTCTTTCCTGCAGCCGCAGTTAAGTTATGACCTTTATAACAAATTGAAGCGAAAACCTGCGGCGCGGCGGTCTTTCCGCCTGGCGATCCTGACTTCAGCACCGGACAGTTATTCCACCCGCCGCCTGGTCGAAGCCGCGGAAGCCCGCGATCATGTGGTGGAACTGATTGACACGCGACGCTGTTATTTCGAGATCAGCAGCCATAGCCCGCAAGTGCATTATCAGGGCGCGCCCCTGCCGTTTTATGATGCGGTGATCCCGCGCATCGGCGCGTCTCTCACGGTATACGGGCGGGCGGTGGTGCGTCAGTTTCAGGCCATGGGGACCTATTGTCTCAATTCCGCCGAGGGCATCGGCGCGGCGCGGGACAAGCTCGCCGAACATCAGATCCTGTCGCGTAACCGGGTGGCGATGCCGACAACGGCCTATGCCAATTCCCCGGAGGACACCGACAATATGATCAAGCTGGTCGGCGGTGAGCCGGTGACCCTGAAATCGGTCCACGGCCTGCAGGGCGGTGGCATGACCATAGACGGGCCAGCGGCGGCCTTTAATCCGGATCATGCGCCCGCGCCGGAGGCCAATCTGGTGGCGCGGGAGATTATCAGGGACAACAGCAGCCCTGACCTGCGCTGTCTGGTGGTGGGGCGGCGTATTGTCGGGGCAATGCTCTTTGACGAGACGGCATCTGTAGGGCGGCGCAAGACAAAGCGGAAGATCACCACGACCCCGGAAAGGCGGGTGGCGGTCAAGGCGGTCAAGGCGCTGGGCCTGACGGTGGCGGCGGTGGATATGATCCGCACGGCAGAGGGCCCCAAGGTGCTGGATGTCTTCTGCACCCCGGGTCTGGAAAAGATCGAGAAATCAAGCGGCAAAAATGTCGCCGAGAAGATCATAGAACATATCGAACGCAATGTGCGGCCGCTGTTCAAGTCTGTGAAGTAAGGCGCAAGCGCCTTACTTGTCATCCCCCATTTTCAGGGCGGCGATGAAGGCGGAGTGGGGGATTTCCACATTGCCGTACATGCGCATTTTCTTCTTACCCTTTTTCTGCTTATCAAGCAGTTTGCGTTTCCGGGAAATATCGCCGCCGTAACATTTGGCGGTCACGTCTTTACGCATGGCGCTGATGGTTTCGCGGGCGATGACCTTGCCGCCAATGGCCGCCTGGATCGGGATCTTGAACAATTGGCGCGGGATCAGATCTTTCAGTCGTTCACACAGCGCCCGGCCGCGATATTCGGCCTGGGAGCGATGGACCATCATGCCGAGGGCGTCTACCGGTTCCGCATTGACCAATATGCCAAGCTTGACCAGATCGCCTTCCCGATAGCCTTCCATCTGATAGTCGAAACTGGCGTAACCGCGGGAAATGGATTTCAGTTTATCGTAGAAATCATAGACCACTTCATTGAGCGGTAGTTTATAGATCAGCATGGCCCGGTTGCCGGCATAGGTGAGTTCCACCTGCTCGCCGCGCTTTTCCTCGCAGAGTTTGAGGACGGAGCCCAGATGCTCGTCGGGCACCAGAATGGTGGCGCGAATCCACGGCTCTTCAATATGACTGATCAATGTTGGATCAGGCATGTCGGCGGGATTATGCAGTTCGACAAGGTCACCCTTGTTCATATGCAGTTTGTAAATCACGCTGGGAGAGGTGGTGATAATGTCGAGGTCAAATTCCCGGGTCAGGCGTTCCTGAACAATCTCCAGATGCAACATGCCGAGGAAGCCGCAACGGAAGCCATAGCCCAGCGCCGCAGAGGTTTCGGTCTCGAAGGTAAAGCTTGCGTCATTGAGGCGCAGTTTATGCATGCTTTCACGCAATGTTTCAAAATCGGCCGCATCGGCGGGGAACAGGCCGCAGAAGACCACGCTTTGCACTGGCTTAAAGCCGGGCAGGGGGGCGGCGGTTTCTTTTTTGAACTCGGTGATGGTGTCACCGACATTGGTTTGCGAGACTTCCTTGATCGAGGCGGTGAAAAAGCCGATTTCGCCGGGGCCCAGTTCGTCCACGAGAACCTCTTTCGGGGTAAAGACGCCAACCCGGTCAAGCGTGTGTTCGGTACCGGCGGCCATCATTTTGATTTTCATGCCTTTCCGGACTTTCCCGTCAATCACCCGGATCAGAACCATAACCCCGAGGTAAGTGTCATACCAGCTGTCGACCAACAGCGCCTTGAGCGGTGCGTTAACGTCGCCGACGGGCGCAGGCAGTTTTTCCACCAGGCTGTTGAGCAACTCATCAATGCCTTCGCCGGTTTTGGCGGACGCCTTGATCGCGTCGCTGGCGTCGATGCCGATTACATCTTCGATCTGGGCGCGCACCTGTTCCGGTTCAGCCGCCGGCAGGTCGATCTTGTTGAGCACTGGCACGATTTCGTGATTATTGTCAATCGCCTGATAGACGTTAGCCAGGGTCTGGGCTTCCACACCCTGACTGGCGTCAACCACAAGCAGGGAGCCTTCGCAGGCATAGAGGCAGCGGCTGACTTCATAGGCGAAATCGACATGGCCCGGCGTGTCCATCAGATTGAGGGTATAGATCTCACCATTGCGGGCCTTGTATTTCAGACGTACGGTCTGGGCCTTGATGGTGATGCCCCGTTCGCGCTCGATATCCATGCTATCGAGCACCTGGTTTTTCATTTCCCGGTCGGTCAGGCCTTCACAGTGCTGGATCATCCGGTCAGCGAGGGTGGATTTTCCATGGTCGATATGGGCGATGATGGAGAAATTTCTGATTTTATCTTGTTCTGTCATGACAGGGCTTTTATCACTCCTTGGCCCGCAAAGACAAGGGAAAAGCGCCGTCGGCGAAGCCGGGCGATAACTTGTTTGGGCAAAGATATTTTTTTACGGCTTTCCGGGGAGAAGAGAGATCAGAAAGAAGTGGGTTTATAAGCCAGATAGCGGTAAACCCGAAGTCTTCCGGACTGCAGGGCCCGGGCGCGCATATCCCAGATTTCGGCCTCTTTCAGGATGATATTCAGGCTGTCCCGGTTGGCTTCCTTGTCCTCGGCCAATTCCAGAACCAGTTCATTGGTCTGGGCCCAGGCCTGTTCGATCATTTTGATATAGGTGGTGGAGACATCTTCCTGAACACGGACCTGAAAACCGACTTCTTCCAGAAGGTTGCGCAGGCTGCTCGAATCACACAGGACGATATCATCGGGTTCGTTAATCTGCCACTGAACCATTTCGGGGTGGTTGATGGACTTTTGATCCTTGGCGACATAGTCGGTTAACAGGAACAGGCTGCTTTTTTTCAACTGTTTATGAACGGCTTTCAGCAGGTCTTTTTTATGGGTCACCTTGTACAGGGTGTCTTTGGAAAAGGCCCGGTCAAATTTTCGCTCGAAAATCGGACTGTCGTCGAGGTTCATTTGACTGATGATGGCTTTGCGCGCCAGACCTTCGTCGACGGATATTTTCTGGGCGATTTCAGCCACGACGGGGTCGCTTTCATAGCCATTGATCCATACCCCGTAATCCTGAACAAGTTTGCGCGCCAGTCCGCCGAGCCCTGCGCCGACGACGAGGGCGCTCATCTGTGGTGACAGCGACAGTTGCTTTGACAGTTCATTAATGTAATCGGGGCCACCGGGATCGGATAATCCCTTGCCCCATATTTTCTGGATGAGATCAAGCCGGGCTTCCGTAGGCGAATGTTGTTCTGGTGCGGGCAGGGCTTGGATGACAGACCGCCGTTTTTTGCGGGGGCGCCGCATACGGGCATATTCCAACGGATCATAGCCTTCCCACCAGGCGAGAATACGCCAGAGGAAGGGGATATGTTCGGGATAGGTCTGTATATCGGTCATAAAGAAATGAATTTTTTTACTAAGTTGAACTACATATTGCGTTAGACCATACCTGTATGGGGGGGAAGATTTAAAAGAAGGTTAAAAAAACATTAAACTTTTAAGAGTTCGCGCCGGGCGGGCCAGAAAAATCCTTGTGGTTTGCGGATTTTTTGCGGGGTGAATCTCTTCTAAAAGGCGAGAAAAGAACGCGCAGGATTTCGGGCGAGAGGAGACCACGGGGAATGGCGTCTCTGACAGTTGTGTGCAGGAAGGCAGCGTTATTTGATGGTGGCGGCTTTATGGGCCAGATACCGACATACTTTCAATTCGCCGGACCGCATGATCTTTGTCCGGCGGTTCCACAGCTCGGCTTCCTGCAGGACGGCATTCATATTGCTGCGGGCTTCTTCTTCTTCTTCCGTCGCGAGAGCCTCAACAGCGCCGGTTGCGGTTTCCCAAGCTTCATTGACCATCTCAAGATAATGTTCGGTCGTGTCTTCATTGACACGAATGGTGAACCCGGCTTCTTCGAGGAGTTTGACCTGCATTTCCGAGGTGACGGGGAAAGGGTCAAGGGGCTCATGACGCAGCCAGTCGAGGACATCGGGATTTGTCATGCTTTCCGGGCTTTTGATGACATAATCGCTGATCAGGAACAGGCTGTCGTCTTTAAGCTGTTTGTATACACTCTGGATCAGAGGTTTTTTATTTTCGACGGTGAACAGGGCTTCTTTACAGAAGGCCCGTTCAAAATTCCGGTCGAAGCTGGGTTTATCGTTGAGATCGCACTGCAGGATGGGGGCTTTTTTCTCCAGCCCGGCGCCAACAGACATTTTCATGCCTTCTTTTGCCAGAATGTCATTGGATTCATAGCCGGTGATCCAGACACCGAATTCCTGGGCCAGGACCCGGGCGGGACCGCCGAGGCCGGCGCCGAGGACAAGGGCGCTCATTTTCGGGGTCAGGGCCAGTAATTTGGACATGGCGATGACATTTTCGGCGCCGCCGGGGCCACAAAATCCCTGTCCCCAAACCAGCTGGGCGATTTTTACCCGGGCTTCGTCCCAGAGAATGCGTTGGCTGTCGTCTCGTCGTGTTGCTTCAGGAGCGCTCTTGCCGGTGTTGGTTTCGGGGCTTTGGGGGGCAGTGGTATTGAGACGGTTTGCGATATCTTCAACGTCATAGCCTTCCCACCAGGCCCTGAGCCTGAGTTTGAAAGGTACCGCTTTTTTTAGGGATTTATCTTTTTGGGTCATGGCGTGTCACTATAACATTATAGGGGTTGGGCCGGTTTATGGGCCAGGAAGCGGTGTACCCCAATAAGTCCGCTCTTGATTAATTTGGCCCGCAGCGCCCAGAATTCGGCTTCTACCATCAGGGTTTTAACCGCGGCAAGTCCTTCAGGGCCTTTCCCTGTCAGATGTTCTGCCACGGTTTTGGCTTTGGCCCAGCTTTGTTCAATCAGTTCAACATATTCCTTGGAGACATCCTCATTGACGCGAATGGTAAAGCCGGCTTTTTCCAAGGCCGTGGTGATGTTTTTACTGGGTACGGGATAGGGTTGAAAGGCTTCCTGTTTGAGCCACTTTTGCACATCCGGGTTTTCCAGAGAAGAGATATCGGACAGAACATAGTCGGTGAGCAGGAACAGCGCATTATCCTTCAGCGTATTGTATGTTTCCTTAATGACCTTGTCTTTATCGGGAAAACAATAGAGGGCTTCCTTGGAAAGAGCCCGTTCATATTTACGATCGAAGGGAGACGCCTTGGCGGGATCGAACGGATGCACGATCACTTTTTTCTCCAGTCCGGCTTTTTTGGACAGTTCATTTGCCTGTTCGCTCAGTTCCGGGGATTGTTCATAACCGGTGATCCAGACGCCGAATTCCTCTGTCAGCACCCGGGCGGGTCCACCGAGACCGGCGCCGATGACGATTGCGCTCATTTTTGAATCCATGGACAGGAGCTTGCACATGTCTATGACATGTTTACGACCACCGGGGCCGCAATATCCATCGCCCCAGATCAACTGGGTCATTTCAACTCTGATTTTGTCCCAGGGCAGGGCGCTTGTTTTATCTGTGTCGGGACCGGTCTGGTCCTGAGCCTTATCCTTGTCGATGGCGGCGAGAATGTCGGTGTCAGACATGGCTGCCCCGGCTTGCGCCATAAGGCGCAACTTTATATCCTCAAGGTCGTAGCCGTGCCACCAGGCCCGCAACCTCAGTTTCAAGGGAACTTTAATCTCTTCCACAAGATCCGCCATACAATATAACCCAAGTCTATACTAATACCTATACTATGGTTAACTGTAAGGGATGAGCGTTTAAAATAGGGTTAATAAAGCGAATCACCCCGCCGAAGGGAAATTCCGGCGGGGTGACATGAGACTTTAAGCAGGGGCCCTTAACGCAGGGCGCCGCCCGTATTTTTCGCCACATTGGCGATGACTTTGGCGGAAAACTGAGCAATATCTTCATCGGTCAGGGTCCGGTCCATGGGCTGCAGGCGCACGTTCAGCGCCACAGATTTTTGGTTTTCTTCAATACCGGGGCCTTCATAGATATCAAACAGACTTACCTCGTCGATCAGTTTTTTGTCGGCGGCGCGGATGGCTTTGATGATATCGGCGGCGGTGACATCCCGGTTGACGACAAAGGCGAAATCACGCTCGACCGCCTGGAAATCAGACGCCTTGAGCGGCCCGCGGCTGTTGCCGCCTTTCGATTTCGGGAAGGGGATATTTTCCAGCATGACTTCAAAGGCGACCAGAGGTCCCTTGACATCCAGCTCTTTCAGGATCGCCGGGTGGACTTCCCCAAAATAGGCCAGGATGTTCTTCGGGCCCAGACGAATGACGCCGCTGCGGCCGGGATGATACCAGGCCGGGGCGCCAGTGACGATCTGGGCATTGTCGATCTTGGCGCCACAGGCGCGCAGGACGGCTTCCGCATCGGCCTTGGCGTCGAAGGCGTCAACATCTTCCGGTGTCTGGTCCCAATGTTTCTGGGCATCCTGACCGCGCCGCACCCCGGCGAGGATCAGGGTCTGGCCCTCGGGGCTGTCGCTGGAGAATTGG
>TARA_R110002096_G_scaffold8880_7_pt1 | contig 14691 bp, 5 predicted proteins | sample TARA_R110002096 | Tara Oceans TARA_R110002096 (sample SAMEA4397295) | marine metagenome | biome: Polar Biome; feature: [DCM] deep chlorophyll maximum layer (ENVO:01000326); material: water (ENVO:00002006), including particulate matter (ENVO:01000060) such as... | depth 35 m | reverse complement strand
GGTAATAGTGGTGGTGGAACTTGGTTAACAGGATCAAATAATGTCAATATAACTTCACTTGTAGGTTCACAAACTTTTAGTGTTAGATCTACAAAAGATCTAAACATAGGTGTAACTGATACTATAAAATTATGGTATTCAAGCAGTAAAAATATAGCCCCTGGTACATATTTACAATTCCCTAATGATGGGTTTATATTAAAATGGGATGATAGTATAGAATTTACTCCATCTAGATCAATTCAACCTATATTAAAATATTACTCAGTTGATACTAATACAATATACCCTCCAGTTTTAGAATTAAAATGGGATGATTTTTCATATAGTACTACTTTAACTGAAATAGCAACAACCGATTTATTTATAAGTGTAGACCAAAATCCCGGAATCTTTTATTCACAAAGTTTTAATAGATTTAGATTAAACGTGCGTCCCGAATTTCCAGTTCGTACATTCCAAACGGCATCTGTGTATACTAATAATTTTGCTTTACCGCAGGATTCATATTATGCTATTAAAGATTTAGATACTAATGAATTTATTGTAGATTTTGATAGTAATTTTACAAAAATTAGTTGTGATAATAATAGTAATTATTTTGATGTGTATATGAATGGTTTACAACCAGAAAGATATTATAAGATATTAATAAAAACTACGGTTAATGGTAGTGTACTAGTTAAAGATGAAGATTATTATTTTAAAGTAGTTAATGGATAATGGCAAAAGAAATAATTGATTTAAGAAAAGAGGTTTTTAGTAAAGCCCAATATGTAAGGACTATAGATACTAGTTTTAGTGAATTAGGGGTTACTTCAATAGGTGATGACTTAATAGCTCAACCTAATGTAGAAGAATTTTTTGATCAATATAGTGAACTTTTTTATGACATACCTCCTAATGGAGAAATAAATTCTCATGAGTATTTAGTAAAAACAAGTGGTGATTATATAAATTTTGAAGATGATAATATTGAAATTGAAGCATTAAGAGCAGAAATTGCTTCACTAAGATCTGATAACCTTACACTACAAATGGAAAATGTTAAATTACAAGTATCAGGTAGCACATCACCAGAAACAATGAAAGCATTATCACAATTACAATTAGAATTAGAAGGTGCTCAGTCTACACTTGCAGCATCAGCTCAAGAGTTATCACAAGATATAGGGGATTTATCCCCAAAAGAACTAGAACCAGATACCAGTAATATTACAGGAATAGGATATTTTTAAATAAAATATGGAAGAAGATAAAATAATTATACAAACTCAAGACCCTACTAATTTCGAATTACAGGAATATATCCCTAGTGACCAGGAATTAATAGCATCATCAGATTTAGATACTGTATTTAATGAAGAAACAGATTATATTGAATTTTATGTATATGATGAAAATAATACTTTAATATACCCTTTAAATGGTACTTTAAAGTTAAATAGTTATGATGTCCTTCAAGGAGATATAGTATTAACTCCTGAATTAGATTTAAGAAATTTAGGATATGATAATTCTATATATAGTATACTTTATTCATTTTACAGATACAGATTAGGTTCTAATATTGATCTTAATTATTATATAAGAGAAATATCATCCGATAGAACAGAAATTAGATTAGATAGTAACACTATTACTAATCTAAATATGGTTAGTACTACTACTGACTTTATCCAATCTAGAAATACTGCTGAATACTTTGTAGATTTTTATTTAAATTTTGGAGAAAATCAAACTATTATAGCCAATAACATTAAAATAGAGGATGAAGATTCAGAAGATCCAACTATATTAATAAAACTATACGAACCTTTACCCTCAAATTTTGATATAAAATCAACTTTATGGGTAGTAGAAGAAGTTTCTTCTCCTCAAATGTATAGGGTTCAATTCCCATTTATTCCTTTAAACAAATTTGATCTAAATTTTATTAATGGTCCTAATTTTAACTTAAATGTAGTAGACCAAACGGGTGAATCAGGACAACTATATAATCTTACTGAGTTAATTAACACTAATCTTACTAGTTCTTCAACACAACTTCGAACTCTTTTAAACAAAAGAGAAATATCTATTAATATAGATTATGAAAATTATGGTAATTTTGTTAATTTTAGTTCTGCAACTTCAAGATTAAAGAATTTTTCTTATAAATTAGGTTTAATAGAAAGCTATAATAATTCCATAGTTACTTTATCAAACTCAATATTAAGTGATACTAAAAATACCACTTCCATTAAAAATTCTAAACTTTTATATGAAAATCAAATAAATACAATAATTTCAAATTTTGATGGTTATGATTATTTTCTTTATTATAATAGTGGATCTAAATACTCTTGGCCTAAATCAAATTCTTTTCCTCCCTTTAAACTTTACTCTACAGGCAGCACAGAAGCTATAGATTGGTTAGGTAGTGAAGATGAAGGGAGTATTAATTATGGAGGACAATTACTATCAGCTTCTAATTATGATGTAAATAATCAAGATTATTTATATTATGCTATCCCTGAATATTTAAGGGATGATGTTAATAATAACCAATATCTAATATTTGTAGATATGGTTGCTCAACAATACGATAATACTTGGGTATATACTAAGGATTTAAGTAACAAATATAATGCTGATAACCGTTTAGATTATGGAATATCAAAGGATTTAGTAGCAGATGCTATTAAAGATTTTGGTATAAAATTATATTCAAACAATTTTAATACTGATGATTTATATACCGCATTTTTAGGATTAACTCCATCAGGTAGTGCCTTTCCTTTCATTAATATGACGGGGTCAATTGGTGGTGAAGTTAATACACCTTCTGGGTATGAGTACGTAAATAATCAAATATCGGGGTCTAATGATATAATGCCATTGGATGATGCTAATAAGCGTTTATATAAGCGTTTATACCATAATTTACCATATTTAATTAAAACTAAGGGTACAGTACCTGGCTTAAGAGCATTAATTACTGCGTATGGTATTCCTGATACTATTTTAAGAATAAACGAATTTGGGGGTAAAGATAGAAATAATTCTCAAGATTGGGATTTACAACAAAGAGTATTTAATTACAAATTTGACACTGATGGAAAATATATTATTTCATCATCCTTTGATCCTAATGTTAATTTAAGCGATGGATATGACTCACCAAAAACAGTACAATTAAGATTTAAAACTGATGGAATCCCTTCTGGTACACATTACTCTCAGTCTATATACCAAACATTTGGAGGTGGAAGTGTACTAGTATTAGAATATACAGGAAGTGGTCTTACTAGTGGTTCATATTCTGGTAGCATTCCAGATCCTGAAAATGAATATGGTACATTAAAGTTTATTCCTGATGTTAATACTAAACCAAACATTTCATCTAGTTTATATTTTCCATTCTTTGATGGTGGATGGTGGTCAATACAAACAACAGTTAATACTCTAAATACTGCTTCATTATTAGCAGCTAATCAAATAAATAAAAATTTAGGATTTACAGGTTCAAGTACTGTTACTGGTTTTGATAGTAATTACTATTTTAATGCCGATGAAGTATATTTCCCTAATGAGGGTAATGATGTAGTTGTAGGTAGTAAAACATATACCCTATTTTCTGGTTCATACCAAGAAATAAGATATTATAATACAGAAATACTCCCAAATGTATTTTATGATTATACAATGAATCCATTTTCATTTGAAGGTAATAAAATAAATAGTGCCCCAAATGAATTAATTTTTAGAGCTGATTTAGGTACTCTATTAAATACGGGGAGTACAACATCTGTTCACCCTAAAATAACAGGATCAGCTCCTTTTATAACCTCATCTTTTGCAACTAATAGTAGTTTTTACATTAGTTCCTCTAATTTTTCAATTAATAGAGAATATATACATCAAGATCAAGTATTAGGTGGAATAAGAAATAGAGTAACAGATAAAATTTCAACTAATGAATTAATAATGCCTGCAGGTAATACTTTATCTGCAATAAGATCACTTCAACAAATTTCTTTCGAAAGTGCTAGTTATACTCCTGGTGTAGATTATATGGAGGTAGCTTTTTCACCACAGGATCAGGTTAATGATGATATTAATTCACAAATGGGGTATTTTAATTTAGGTGAATATATAGGTGACCCAAGACAAATATCAGAATCGGGTTATTCTTATCCCAATTTAGATACTTTAAGAGATGAGTATTTCCAAAAATATATAAGTGGTTATAATCTTAATGATTTTATTAGATTAATGAAATTTTTTGATAATTCATTATTTAAAATGATTAAAGATTTTGTACCTGCTAGAACAAGTTTAACTTCTGGTGTAGTAATAAAACAAAATTTATTAGAAAGAAATAGAGTAAGACCACCTCAAGTATCTTGGTTAAGTGCCGCGTATTCAGGTACACTTAAACCCCAAGTAAGAGATTACAGTACAGGTTCAGGAGATACAGGAGCATATGAGTTCATTAGTGGTTCATCTATTTATAGATTTAGTGGAGGAACAGGTGGTTCATTACAACAATATAGTGGATTAAGAACATCCCCTTCAGCATCGGCTTATAATTTAACTAACAAATATGGTATAACTCAGAGTTATTCTGAATCTTTAGAAGGCAAATTAGGTAGAGAAGTTCAGATTATATTTAACCAAGATGAATTCTTTAATGGAGAATTTAGTGGGTCAGAAATAATAGTTACAACTCAATCTTTAAGCCCAGATTGTATGCCTTATCATAAGGTACCAGATGCCCCACTTAGATATTATCCATTATTTTTCTCCGATTCTTCTACCGATTTCTTTTATGGTACAACAACTGTAGGTCTTTGGCAAGATAATAGAAACGAACCTCTACCAGGTTATGTTTGGATATTTACTGAAAGAAACCCAGTAACCCAAGAATATGAAGCTACAAAAATTAAATTAGCATCCAGGGATTATGAGGGAGAAGAGGTAAGAGATTATTTACTAGGTGTTGAATTTATACAACTTATATTTCCTGAAGGTTTTAAAAAATATTATATAGAAGGAACAACTATTAATCCTAATTCTGCTTTATTAAATGTAGATACTAGCAGAGGAGATTATAGATTTGTATCCTCATCCAATGGTGGTACTGAAGATTGGAGTTTAAGAGTATCTGGTAATGTATCATCATCAGCAAACCCTTCTGTACCTGGTTTTGATCCAAACTCACAAAATTTCTTTCACGCACTTTCAAATTTTCAATTACAACCTATAAGATATTATAATGATGTATATAATGATGCCTTAGGGTTTTTTGATACTGGGTCTATTGATTATTTAACAACTGGAATATTAAATGATCAAGAAGCTTATGATTGGGGTGTTTATACTATACCAAGAACACCAAATGTTCCTTGGATATTATCTGCCTCTATAGCATATAGTGCTTCAGGAGGAAACGCTGTAGTAGCTGATATATTAAGTAAGGGTATTTATCATTCAGGTAGTTCATTTACATCTAATTTACCTTTAGTACCACAAGCAACAATACAACCAGCAGGTGGTACTACTGAAGCTAGTTTTAAACTACCTCCAGTTACGATAGATTTAGATCCTTCATTTTTTAATACTAATATATCAAATGCTGCTTTTGGGGATCAAATACATCCATTTAGGCTACCTTATACATTTACTACTGATACTTTCATGGGTAATAATAGCTTTAAACAAGTTGCTTTTAATAATGCTAATATTAACTTAGCTACACAAATGTTTATATCATTAACAACTAGTGATAATGTTAGTTATATACAGGATACTAATGTCTTTAATAATGCTAATAATTTTGTTATATATAATGCTAGTGATGTTAATAATACTATTACAGTATCAAATGCTACTACATTATTAAACGGTAATTCTGTAATATTTGCTGATTCTTCAAACCTATGGATGGTTAAACAATTTAATGCTGGTAATGCAGTAGGAGTTGGTAATCAATTTACAGATAATATGACTATAGAAGTCCTACCAAATACTATAAATGATGCCTCGGGTCATGCTTTAATTTCACAAGCGGGTACTGCTTCATTTGATTTTGGTTTTGATAATTTTCAAGTAGGAGGAACAGTCCAACCAACCCCTCAAGGTAGGCCTTCAAATTTTGGTCCTAGACAAGGAACAGGTAATCCTATACCCCCTGGTTTTACAAACCCAAATTTTGGTTTTGGACTTGACCCTTCTTATGCAAGTTTTTCATTAGATAGTAATAATGTAGCTACTATAGAAATTGATTTACAAACATTACATAATCACATTCAAGATGGAGGTGGTGAACCAGCTTCAGCAATTTTATTCTTTGAATTTGATATGTCATCAAATGCTCATTTACCAGGACTAATACCAGCAAACCCAAATTTACCAGCTGGTCCTCTAAATCAACCTAGCCAACCATATAATAGAGTTTCATTAAGAAGACAAATTGACTCTAACCAATACACTTCAATCCCTGGTTCTGTAAGAGGTTTTGCTGCAACTGGTGGTACACAAACAATAGTAAAAACAGGTATTCAAGTTTACACTGGTATTTACCTTGGACCTAATTCTACAGGAACACATAAATTCCAATTAGATATTTCAGGATTTGACCAAACCTTTAGTTATTGGTTAAATACATGGAATTGTCTATTAGCATTTAATACATCAACTGTAAGTAATACAGGGAATGCTGCAATTACAGGTGCTGGTGGTACTTCAAACTCAGGAAATACTCAAACAGCTACAGAATTTGTAGGAAATGTTACTCAAGGTAGCCCTTCATCCCCATCCAAAATAGAATTTAGAGGTCTAGTACCTTCAAACCAAATAAATGCAAATGTACAACAAAGATTGTGGGTAACAGGATCTACACACAATCCAGCACAATTAATTACATCTTCTTTGTATGCTATGAATGTTGATGTTTCACCACAAACCACAGTAACTTTTGCAGATAGTCCTATAAATAACATATATAGAACAAGTTCATATATTGAAAATAGATATGGTGTTACAGGTTCAGGAGCAGCAACTTTCGAATATACTGATGCTTTAACCGAAACAATTAAAACTAGAACTTTAACTTCCCAAGAAATAGTCATAGTTAATGCTAGAGATGGTGGAACACAACCCACATCAACTGTAGGAGCTATTACTAGTAACCTTATAGAGTCTAATACTTTATATCCTACTATTAATACAACTGAAAGTATGTACTTTTTAGAAACCTATATTTCAGGTACCTATTTTCCAAATATACCCATTATACCAGGAGGTTTATTACCCTTCGTAGCAATACAACCAGCATTTGATACTAACTCACCACAATTAATAATTACTAACTCAATCCAAGATTCTGAAAGTGGTTACAAATTTACAGGTTCATTACAAATATTTAAGGGTAATGCTGATGATATATCTACTATAGGTTCACCGGTATTTTCACGTGATTTTATTGTAAAAGATGAAAATGATGTTAGAGATGTTGAACTAAGTGGTTCATTTATTTCAAACTTTGCATATAATGATACTTTTAGAGTAGCAATTAGAGCGAATAAAAACCTGGGTTCATTTTTAGATATAACAGAATATACTATGAGTATATTTCCATCTGAATCTAAATTTGGTAGTATACTTGATGACCCATCAGATTATGGAACTGCTATATATGGTGATGATGCTTATGGTGGAGAAACAGCAATAGTAACCCCGGGATATGGTAAGTATTCTGTACCTGTATTAACAAATATAATTGTACCTAATTATTATACTGGTGGTGTTTTACCATTTGCCTTAGCTACAAATTGTCAACCATTAATAAATAACTTTAACTTCCAAAGACCAAGTACTTATTTAATGGATGTAGATTATACCAACCAATTAGGTTCTTTAATCCCTGTTAATCAAGCACAAATTATATCGGGTAGCGCTCAAAGAGCAACAGTCCCAGATTCTAACTATACTCAACATTCTTGGACAGATATTAGATATGATGGTTCAAAAGCACAAAGTAATTTTTTAAATATTTGGTCACCTACTGATTTCGGAACATACGGTCAATTACCAGTAATAGAATTAAGAAATGCTTATTTTGGGTATTTTAGTTCTATAAAGGATCCATACCCAATGAAAAATGATGTTACTAGATTAAATTTATCCTATTTAGTAGATGGTCAAGGAAATGCCTTACCTCCATCATTACAGGGGGTAGCAAAAGACATTGTTGAAAAAACATTCCCTGTAGATAATACAACTAAATTAGGAATAGATATAGAAGCAGATGCTCAAATTTTAGAAGAGTTAAATCAAGAACATAAGATAATATCTGTAGGAACATATTTAGCTCCTGTTTTATATTCTCAAACTAGTAGTAGAGGATATTCAAGTGGAATACCATTTTCAGGATCTGGACGTCTTAGTTTATATGATAACCCAGATACAGGATTTACATCTTATAGATTTGTAGCCCAAGGTACTTCATCTGCTACTACAGGAAGAAGTGTTAGTTTTTATGTTGATCCATCTTTGTCACTTACATCAGGCTCTTTTACTGAAGATGCATATTTATTACCTTCTGGTCAACCAACGGGTGCTGTTGCATTTGTAAGTGAGAGTTTTAGATCTGCGGGTCAAGATACATCACAACAACAATACTTAAGTACAGTCCAATCAGTTCCCACAACTTATATATACTCAGCAGATTATTTTAGAAAAGGAAATTGGAAAAGAAAAACTAAGAGAAGAGAATATGTAGAATTTACAACAAAATTAGGTTTAGAATACACTTACGATGGTACAACAACTAACATACCTTTTAATGCTGAAGATATAAGATTAAGAGTTTGGAAAGGAAACCAACCTTATGATGCTGGGTCAGTAGTAGATAAAGTTAATTTTGTTGGAGCAACAACTACTACAAGAAGTACAGGTGGTAGTTTCTGGAAAAAATCAAGATCAACAACATCATTTGCTGTCTCATCAGGACTTAAATTAGATAGAGATAATAAACTTAACATGCAAGTTGATGAAGCAATTGTTGAATCTATACTAAATGCTAGAGGACTTGGGGGAACTGGTATAGAAGAAGGAGGACCAATTCAAGGATTAGAATGGGTTTTTTATGCTAATTCTGGTGAAAGTATATTTAAAAAAGATAGTTCTATAAGATTTAAAGTTGAAGCTGATATTCTACAAGGAAATAATAATAAAAATACTATAGGACCAGTAGGATTTCCAGGCCCACAATTTGCATCTAAACTATCCTTAGTAGGATCTAAAGATCATTTATTAGAAACCGAAAACACAGCATCTGCCCCATATTGGGTATTTGCAAATGATTTACCAACTAGTGGTATTCCTACAACAGATACTTCTACTAAATATTTATATATGTCCTCTTCCTTAATAAATGAGGCGTATGGTAGTGATTTTACACAAGGAGAATTACCTTACAACCCAGGACCTTATGTAGGATTCCCAGGAAACCAAGAACCAAAATCAACTAAAATAGGTACTCCAATTTCAACAGTATTCATTGAAGAAAATGATGAAATTAGATTTGGAAATAATGAAAATTATTCTTATAAAATTGTAAAAGTTTGGGCTCCACAAGAAAATATGATGGATGATGATCTAGGTCGTATTAAAATTGAACTAGACAGACCATTACCTGCTGGCTCACTTAATTTAGATTTCTTTTTACTTAGAAGATATATACCTAATGCTAATAGTGTATTTTTAGATATGCCTTACCCTTATTCATTATCTACTATATCGGCTTCATTTGAAGAAACCCAAACCCCTAATGGTCAATTACTTAGAAACCCTCAGGAATTATTAGGTTCGATTATAACTCAACCAACATCGGCACCCGTAGGTTCATATACTAATGTTCCTTTAACATCAAGTGTAGCAGGTACATACACAGGTACTGGTGCCTTAGTAACTTTAATAGTAAGTTCAAGTAATGGTGCCACTCCAGGAATTATTTCGTATATTGAAGTAACTAATGCTGGGTCTGGTTATACAATTAATGATGAATTAACTATAGATAGCAGTATTATAGATCCTAATGATGTTTCTGTAATTAGATTAACACCTTTAGATATAGGTAAAATAACAACATTAGTACAGGATAATGTACCAACTGAATTTAGCTCCCCAGGAATAATGTTCCCAGAGTTTCCATCAGTTCAAGTAGAAACAAGTGCTTCTATAATAATAAATGAATTAATTAGTAAAGGAGTAATAGATAATTAAAAACATACATATTTATAACATATAACAATATAATGAAATGGGATATTTAAACAATTCAGTGATAACAGTTGATGCTATTCTTACCAAGAAAGGAAGAGAGTTATTAGCTAAAAATGATGGTTCTTTTAGAATCACACAATTTGCATTAGCCGATGATGAAATTGATTATACTTTGTATAATCCAACTCACCCATCAGGTTCTGCTTACTATGGAGAGGCTATAGAAAATATGCCTTTACTAGAAGCATTCCCAGATGAACAGCAAATGATGAAGTACAAATTAGTTACTTTACCTCGTGGTACAGCTAAACTACCAGTACTTGATCTAGGATATGCTTCAATCAACTTGAAACAAGGAGCACAATTAGCAATTACACCACAAACCTTAAATTACTTAGGAGCTCAACAAACGTTTGAAGCTAGTGGATATGCAGCTACTATTGGAGATGTTCGTTTATTCTCTCAATTCCAAGGCCAAGGTATTAATACTACTGCAGCACAAACAGCTAATTCAACTGCTACACAAACTATAGGAACTAACATATCAGCAACTGTAACAGGAACACAAATTAATTTAACAGCAACAACTGTTAACACATTATTTGGTTCTCAAACACAATTAAGAACCACTTTAACCGTAGTAGGATTAGATAGTGGAGCTAGATTAACAATTCCAGTAACAATAACACAAAACCGTTTAACTAATTAAATATGGGCTTTAAAAGATTCGATCCAGAAGATTTCGTAGTAAGTGCTGATACAGTAACCTCCACAGTGTGGTCAGGTTTCCAACCTTCATTAGATTCTTACTTTACATCTTCAGTACAAAAAGAAGGAACATCAGGTCCTTATTATTTAAATGTTTTTCAAACAGCATCCAGCTTACAAGGATCAGAAATACAATTTGCAATTGCGTTTGGGGATAAAACGGGAAGAGGAAGTGTAGATTTTGACACTGCTGTACCTGGTGTATCACCATCAAGAACAATATATGGTCAATACAGAACCTTAGTATTAGAAGATGAAAATGCCGATTTTACTTTTGGTTTAAATTTTACAGGAAGTTACTTTTATGCTATAAATGTTGAAAGAGCTAGATATAAAGAAAAATTATTCCCAGGTTCAATGAATTTGGTACTATCTAGTAGCAATAATCAACTTAATACTCTTACTTTAACTGATAACTCAAATGAAGTTTCATTACCACAATATTATGGTACTATGAGAGCTTACCAGGTAATTAGTGGATCTAATGGTACGGCATATAAGGGAAATGGTTATTCATATAGTGGTTCATACGGTTTATTTTTGCCGGATATTTCAACTATACTATTAAATGGTGCTGCTTTAGATGACAAATCTCTCCCTGGATCAAATGGATTAAACGATGGAGCAGGAATTGGTTTAGGTACAAATTTAGTATCTAATACTAATGGAGATAATAATTCTAGATTATTTGCACATATTTCAGGTTCACCTGGAAATATCAATGGTAAGATATTTGCTTTAAATTCACAAGAAACAATCACATCTGATTTTGTATTTGTTAGAACTAGAAACTCAGAATTTAATTATTCTGAAAATCCAAGTTTTATATCTGGTTCAACTGGAGAAGTAATTTTTAACTACTTCATTAATAATCCACAAACCTTTCCAACATGCGTAGGAATGTATAATGATCAGAACGAATTATTAGCAGCCGCAAAATTATCAAGACCAATATCAAAAGATTTTACAAAAGAAGCTCTTATTAGAGTTAAATTAGACTTTTAGAAATGGAATGGCTGCTACTAAACAATTTAACTCAGAAGATATAATAATTTCTCCATTAGAGGTAAACAAAAGTTTTACTTTTTCTGGTAGTACACAATTAACTGGTTCTGAAGTTGGGATTGATCGGTTTTTAGGCTCTAATACTATAGAACCTACTACCACTGGGTATATTGATGTTAGATTTCAATCTAGTATATACCATTCAATAAAACAACTTTATTATACCAATTACATATCTGGAAGTAATGGTGATACATCTAATGTTAATACAGCTAGTTTTAATATAGATGGCACTGTTTCACCTCCACTAAGTAGTTCACAAACATATCAACCTAGTTATTATAACTACCCTCAAACTGATTTATCCCCTTATAAGTTTTTTCCAACTGCCTCATATACTACTTTTCTTAAAAACGCTCCCGGATTATATGGAACAGCTGTTTACGGAGATGCTATATATGGTTTAGTAAACCAAACACCTAGAATAGGAGTAATGTCAATCCCTAAAAATTTATTTGGAGATTATATCCAACCTAAATCTATAAGAATAAATACAGATAGTGGGAGTTATAAAGATGATGGAGAAGGAAGACTTGTAAGATATAATACTACTAATAGTACTGAAGTATATGTTGGTAATGTTATATATCAACATGGAATGGTTGTATTAACAGGGGGTAATAGAACAACCCCTATTGGTATAGCAGGAGATGTATTTGGAGATTCTGAATATGGTGCTGGTTTTTATGGTGGTAGAACTATAGGTAATAATGATATATTAGACTTTGTAACAGGATCAAACATTGAAGTTAAATTTTCATCTTCTTTTGGTTTATACGAAACACAATATAAATGTACTATAGGAGAAAGTGAATTTAATTTTACTTTAAACCCTAGTATAATATCATCAAGCATTGATGGGTCTATATATAACTTTGCAACAAGTTCATTTTTTGACCCATATATTACTTGTGTAGGTATGTATGATAATAATAAAAATTTAGTAGCTGTAGGTAAATTTCCAAGACCTATCCCAACATCTAGAACAACAGACACAACAATTTTAATAAACATCGATAGACAATAGAATTTACAATATTTATAACAAAATAAACTTTTAAAAATGGCAAAATTATTTAATAAAAACGGTATGGTAACCGGTCAAACTATTGAAGCCAGTCAGGTATCACAATCGTTCGACGCTTTTACTAAAGCCCATGCATATGATATTACACTTTCAGGCTCATTTACAACATCTGGGTCATTAATATTGTCAGGTTCTTTAGAACTAAACGGACTATATGGTAATGATAGTACAAATGATGGAAGTGTCTTAGTATTAGATCCCTCTACAAATACAGTATACGTAACAGGTTCCTATGGAGGAGCTGGTGGTGGCGGAGGACAAGGTGTTCAAGGTGGTCAAGGTACAACAGGTGCAGGATCACAAGGTATACAAGGTGGAACCGGTATTCAAGGTATACAAGGTGGACAAGGTACAATAGGTGTTCAAGGCCCAATAGGACTTCAAGGAGTTCAAGGTGGACAAGGAGTTCAAGGAGTACAAGGTTTACAAGGGTTACAAGGTAACCAAGGTACAATAGGTAACGCTTCAAACGTTGTAGGACCACAAGGTCTACAAGGTGGACAAGGTATAACAGGTAATAGTATTACAGGCCCTCAAGGAATACAAGGTTTTAATGGACCCCAAGGAATACAAGGAATACAAGGAGGACAAGGCCTACAAGGAGGACAAGGTATAACCGGTACTGCTTCAAACGTTGTAGGACCACAAGGAATACAAGGAATACAAGGAGTTCAAGGTGGAACAGGGTTACAAGGTTTACAAGGAGCACAAAGTGGATTACAAGGTGGACAAGGTACAATAGGTACTAGTGTTACAGGTCCTCAAGGAATACAAGGTCCAACGGGAATACAAGGTATTCAAGGTTTACAAGGTGGACAAGGTATAACAGGTAATGCTTCAAACGTTGCAGGACCACAAGGAATACAAGGTATTCAAGGGGTACAAGGCCTACAAGGTGGACAAGGTTTAACAGGTACAGCATCAAATGTTGTAGGACCACAAGGTATACAAGGTGTAACAGGTGCAGGATCACAGGGATTACAAGGTGGACAGGGTATAACAGGAACTGCTTCAAATGTTGTAGGACCACAAGGAATACAAGGTTTACAAGGATTACAAGGATTACAAGGTTTACAAGGTGCACAAAGTGGATTACAAGGACCAGCTGGTGCTGGTGGAGGAGGAGGTGGTACACCTTATTCTCAAACAGTAAGATATAACGCTTTAAGTACAACAAACGCTTTAATCCAAATTAAATCATCAGGAAATATATGGGGTGGTTTAACATGGTCACGTACTACTACAGCATTAACTGTTACTCATGCAAGTCATGGTTTAACAGCAGGTGATTTTGTTGTAATAAGAAACATGAGTGAAGATTATTCATATCTTGAAATACAATCTGCTACCACAAATGATTTTGTTTTAACAGTAACAAATTCAGGTGGTGGATCAGGTACAGAAGGTGCTTATGTAGTAGCATTTAAAGCAGCTATTACAACAAGTGTAAGTTTAGGAGATGTCGATAGTGTAACAATTACAATGCCATCAGCAGCTTT
>TARA_R110002096_G_scaffold267845_1_pt1 | contig 14691 bp, 14 predicted proteins | sample TARA_R110002096 | Tara Oceans TARA_R110002096 (sample SAMEA4397295) | marine metagenome | biome: Polar Biome; feature: [DCM] deep chlorophyll maximum layer (ENVO:01000326); material: water (ENVO:00002006), including particulate matter (ENVO:01000060) such as... | depth 35 m | reverse complement strand
TTTATTAAACATAAAGAAGGACAAATAAAACCACCAACAAAAAGCGATAACTCGCCTTATGGTGGAGAAGCAAGCAGAAAGAAGCAATTGAAATTATGTGTTGGTGGTCAAGCTGGTTCTTATGATCCACCACTACCAGTCTCAGTTGTTAAAGAAGAACTCGCTGAAGGACAAACACAAGGCGATAAAGGTAATGAATGCTATGGTAAATTTTCTTATTATAATAATGGAGTAAAAGGATATGATCCACCACTACCAGTCTCAGTTGTTAAAGAATTGGGTGATTATGAAGGCGAAGAACTATGTAATTACGACGTTAACAAGAATACTTATGGGGGGGGGAAGGACGGACGAATAAAAGTCCCCAAAGACAAAAAATATCACGAAGCAAAGTATGAACCACCACTACCAAATAGTATGTTAGAAATTAAAAGTACAAGAGGTAAACATTCGACAGAGAAGCCAGTAGCCTTAATGGAATGGGTTTTAAAGTATTATTCTAAAGAAGGAGATACAATATTAGATCCTACTATGGGTTCAGGTAGTACTGGGGTAGCTTGTAAGAATATGAATAGAAAATTTATAGGAATTGAAATGGATAAAGAAATATATAATGGAGCAGTTGAAAGATTAAAAGAATAAATTTTATCTATATATAATTATAAATTAAAATTACTTAAAAAAAAAATGTATTATATAATATAAAGATAATGGAACTCTCAGACATTAAAATTCAACAAATTTTAAAATCATATGAAAATAAAAAAATTAAAGAAAAACAAAGATACCAAATAATAAAAGATTCAGAAGAATTTATTATGAAAAATAGAGAAAGGGCTAAGGCTCATTATAATAATAATAAAGATATTAAGAAAAACAATTATAATAATAATAAAGATTTTCTAACAGCAAGGAGTCAGTACTATTACTATAAAAAAATTGATAAATTAGAAATGTTTAAAAACAAATATCCTGAAAGATATTTAATTTTAGAATCAAATAATATTATTTTTTAATTTAATTTTATCGATAATAAATTATAATAATTTAATTAATTGTAATAACAAAATTATTTTATATATAGCAATACTATATATAAAATAAATAAATAAATAAATATTTTTATTTATAATTAATTATATAAAAAAATACTTAAAGATTATTTTATATGTATAAGTATAGAATAGAATGAGTGGAAATAATCAAAATAATAATATTATCAACATTAAAGAAATGGAGACTTTTAGTATTGAAGAAAAATATGATATCTTAAAAGCTAAAAAATTACTTGCGAGTGATTTAATAGACGAAGATTACAGAACTTCTTTATTAAAATATATTAAAAAAGCTAAAGGTGGAAAAGTTTTAGTAGATTATACTAAAAATGATATTGGAAGATTAAGTATTAAAATTAATGGATTAAAAGATAATGAAACTTGTATTACTCAGTCTATTATGTGGAGAGGTGCTAAATCTACCTTATGTGAGAAATATTATGACGACTTAGATATAGTGAATGCCCACCCTGTATTACTACTTCAAACTTTTAATAAAGAAGGATATACTACTACTGAATTAAAAAATTATGTTAATCACAGAGACAAATTCTTTAAGAAATTAAATAATTATGGATTAGATAGAGATAAAGTAAAAGTATTCATTATGTCTTTATGCTATGGTAGTTCAGTTAATAAATTCTGTATAGACGAAAATATTAAAAAACTAAATTTTATGATACCATTAGAAGAAGAATTAAGAAGTAATACTAAAAAATTATTAGATAAAAATGAAATGTTAAAATACAAAATGAAAGCAATAGATCAAAAAGGAGAAGACTATATTAATATAAACGGCACAGCACTCGCATACTATTTACAAACGATAGAATGTGCTTGTTTAATGAGTATGTATAATAAATTAAAAAAAGCTGGTATTAAAACCGGTGCATTAATCCACGACGGCTTACATATAGAAAAATTCCAAAAATACGATAAAAATAATTTAATCTTACAATTACAAATAGTAATAGAAGAAGAAACAACTTTTAAAGTAGAATTAAAATTTAAAAAATTTGAAGCACTTGAAGGATTAGAAGATATTATAGTTATAAAAACAGATAAGGAAGGAGGAACTTATATTACTGATAAATTAAAAAATGATTATATTATTAGTCAAGAAAGAATTTTCATGCGGATTAATAATGTTTGGACTGAAAATGATAAAGTAATAAAAAGAAATTTAATTAAATTAATTGGTAATATGGATATATTAATGAAAATAATGCTATTTGAAGAAGTTAAATTAGTCCCTTATTCTACTATGATTAAAGGAGTTAATAGTATGCTACCCTTTATAGAACCAACAGAAGACCCTGATTTTATTGATAAGCTGTGGACGAGCAACTTATATAAATTATGTTTTAATAATGGATTTTATGATTTTAAAAATAAAGAATTAAAAAATTATGATACAGATACTCATACAACAATTAAAATTAATAGAGATTTTAAAACTCCTAATAAAAAAACAATAGAAGAAGTATATGAAAAAATATTAAATCCTATTTTTAATAATGATAAAGAAATAATGAATACTTGGTTAAATTATATAGCTCGTGGACTAGCAGGTCATATAGAGGATAAAAACTGGGGAGTAGGTATGGGGGAGAGAGATTGTGGAAAAGGTGTATTAGTAGGAATGCTTGAGAATTGTTTTGGAGAATATTGTAGATCAACTAACTCAGAAAACTTTTTATTTAAAAAAGGACAAGGGGACTCAGCAAAAAGTTTATCGTGGCTTGTTCCATTTGAGTTCAGAAGGTTACTGCTCACAAATGAGATTACAATTGGAGAAAATACAAAAATTAATGGTAATGTAATTAAAAAATTATCTAGTGGTGGAGATAAAATAGAAGCACGAGTAAATCATAAAGACGAGATAAACTTTAAAATACAAGCAAGAGTGTGTATGTTCTGTAATGACCTACCACCAATAGAACCAGCTGATTCAAAAGAAACAGCATATATGTTTAGATATCCAAGTAAGTTTTTAGATCCAAGTGATATCAGATTAGGAAAACCAAAAATGAGACCTATTATGAAAGAAGTAAATGGAGAGATAGAATATAAAGTAAATGAAGAAGGAGAAAAAATAATGATTAATGTATGTAATTATTATAAGAAAGACGATAATATTAAATTATGGAGTAAGAGTGAGGAAGTAATGAATGCTTTTATACATATCATATTTAATAATTATTCAGATAAAATAGAATTACCTGATAGTATGAAAGAAGATATGAATGATTTTAAAGAAGAAGAAAAAGAAGAAGATAAATTCCTAGCTATATTTAATTATGCAGGGGATAGCACTTATGACCCTGACCAAAGGGACTGGGTAAGTATAGACCAAATTAAAATGTTATTAAGAACTGCTAATATATCATTATCTCCTCAAAAATATAAAAATTATTTATTAGGTCAGGGCTGTATGAAAGGTAAGAGATTAGATCCTAATACAAATAAAAGAGTGAACTGCTGGATTAATCTACAAGTGAACGAGAATGTAGTTCAGCAATTAGAAGATAATGGGTGTAATATAGATTAAATTAATTCTTCTTTTTTTTAGTTTTAGTTTTAGTTTTAGTTTTAGGTTTAGGTTTAGGTTTAGCAGGAACGGAACTGGGTTCGAAAATTTGTTCTTTAATAACTTTTTTATTTAATTTAAACTGCCTAATATCCTCTTCCATATCTTTTGGTAATTGTTTAGGTTTTGGTTTTTTCTTTTTAGTGTTAGTATACATTTATTAATATTTATATTTTTATTTAAGATCTTAAAGTTTTAATTATTTCTTTTAATTGTAAAATAAATTCTTCTGATAAAATCATTTTACCTTCGTTATGTAAGTCAATCATAGACTCAAAACCCATAGCTATTTCTAAATCAGTCTCTTTTTTTTCGTCAACCATTATTGTTTATAAATAAGTATTATATTTTTTTTTTATAAATTAAATTATAAACAAAAATAATGTCTTTAATAATCGCAAGTAATAAAGTGGAAAACACAACCAATAGAATTGGAGAAGCTCAATCAGCGTTTAGTTGGACCAATCATTTAAATCAACCTATTAAAATACCACCTAATTCAGAGATAGCAGTTCAATCTTTAAAAATTAATAAGAAAGGAACTATTAGTGTAAGTTCTTCTACTAAATGGTATGTTTATTTTGGAACTAAACTCGCTGAAGGTAGTATATCATTAGCAAATACTACAAGTCAACCTCATTTAGTAGATTTAGGAATTAATGGAGCCGAAGAAGTAACCATAGACGAATTAGCATTAAAAATACAAGAAGGATTAAATAGAGGTGTACCTACACCTGATACATTCGGACAGGCGACCTGTGTGGCTTTAAAGAATGGTTCTAATTCTGATTTTGAAGGGTTCCAATTTGATTTTACAAGTTTAGGTAACGCTTCCGCATTAGATAATAAACCTATAACATGGACTAATATGTATGACGAATATTTTTCAGGAAAAGCTGGATTAACATTTAACAACGCAAGTCAAACCTTAAGTCCTATAGCTAAGTATGTAGACAGAAAAGGATCAGCTTTGTATAATGTTGCTATTGGAGAGACAACACCATTAGCTACTAATGGTGGAGAGTTCATTATGGATTTAGCAAACTCAGCTAAGAGTATGTGGGCTGTAGGATTAAGACGCTGTACTGGTAATACATTAAGAGCCTCCCCTCTTATATTTACACCAAAAGGTAGAGAGTTAGGTATAAGTAATCACTATGCTGACTTTATAGTGTATGCTATTCAAGATAATATAGGTGTAGCTGGTAATGATTTTAAAATCAGAGTATATCAATCAGAATATAATAAAGATACTGCACCGAGTCCAATTAGACCACTAACTATGAAAGAAGTTAAATATTATCAAAATGACGATTCTGATTTTGAAGACGTGATTAACTGGTCCACTAATACTAAATTTTCAAAAATTAAATTTACTCTTGAAAATGAATTAGTTAGAGTAGAATTAGGAACTCCCGCAGACGTCTACTCCACACTTGTTCCTACCTCACAAGCAAAAGGAGTTAGATTCAATCCTGTTAGAGATACCTGTAGGAATTTATATCCAATAGCATTCCAAACAAATAACGCAAGTAATAATAGTTATCTAACTGTTGAAAAATGGGGTGGTAGAGTTATTCCTAATTTTCTTTATAATAATTCTAATAATGATTGGTGGGCTTATCTTGTAAATAATAACTTACAGAACGAGTTAGGTGTAGAAGTAGAAACTAAACCGTTTATGGATTATGGTGCGAGTGGTGTAGCTCATACATATAAAGGTATTAGTGCTTCAGGGACAATTGAGTATGATTTTTCTATGATATTAAGAGAAGATACAACCCTGTATACAGGAACTCAAAGAGCTAATGCTGATAATTTATTTGGATTTGATAGAATGACGAGATTAACGAATGCTAGTGTAACCGGTACAAGGGACGAAATACAAACTTATAAAAGTGTTAATGAACCTGAACTTATTAGTACAACCAGTATTTTTGTTAGAATAAATAATTTACCAATTAGATCATATAACGCAGGACAATCAAGAAGGTCTCAAATTATTTATTCGGTTCCTAGATTTGCTACTGGAACTAATTTATCTGTTGGATCTTTATTTTTTGAAAGTCCTGAAAAAACCTATTTATCATTAGATAATCCAAATGAATTAAATTTAAATACAATTAATATTGATATAGTTAATGAGAATGAAACATTAGCAACTGATTTACAGGGGAGAACTGTTTGTGCTTTACACGTCAGACAGAAGAAAAATGAAAGTTAAATAAAAAAAAAAAAATATATCTTTATAATAAATGAATTCATATCCTCATATATCTATTTTAACACCAACTTATAATCGTAGTAAATTCCTACCATTATTTTTGTATAATTTAAAAGAGCAATCATATCCACATAATAAAATAGAATTATGTGTATACGACGACGGAACTGAACCATTTGGTTCATACGAACAAATAAAAGAAATTATAAAACCAATAAAATTAATTTATCATAAAGATAAAATAAAAAAAACAATCGGAGAAAAAAGAAATTTTTTAGTAAAAAAACTCGCAACCAATAAACTATATATTTTCATGGACGACGACGATATATATTTAAATGATTATATTAAATATAGTGTAGATATGTTATTACATAATAAATTAGGATTAGTTGGAAGTAACGGAATGATATTTACATATCCACAAAAAGATTTTAAATTAACAGGAATTAAATGTAGAGAATTAAATATGATCCACGAGGCTACTATGTGCTTTACAAGAAAATATTTTAATAGTATGGGAGGTTTTGAAAAATCAAGTCAAGGAGAAGGAGCTAAATTTATTCTAGATAGAAAAAAAGGAGTAGCTGAAACAAATATAGAATTCTGTATGATATGTGTAGCTCACGACGGAAACACAGTAGATAAAGAACAATTTGATAATATAAATACAGATATAAAACAAAATTATAATGGAGATAGAATTAATATTTTAAAACAGATTTTTAATATAGAATAAATATATGTATTATTATATAATACTATGTCCACAAACGAATATACAAATCTAACCATTATAGATTGTAATAGGCAACATTCTATACAGTCTATAAGTGGAAATGACGAAAATACAGCTTTATTTACAAATGAATTAGGGAATGGAGGTATACAACTAAAAGTAGGTGATACTATTAGTGTACAAGGAGCATATATATCTGAGATAGGAGCTGGAGCAGATACAATAGAATTTAAAGGAGAAAATAGTGGAAAAACAAGAACAATAACTTATACTAAGGAAACTTATAAATATCCTACAAATATAGAGGATAAATATAGTAATGGTTCTGACGCATTACCAGTAATAGCCGGTTACCAAGAAGTAGAATTATTACCGGACCAAACAATAACTTATAATGTAATAGATAATGATACTTATATTACTATTCAATATTATTTAAATAACGCAGGAGATAGTGGTTATATATCTCTACCTCGTAGATTTTCTAATAGGTCTGACTCTACAGTAAGTACAGAATGGGATAGTTTAGATAATGTAGAACAAGGTAGACCTTATCAGAATTTATTAGATAATCAATTTGTAGCAGACGATTATTTTTATTATGATAATTCAGCAAGTACAGAGTCCTCAACAGGATTATATAAATTAAAAAATGATTGTAAAAGATTTACTTTAATGAAAAGGAATGATACTACATTTTTAAGAAGACAAAGAGTAGAACCAAATGGTTCTACTATATCGCATGATTTACCACCTGAATTTGAATTATTAAGTGGTGCTAATTATAGTATATTTAAACAACCAATAAGAATAAATGTAGATAATGGTTTTAATAGTCCTGATTCCATAAGTGATAATATTAGTAGAATTTTAAAGGAAGCAAATGCTCCAGTAGATTTTAATATAAAATATCAAGATATTATACAACCAGTAAGTCAGTATGTAGAAACACAAACATTTAAACCTCAATTATGTTCTTCTGATAAGACTATGAATGAATTACAATATCAAAAATTTACATATTTAAGAAATTCAGAGGCAGGAGGTACACCTGAAGAAAGATTAGAAGGAGCTTTATTATATTGGAGTAACTATTATAATGTTTATCATAAGAGACCTGAAATTAGAGAAGCAGGACAGTTATTAAATAATTATTTAGGTTCAGCACAATCTAATAGATATGATATATTATATATTAATAAAAAAACTCAAACTTTAAAAACTAATAACAAGTGGACCCAAATAAATTTAGACGGCTGGAGAAATTTTTTTAAATCTCAAAAATTATATCCTGAATTATTTAGTAATGATAATGCACAAAAAATATCACCCCCTACTGATTTAATTAATGTTAGAACAAGTGTAGACAATTCAAGATATTTTCATTTTAATACTCAGAGAGGATCTACACGAACCAGTATGTTAGGTAGTGATAATATAAATTATAATGCTTCTAATACTAATAATATGTCTGTACCTCAATTCATTTATTTTGATAAAACTAATGAAGATAAATTTACAGAAGGAAATGATATTAATAATTTGTGTTATGGATTTGCTACGAAATATAATTATTTAGGTATTGATTATATAGAACTACACCCGGAGTTGTTATCAGGATTTAATGAAGAATTATTTAAAAACGCAAGTGGAGATATACAAATAAAGATACCACTTGATTCATTATTAGGATATGACCACCATTACAACGCCTATGGTACAGCTTGTTTAATTGGTAGTAGTGGAAGATTAAGAGCTGATTATATAGGAATAAATGAATGGGGATTAGGAACAAAAAATATTAAAGACCAAGAAGCAGAGCCAGTAAATAGTGCTGTTAGTTTATCTACAAGTGAGTACATGCGATTCAATTATATTGGTACTAATAATCCTAAATTTGAGTATGACCCTGATAATACAAGATTCTATTTTAGTTATTTACATACACCTGAATTATCAGGACAAGAATGGATATCAGCTGGAGATAATGCTAGTGGACTAATAACAGAAATATCAGATAACTCACAGGGAGGGTCCGACGAAGTATACAAAATAAATAAAAGAGTTAATCCATATACATATACCCCTGATATGAAACCTTATAATTATCAATTCGATCCAGCAATAAGTTATAATTATAATACCTCAGGTGCTAGTAAAGCAGAAAGGTACATATCACAACCAAATAGAAGTATACAAGCTTGGGAAATATTTGATTCTATGAGTGGTATATTTATATCTGATTTTGGATATGACGAGGAAGATTGGGATACAGGATTATTTGGAATATTAGGATTTACTTATAAACAATTTAATCAAACATTAGATTCTGATAATAATAGAAATTCAAGAATTATAAATAAAAATATAAATAATTTAAATATTCCTACAACTAATTCAGATATAGTTAGTACAGATACAAGGAGTTATATTGTTAATCAATTTGGAGCTAATTATTTTACAACTCAGTTACCTACAACAAGCACAATAAAATCAAGACAATTTACACCAGCCATTACAGAAAAAACTGCAAGTATAAAATTAAAAGCTGTAAATCTTCCTCGTAAAATGCTGAGACCTTATTATTGTATAAGATCAGATATAATAGATAGCTCACATTATATAGGGGGTCATACTTCCAATACTTTATTACCTGTCGTGGCTGTATGTGATAAGCAGTATTCAGGTGGAGATTTTGTATTTAGTTCAGAAGAGGATTATGTATTTACTATAACCAAAGATAAAGTAATAACTAATATTACAACAAGTATACACGACCCGGACCAATCATTTAGTAGAGTGAATAAAGATAGTGCTGTAATTTATAAAATTAAAAGTCAAGTTATTAATGATACTAATATAGCAGAAGAATTATTACAAGATTTTAAAAAAAAATAAAAATATAATATAATATTATAAATGGATATAAAAGAGTTAATAAGTTTTTATGAAATGAAAGGAGATAAACAAATTGTTTTTTTATTAAAAAAATTAATAATGGAATATGAAATAGATAATCAAATAGACAAAGACCCTGATTACTTTTTAGTGGAAGATAGTGATACGGATAGTGAATGTAGTATGACCGATATAGTAAAAGAAGATATAGATACACTATAAGGACTATTAAACTACTATTATGATACTAATAACATTAAAATAACAGCTTTAAACTAACATTATGGTTAAAAAGGGCTTAAAGAGAGCATAAATTAATTAATTTATGCTCTCTTTAAGCCTGTTTTATGCTCTTTAAGCCCTAAAACACCCATAATATCAGTTTTATAGCCATTATATATGTATATATAGGTCATTATAGTAGTTTAAAGATATATTAATATATATTATCACATATAGAGAATGATTTATAATGGTTCTGTTGGATCTATTAATATTTTTTATAAAGATTTATTCATTAGTAGTTTTCCTATACATAATAAAATTAAAACATATGAAAATTATAAATATCACGGAGAGTATTTAATAGAAGACACATTAAAAAGAAATAGGATTAATTTAAAAGAACAAATATTAACATATAAATTTTTTATTAATAATATGTATGAAAGAAAGAAAAGAAAAGAAAGTATATGGAAACGAGACCACGAACTATTAATGTGTATGGTATTTGCTCTTATTAAATTAAAAGTATTAGACGAAGACGACCATATATTAATTATGCCTAAAAAAAAAAAATTATTTTAATCCTTTGTGTAATAATTTAATATCAGGTTCATTTAATATATCTTTATTATCCAAAATATATTTAATAATACTTTTTCTTTTATTAGTAATTGTTTTTTCTTTTTGTTCTTCTGATTTTACTTTTGGTTTAATTAATTCCTCAGCATTTAATAATTTTAATTGTTTTCCTCTTTTTACTCCTGGTTTAATTACTTTTTTATCGTGGTCTACTACGAACCCTTTTTCTTCTATTAATTTTGTTAATGTAGATATTGTTGATTTTGCTGGTATTTTAATTACACTTAATTTATTATGTCCTTTAATTAAAGTTTTTAATTCTTTTAATGTGAGCATGATTTTTGTTATATTATTAAAAATAAAATATTTTATATATTATAATGATTAACAAAACATTTAGCAAGGGAGATTGTATTGATATTATACGAACATTTAATATTGATATACCTAATTTTACCAGTATGAATAAATCTACCTTAAGTGTTCAGCTATGGAATGTATTATGTAATACACAAAATATTCCAGTTGATAATGATATATATGATATTAAAGATATTGAAGAACTAAAAATTTATCTTATGGATAAGAACCCACATAAGACATTATCAGTTAGAGATAAAAATAAACTTATGAGGTTCTGTAAAGAGATTATTATATATTGTAATAATGGTTATTATTTAAATTCCAGTATATTTAATGATATAGAAGAATTAAAATTACAAATAGAGGATATTTGTAAGTATGGAGATATACCTTCTGTTAGAAGAGCTATTAAATTATTTAATAACGATCCTAAAGTTGATAAAAAATATATACCTGTTTTATCAAATAGAGTTAGAAAAAATTTAGAATTAAAAGATAAAAGAAAAATTAAAAAATATTATGGTATATCTTTTAATAAGGGTAATTATATTTTAACATTTACTTAAAATTAATACTTGTTATTTTTCTACTCAAACATTCTAAATATTTTATATCTATATATGCTTGTTTTACTACACCTCTCTCTTTATGATTAAAATTTTTTAAGGTGTATTGTTGTTCGTTATGAGTCCATACATATAAGCCGTCTGTAAATAAAAAATAAAATTTTAAAATTCTATTTTCATTTTCTAAATTATTAAAATATTCTAATTTATTATAACCGAACATAGTTGTTTGATATGTTTTATATTTATTTGTTCTGCTCTTTAATTCTCCTACAATTTCATTATTTCTAAAATCTACTTGTTTTTTTTCATTAGAATATAATTTTACATTATCTTCTAAATATATATTATCATTTAAATATTTTATTACTCCATATTCTCTTTCTTTTCCATATATTAAATCTTCTTTAATATTCCACATATTATCATATACTTAGATTTTTATTTTGTATTTTAAACATAGATTATTCTTCTTGTGGTTTTTTAATATAAGTATTCATAGCCACTTCCTTACTATGACCCATTACAGCATTATCTTTCTGTAATTCTTCTTTCATATCTCCATACTTACTACTCAAATATATTTTTCGTAGCATAGTTGTTGATATTGATTTATTCATTCTTGATTTACTTGTTTTTATTAATAATTTTGATAAATCATTTCTCGTTATTGATTTACCTGTACTTGATTTTAATAAAATACCCATTCCGTTTATCTTAATATATTGTCTTAATATTCTTTCTAAATCTTTTGGTATATCTATATTAAGTTCTTTATATTTTGCACTCGTTTTATATTGATTCAGAACCATATACATTTTATTTTTATTAATAACTAAATAATTATTTTCTTCTTTTTGTTTATCAGATAATTTATTATATTCTCTTTTATTTATTACTAACATTCCTGCTAAATCATTTCTTAAAGGAATTCTTGTATATATATTAAACAAAATATAAACCATTAATAATTGTTTTTCTTTTGCTGTAATATTTTCTTTTTTTAAAATTTCTTTTGTTTTAATTTCCTCAGCCATTTCAGATATCATTTTATTCACTTCTGATATGTCTACAAAGGAATCCTTCTGCTTGTCTGATATTGTACCTGTAGCTTGTTCAGTTTCGTACATTTGATTAAGGTCATTTCTAAGCTCTACATATTTTTTTACTAATTCACTCTCTTTATCCTTAGTCATTAAATATACAACAATAGCATTCAAATAATTTCTCCGAGTTGTGTAATGTAAATCTTTTAATTTATCTTCTACTTTTTCTATATTTTTTAAAAAATCAAATTTATCAGTATCAAACATTTTTAATAGTTTCATAAGGTTAGCAGTATACATTTTGATTGTTGAATCTTTAGCATTAGGTCTACCTTCTTTAATTAAATCTATTACCTTTTGTTTATCCATTTATATATAATATTAGATTTTAATTTTATATATAATAACGAAAAAATTAATTAAATATAAAGTCCTCAAAGTCCTAAAAAATAAATGACGAAAATAGAAGCTTTTTAATATAGCAATTATATAATCTATATTTTTATTTTTGCTGATTTCTTTTTTATCATTTATTTTTTAGGACTTTGAGGACTTTGAGGACTTTGAGGACTTTATATATTTATTCAAATTGAGTATCAGTAACACCATTAATAATAGACACTCTCTTTTCAATTTCTATGTATACACGCTGAGTAAATGGTGCTTCGTCAGCATTAAGGGCTGAGTACTGGTAATTAACCTCTAATCCACGACTATCCACCCGGGCTCCGTCAGGCATTCTATATGCTTGAACGAAAAACTGTCCGTCTAATTCGTCTGACTTTGATATAACATAAGACTCAAATTTATTATCAGCTAAGGAGTGACCTTGACGAGCATACATAGAACGAGTAATATGTGGGACCGCACCTTCGGTCTGTTGGACTCCGTGATAATGTAAAGCAGAATTAGACCTATCAATAGGAAAAATAAACTCGTCATTCTTTTTAATATTAGAAGTTAATTTAGCGTATGTACCAGCACTTTCAGTAGAAGAATAAGGAGCAATAGCACGATAATCATTCAAGAGAGTCATTTGATTATAACCAGTAGTTTTAGCAAGACTGGCGTTCTTACCCATTTTATCACTCGTAAGCATAACAAACATTTTAGGAACTCTTTTACCAGCTCCACCAACATTACGCACTTGATTGGTCCAAGCAGCCTCGTTAGCGAGTGTAGTTTTAGTTAGGCGTGGTTCTAAAAATGTAAATTGTAAATTAGAATTAGCCTTAGCATACGCGTTCATTCCGTCGCCGTCTAAAAATGTGTGGTCAGATATCATGCGACATTCATTTTGGTCCAATTTAAATTCTATATCTTTACTTGCGAGTTCACCTACTCTAAGGCAGGCACGTTTACCAATAGTATTATGTAAAGTAATTTCCAATACAACTTGTTCTGTAAGCATAAATAAACCAAGACTGACTCCTCTGAGTGCTGGTACAAGGTCGTCTAGTGTTAAAGAAAAAACTGGTGTCTGTCTTAAATCTTGGAATCCTTGAAGGTTCATATCAGTTAAAGTAGTAGAAGCATTAGTAGTAAATTCTCTTCCTAAATCTAAACCAATTGATTTACTATTATTAGTTCCATTATCATATACAACAGCATTAGATATAGCACGACCGCTGAGGTATTGCTCCCTTTCTTTAGTAACCTGCTGGTCAGTAAATAGCGTTTTGTAGTAATGGTAGTGTGCCCAGTCGTCCACCTCGCATACAGTTTTTCCACCAATTTTAAAAGAGACTCTTTGGATTAAAGCACCAATTCCAACTCCAAGCGGAAGGAAGGACTCTTTATTAGGGTCTTCTAAACCAAAAGTGATTCTACTTTTTGGATTTAATATACCTCCTCCAGTAATAACGTACCTCAGAAAAGTAGGCTGGAACACTGTAGGTTCAGTTATTTCTGTGTCTATACGTTGTTCTGCGTCAGAGATTTGTGCACCTACGGACCCAAGAAAATCAGGAATATCAGATTTACTGTAACTCATTTTTATTTATAATATTATAAATATAAAAATTTTAAAAAAAAATAAAAATTTAAAAAAAGAATAGAAAAATAATTACTGGATAATATTAACTTGTCCATTTTTATACATTAATGTTTGTTTAGCGTGGACGAAAATATAACAAGCAATAGGGTTATTATCAGTCAGTCCTAAATTCATTTGTACTCCCCAAGCGTCATTCATAAAGTTTCCACCTCCACTCTCAGAACCTACAGTATCATAGGCGACACCTACAGAATAATTAATACCTCCTTGTTGAATAGCATTATCATTTCCAGACCAATTTTTATTAGTATTAACAGGAGACAATAAAGTATGAGTAATTTTTTGGAATGGAATAATAGCATTCATAGCATTACGAATAATCTGAGGATCTACTTGTGTTTGGGCATTAT
>TARA_R110002096_G_scaffold73444_2_pt1 | contig 14705 bp, 15 predicted proteins | sample TARA_R110002096 | Tara Oceans TARA_R110002096 (sample SAMEA4397295) | marine metagenome | biome: Polar Biome; feature: [DCM] deep chlorophyll maximum layer (ENVO:01000326); material: water (ENVO:00002006), including particulate matter (ENVO:01000060) such as... | depth 35 m | reverse complement strand
ATGTATGGTTGAGATCTGGTTGCCGTGCTTTGATTTGAGTCAAGTCGACACAGGACCTTTTGAAGGGGGTGAAACGGCCGGCGGCGCGACGCCTTTCCGGGTCACCAGAACGACACCGATGATTGCCAGCACGATTCCTGCAAGTTTCAGCAGACCCAGAGATTCGTCGTAAAACAACACACCCATTGTCAGACCGAAAACCGGGATGAGAAAGCTGAAAGCATTGGCTTGATTGAGCGGCACTTCACTCAACACCGACATCCAGACAACGTAAACCAGTGCTGATCCGAACACGGCAAGTATCAGCAGGACCGTAATAAAGGTGAATGTCCACTGAATTGCAGTGGGATCTTCGGTCAGGCCTGCGGCAATGGCCAGCGGGATGCTGCCGATCAACAGTTGCAGGCCCATCGCCATGAACGGATCGACCTGGCCGGCAATCTTCTTGATCATGACATTGCTGACAGTAATGCCGAGTGCCGCAAGAATGATATAGGCAACGCCAATCAGGTAACTCTCCCCGCCACTGGAAAACATTGCCGGTGCAGCGATGACAACGATCCCGAGAAAGCCGATAAAAAGGCCCGATTTACCAATCAGGCTCAGGCGCTCACCCAGCACAATTCCGCCAAGCCCAGCTGCCAGCAAAGGCTGGGTGTTGGCAATCACCGTGGCAATACCCGGCGAGACGAATTCTGCGGCGTGAAACATGCCGAGAAAACCCAGACTGGTAGCTCCGACACCCATGATGGCAAGCGTTTTCCACATTGCAGCGCTGCGCGGAAACGGGCGGCCAAGAGCACGCGCCAGCCCGATCAGGACAAGCCCGGCGAGAGCCGCGCGCAATGTCGCAAAACTCAGATGCGGCGCAAGGGTGATACCGATGGTGATCAAGGGAAAACAAACCGCCCAGAGCAGCATCGCCAGAATGATCCTGGCTACGGCAGATACAGTCATGTCAGACAGGTTCCCTTGGCAGTGCGTGGCTCACCCGGACTGAGCGCGTAAAGGTGCCGGGACAAGACTTCACAGCTCGGGCGCTTACACCCGGTTGCGGTCATTCGTTCGCTGGTGGCTGGAGACAAGTCGAAGGCCTGATCATGATATCCAATGATAGTAACAGACGCCCGGCGGACGCTTCCGTTACAGAGTTTCCGGTTACCCCCACCAAAACCCGGCCCTGTACTCGATTTGAAATCTTGCAACCGGTTTGTAACAAACCTTCTCATTGCACGTCTATATGTACAAGCGGCCTGATCGGGTCACTTGGCGCCGAAAGCGCCGCGAAAAATGCAAATGAAAGGATATCGCTATGCCATGGCTCGTTGAGACTGCGCTTTTTCTATTCTTGGGAAGCAGCCTGATGGTTGCCTATGTTTCCGGCATTGCCAGGGCTCAAGCTCCCGCCCGTATCCGGACCGGTTCTGCATCACAGACCGCAAGCAGAAACACCATGACCGGCAAGAACGGGGCCTGATGATGCGCACTTTATATCTGGCGGGATCAACAGCACTTTTTGCCGGGCTTCTGGTGCTTGGCTGGGCAACGCACGGCACCGGGATTGTCAAAGATGATCCTGAACGCAACATCGTCATTCCTGAGGAATTGACATCCGAGCTTCAGGTCAAGGCGACCTATGATGGCGAGCGGATTTATTTCCGCTACCGCTGGCCGGTGGACCGGCCGAGCCTGTTCAATGACGTGCTGGTCTATCAGGACGGCGAGTGGGAAAAGCGCGGCGGTGAGGCATTAGGGCCGAACCCCGAATTTCTGACCGAGGACCGGGTCGCGATGATGATCGACGACGGTTCAGTGCCGTTGTTCAGCCGCTATGGCGGTTACATTACCATTGGCGAAGGGCTGACCACCTTCACCGGCGTGCCGGAAACCGATGAAGAACGCACCAAATATCTGCCCACGACCCGGACCGACTCCGATGATTTCGAGTCGATCAGACCGGAAAGCGAACTGGAGAGATTGCGCGCAGCAGGCCAGTTCATCGACCTCTGGCAGTGGCGCTCCAGCCGGTCAAACCCGATCGGCCTGGGCGATGACGGCTTTGTCGCCGAAGAGCGCGGCGGCGATGCGGGTACCGGCCCCTATACCACCAACTGGGACGAGATGACCAACCAGCCAAGATATATGTTCAACCCCGAAGTCGCCGGCAGCCCGGCGCTGTCGATCGACGCGGTAATCGCGGGAGATGTCGGGTTTAACGATACCTATTACCTGAGTGCCGAAACCGCCGTGCCCTTCGATCCGACGCTTGCGTGGAAAAACGGCGACACCATCCCGCGCCGCTATCTGCGCGAGACAACCGGATCTCGCGGTGATGTAGTCGAGCCCTCGGTGGCGCGCTGGCGCAACGGTTTCTGGGACGTGACGCTGGTGCGCGACATGGATACCGGTAATCCGCTGGACGACAAGGTCTTCCGCGATGGTGGCAGTTACGATCTGGCATTTGCGGTGTTCCGCAACGCTTCGACGATGCGCTGGCATTATGTTTCGCTGCCGGTCTCGCTGGGCCTTGAACAACCCGCACAGATGGTGGCCGAGCGCATCGAGCCGGGCACCGAGCCGGGCTGGACCCAACCCTGGACCGAGATCAAGACATTCTATCCCGGCCAGGTCACTTGGGACCGTCTGACCGACGCGCGTCAGCACCCCGGTGCCGACCGTATCGCGCAGCGTGTGCCGGTGGCCTCTCGCCACACCGAGGAACAATTGGCGATTTACGGTGTGCAGATGGAATTCGCCGAGGAAATCCGCAGACAGTGGCTGTGGACGCTGTTCGCCAGTCTTAGCCTGATCGTCGGACTGGGCATTAGCGTCAACATGCTGATGCGCCGCAAAGAGCAGGAAGCGTCATGACCCGTCTGGACACAACACAGACTCCCTACGGCACTGCAGTAAAGGCAGGAAAGGATAACAGTATGAAACACTCTGGATGGATAGCGCGCGGCCGTCGGATCGGACTAACAAGCGCCGGCATACTGATGGCGGCGACCGGTGCGGCCTTGGCGCATGGCGCGGACGGTGGGGTGGCGGTGGCCGTCGAGGGCGCACCCTCCTGGTCGCTCAGCCCGGTCTATCACATTCTCGTCGCGCACTTTCCGGTCGGATTGTGGGTGACGGCCTATCTGTTCATTCTGATCCGCAGCCTCTCGGACTCGGCAATTGCCGTTCAGCTACAGAAAGCGATCTGGCCCGTGGCCGCACTTGGCACGCTCGCTGGCTTTGTGACCTATTCACTAGGCCTTACGATCTATCCATGGTCAGCGATTACGGAATCGCCGCTGGGGCGTAACCACATCTTGCTGGCGACCTGGACCCTGTCTTACTGGACGGTTATGAGCGTTCTTGGCTATCGCTTCCGCCGCCATCTGTTCGAAGGCGCTCAACGCTGGGTGACCTTGGCGCTGGCCACGATCGGCGCGTTGGTGATCACGATCACCGGCACCTTGGGTGGGTCTCTGGGCGGCACGCCGTCGCTGGTGACCAAGAGCCTCAGCTGGATCGGCTGGAACGTCTATATGACATTCTATCTGCCGACCTGGATGCTCGCCGTCTACTTTGCCGGTGCGGCGCTGCTGATCGCAATCGGCATTGCCGGATGGCGCCGCCATGCATGATGTAAAATCGCCGGACGCCCCTGACAGGGCTAAAGCGGCTGAGTTGCCGGACCATCTGGTCCGGCATTACTGGTGGGCCTATCTGCGACCCGCCAGTATCCGCATTTTTGACCGCAGGGCAATGGTTTCGGCGATCCTCTGGGGTCAGTATCGGCGCTTGTCGGATTTGGTGCTGACCCGGATTGCGCGCGGCGACCGGGTGCTGCAACTCGCCTGCGTCTATGGCGACCTGTCGCAGCGCCTTGCCGTACAAGTCGGGCCGGCAGGTGGGCTCGATATTGTCGATGTTGCGCCAATCCAGATTGCCAATGCCCGCCGCAAACTTGCCGGGATGGACTGGGCTCGAACGAGCGTCGCCGACGCCGCAACCACCCGCGCCGACCGTTTCGACTGCGTGCTGAGCTTCTTTCTGCTGCACGAACTGCCGGACCCGCTAAAACGCCGCGTCGTCGATGCCGCGCTGGCGGCAGTGGTGTCTGGCGGGCGGGCAGTGTTTGTCGATTACGCCCGTCCGACGCCCTGGCATCCGATGCGGCCGGTGATGGCAGCGGTTTTCGCGCTGCTGGAACCCTATGCCAAGGCGATGTGGCACATGCCGATAGTTGCGCTGGCATCGCGTCCGCAGGATTTTTCCTGGCGGCGGGAAACCCGTTTCGCGGGGCTCTATCAGGTGGTCGTTGCCGAGCGCATATAGGCCCGAAAACCGCCTGTCCGGCACCACGGGCCTGCGCTTTGCGAAAAACCGCCAACGACTGCCCGGCCACTTCCGGAATTGTGTAATGCCCGACGCTATCGGGCGTCTTTTTGACAGTGGGCAGAAGTGCTGCCCGCATTCGTGATATACAAGGAGGAGGAAGGGTGATGATCAATGTTCTGTCACGGCCATTCGGATCGGCGCGCGGCCTGCGTGAGGTCCTAGCCGCATTTCTTCTGGTCTTTTCCGGCACTGCCTATGGGCAGACGTCTAGCGATTACGCGGTCGTTGACGGCGTGATGATCTATTATGCGATCCTGCCGGCAGAGATGCTGCGAACCTATCCGCCGGGTTCGGAAGATGCTCGGATGCATGGCGGCGTCCCGGACGGCAAACACATTCACCATCTGCAAATCGCCCTCTTTGACGCCGGAACCAACATGCGCATCGATGACGCCCGCGTTACCGCCATGGTCGCCGAGATCGGCCTTGGCGGCACGGAAAAGACGCTTGAGCCCTTTCAGGTCAGCGACGCTCTGACCTATGGCGGCTACGTCGAATTCCAGAAACGCGAACTTTATGAGATCCGGGTGCGGGTGGTATTGCCTGAGCGCGGGCGCGTGATCGAGAAAACCTTCGAATACCGGCACCAGTGATACTCGGAGGGAGCACCGACCGGCGGACGAAAGAAAGAATGGATACGACATGACCCAACGAACAACATATCTCGCCGTCTCGGTGGCACTTTTGCCGGGCTTTTGGTGCTTGGCTGGGCAACGCATGGCACCGGGATTGTCAAAAATGATCCTGAACGCAACATCGTCATTCCTGAGGAACTGACATCGCAGCTTCAGGTCAAGGCGGCCTATGACGGCGACCGAATCTGGTTTCGCTACCGCTGGCTAGTGGACCGGCCGAGCCTGTTCAACGACGTGCTGGTCTATCAGGACGGTGAGTGGGAAGAACGCGGAGACGAGGCGTTGGGGCCAAACCCCGAATTCCTGACCGAGGACCGGGTCGCAATGATGATCGACGACGGTTCAGTGCCGAAGTTCAGCCGCTATCGCGGTTACATCACTATTGGCGCACGCCGATAGTTGCGCTGGCATCGCGTCCGCAGGAATTTTCCTGGCGGCGGGAAACTCGTTTCGCAGGGCTCTATCAGGTCGTTGTCGCCGAGCGTTTATAGGCCCGAAAACCGCCTCTCCGAGCGCTAGGGGCCTGCGCTTTGCGAAAAACAACCAACGACTGCCCTGCCATTTCCGAAATTGTGTAATGCCCGACGCGACCGGGCGTCTTTAGTAACAGTGGGCGGAAGTGTTGCCCGCATTTGTGATAAACAAGGAGAATTGTCATGAACGCCAAAGTATTGATTGTCGCTGCTGCCATTGGCGCTGCCGGTTTTGCCGGAACCGCACTGGCGCATGAGATGGATACCGATGAGGATGGCCTCTATTCACTGGCTGAAATGCGGACCGAATATGCCGATCTGACCGCAGAACAATACGCCGAAATTGATACCAACGCAGATGAAGCGGTGGATCCCGCAGAGCTCGCTGCCGCGATCGAAAACGGCACTCTGCCTGCGATGGAATAGATAGGCACTGACAACGGGGCGGCTTTTTCTCTGTCGAAAAGTTTGGCACAGAATGGCCGCCCCTGCTGGTGCCGTTCTGTTTTCACATGCCTCTTGCCACAACAACGCCCTGACAATTGCTGATATGCATCTTCCGGCTGGCGGTGATGGCCGAACGCCTGAATTCGAACCAGGCGGCGGCTTCACAATCGGACTGTTCATTGCAGCAATTGCTGTTCAAGACGTAACCCTTGCCGCAAGTGTGCGCATTCAACCCTCACCGCCGTGACGCCGGACAGGCATCCAGCAGTGCAGTCCGACAATCGCAAGATCTCCGGTCGCGGATCATGGCCGCATCTTCTTGCGCCGGCTGTAACAAATCACCGCCCGGAGCGTCTTGATATGAAGGCCCCCGCACGCAGACGGCGCAATGCCGCGGTGCCGTTAACCCGGAAGGATACAGAACATGCAGGCTCAGGACATCATGACCAAAAAAGTCGTGTCAGCCGCGCCGGACTCGACTGTCGAACAGATCACCGCTCTGATGATGCAACATCACATCAGTGCGGTTCCGATTATCGATGAGAGTGGCGCGCTGGTCGGACTGATCAGTGAGGGTGATCTGATGCGGCGGGTTGAGGGCACAGTCAAACGGCATAAATCGTGGTGGCTGTCGCTGTTTTCCGATCCTGCGGAATCGGCCGCCGATTTCGTCGCGATGCGAGGCCGCCACGCCGCGGATATTATGACGAAGGATGTGGAGGTTGTAACGCCGGATACCCCCGCGGGAGCGATTGCGCGGCTGCTGGAAGAAAAGCGGATCAAACGCGTGCCGGTTGTCGACAATGGTAATCTGGTGGGCATCGTCAGCCGTGCCAATCTGCTGCAAGCCCTTGCAGCAGTGCCTGTGATCATGATTGACGCACAGAGCAGCGACCGCGAGAAACGGGACATCGTGCTGGGAGTTCTGGCAAACGTGCCTGGTCTGAACCCGGCACAATTGAATGTGGTTGTTAGTGGTGATCACGTGGATGTATGGGGCATTGCCGGATCGGATGCAGAAGAAAAAGCTGCCCGGATTGCGCTCGACAACATCGAAGGGCTTGGCCATGTCTCGGTCAATCTGAGCCGGATTCCCGACTATGCCTGGGGCCTCTGATAATCCTGCACTTGACAGACCGGAGCGGTTCAGCTCTGGTCTGCGCATGGCCGATGAATCCTGACAGGGACATGGGGTTGGTATATGTGTCTGTCTGCGGAAGTCAGTTTTAGCGCCAGTGTTTTTCTGATCGGGGGCGGCGTATTTGCCAGCTGGAAAGCGTGGCAGATCAACAAGCGTTACCTGCCGGTTGCGCTGATGCCGTTATTCGCCGGGCTTCAGCAATTCATGGAGGGCAATGTCTGGCTGGGTGTAAATGGCGGTGATCCCGTTACCATCTTATGGGGGGCGATGGGCTTTATCTTCTTCACATGGTTCATGTGGCCGATCTGGATTCCGATCTCGATCTATGTGCTGGAGCCGCCGGATAGCCCGCGCAAAAAGCTGTTTCTGGCATTCTCGGCAATCGGTATCCTGTTGGGTCTTCTGCTGTATGTGCCGCATGTGATCAACCCGGAATGGGTCGAGGTTCAGGTCAATCAGGATTCGCTGGCCTATGAGGGCACGATGCTACTCGACTATCTGATGCCGCGCTGGGTGACCTATTTTATCTATCTGTTTCTGATTATTGTGCCACCGCTGATGTCACGCTATCTGCATGTGCGTTATTTCGGTCTGACAATCATTGCCGTGGTCATCGTCGACGTGATGCTGCTGCGCTATGCTTATATCTCGTTCTTCTGCCTGCTGGCAGGGCTCGGCACACTGCATCTGATCTATATCATATTGCGCAACAAATGCGCTCGCGAATGTCCCGTTCTCTTTGCCTGACGAAGATGTTAGAACGATACAGCGCATTGGAACGAGGTAAAATCTGTGAAAAATCTGGTGTCCAGATATCCGGAAATCGATTTGGTGATCTTGAGCTTCCTGCTGCATTTTGCCTGGGAAATTCTTCAGTCGCCGCTGTTCTCCAGCCTGGATGATGTGTCACATCTGGCAGCAATCCGGGTCTGCCTTCAGGCGGCGCTGGGCGATGTGGTGATCGGGCTTGTTGCGTTCTGGGCAGTGGCTCTGTTGTCCGGGCGGCAATGGATTGCCGCACTCAACTGGCGCAATGTGATTGCGTTCCTGGCTGCAGGACTGGTGATCACTGTCTTCCTGGAATATCTCAACACCGAAATTCTGCGGCGCTGGACCTACGGTGCCGATATGCCGACATTGCCGTTTTTCGGAACCGGTCTGTCGCCGATCCTGCAATGGATCATCGTGCCGCTGGTGGTGCTGTGGTATCTGAAAAGACTAGCACATGCTGAACGCCGGCAAGGTTCAATTTACCCCTGAGAGAGCTGGCAGACTTGAGACCGCGATAATGCGATAAAATGCCAACGAGCCAGCTCGACTCCCTATTGCCCTGCAAATTTTGCCTGTGACACAGTCGCCATGACCGGCAGCCCTACAGGCTTTGATCTGCGTCAAGGATGATGCGGCATCAATCGGCGATGTTGCGGCGCAGGCTGCGGAATAGCAGCTGAAACAGCACGGCAGATTCGGCCGCCGGGCGAGATTGCGCGCGCTGCGGGCCGGTTCAGAACGGATAACTTCATGTCGGTGATACAGCGTAGTCATGCAACGGACGAAATCTCCGCTGCACCGGAAGGTGAGCGGTTCTGGCACGCCATTTCAGTTGATGAAGCCCTGGCCTTTCAGCGGACCGGTGCAAACGGTCTTGGGGAAGAGCAGGTGCGTCAACGGATGGCCCGGTTCGGTCCTAACCGGTTGCCGCCGGTAAAACGGCGTGGCGCGTTTCTGAGGTTTTTTGCGCAATTCCATGATGTCATGATCTATGTGCTGATCGGTGCCGGCGTGATCACCGCATTGCTGGGCCACCAACTCGACGCGCTGGTGATTTTCGCCGTCGTTGTGGTCAATGCCGTGATCGGCTTTGTGCAGGAAGGCAAAGCGGAAAATGCGTTGAATGCGATCCGCAATATGCTGGCACCGAAGGCCAGCATCATCCGCCAGGGCCAGCGCCGCAGCGTGCCGGGCAGCGAGCTGGTTCCAGGCGATATTGTACTGTTTGAAGCGGGCGCGCGGGTGCCTGCTGATCTCAGACTGATCGAAGCCAACAGCCTGAGAATTGAAGAGGCGGTGTTGACCGGGGAGTCCGTTGCGGTGGAGAAATCCACTCTGCCGGTCGGCGAAACCGTGCCGCTCGGCGACCGCAGTTCGATGGCGTATAGCGGCACGCTGGTGAGCTATGGCCAGGGAAAAGGCGTTGTCGTTGCCATTGGGGCCGATACGGCGATTGGCCGGATCAGTTCCATGCTGTCGGAAGTAACAACACTGCAGACGCCGTTGACACGGCAGATGGGCGTGTTTGCCAGATGGCTGACAGGGTCCATCCTCGGCATTGCCGCACTTGTGCTGGTGTTCGGCCTGCTGGTCCGCAACTACAGCTTTTCCGAGATTTTCATCGCCGTGGTCGGGCTGACAGTTGCCGCAATTCCAGAAGGGCTTCCGGCGATCCTGACTATCACCCTTGCCATCGGGGTGCAGGTCATGGCGCGGCGCAACGCCATTGTCCGGCGCCTGCCGGCCATCGAGACGCTTGGATCGGTCTCGGTCATCTGCTCCGACAAGACAGGCACGCTGACGCGCAATGAAATGGCGGTTGTTTCAATCGTGGTGGCCGGAGAGCACTTCACGGTGAGTGGTGCTGGCTATGCACCACATGGCAAATTTGCCCTGGATGGGCAGGCGGTTGCGGTCAACGATCACCCGCTGTTGCAGGACATGGCGCGGGCCGCTTTGCTTTGCAATGATGCCCGCCTCAATCAGGCGGATGGCCAGTGGGTCATCGAGGGCGATCCGATGGAAGGCGCGCTGGTTGCGCTTGCCGCCAGGGCCGGGCTTGATCAGGACAGCGAAACCACTGCAGTTCCGCGCCTTGACGTCATCCCATTTGATGCCCGGCATCGCTTTATGGCGGTGCTTCACCACAGCAGGGCCGGCGGCGGCGTCATTTATGTCAAAGGCGCGCCTGAGCGTATTCTGCAGATGTGCGGGCAGCAGCGTGGCCCGAATGGCGACCATGCGCTCGACAGCCATTTCTGGCAGACCCGGATCGAGGAGATTGCCGCCAGGGGCCAGCGGGTCCTCGCCATTGCAGTGAAGACCACCGGGCGTATGCCGGCGGTGCTGTCCTTCGATGATGTTGAAACCGGGCTGACTTTTCTCGGTCTGTTTGGCCTGGCCGATCCGCCGCGCGAAGAGGCGATTGCGGCCGTCGCCGAGTGCCGTACGGCCGGGATAGATGTGAAAATGATCACCGGCGATCATGCCGGAACCGCCAGGGCAATCGCCCGGCAGCTTGGCCTGGAAAATCCGGATGCAGTCCTGACGGGCCACGATGTTGACGCGCTGGATGATGACACTCTGCGGCGCCGGGTCAAGGACACAGCCGTGTTTGCACGCACCAGCCCGGAGCACAAATTACGGCTGGTGATGGCCTTGCAAGCCAATGGTGAAGTCGTCGCCATGACAGGTGATGGCGTCAATGATGCACCGGCACTGAAACGCGCCGATGTCGGTATTGCAATGGGACGCAATGGCAGTGAAGCGGCGAAAGAGGCGGCGGAGATTGTGCTTGCCGACGATAATTTCGCGACGATTGCAGAGGCTGTCCGCACCGGCCGAACCGTCTATGACAATCTGAAAAAGGCTATTCTGTTTATTCTGCCGACGAATGGCGGCGAGGCGCTTGTCATGATGGCGGCCATTCTGCTCGGCACCACCCTGCCGATCACACCGGTGCAGATTCTGTGGGTGAATATGGTCACGGCGGTCACACTGGCACTGGCATTTGCCTTTGAGCCGGCCGAGCCTGACATCATGCGCCGGCCGCCCCGGGCTGCCGGAGAAGCCATGCTTTCAGGATTTCTGATCTGGCGTGTCGGGTTCGTCTCAACCCTGTTTCTTGGTGTTCTATCCGGCATGTTCGCGCTGGTGCAGGCGCAGGGTGCCGACATTGAGGAAGCCCGTACTGTCGTCGTCAACACGCTTGTGGTGCTTGAGATATTTTACCTGTTCAGTGTGCGCTACCTGAAAGCGCCATCGATCACCTGGCGCGGCGTTCTGGGAACGCCGGCCGTGCTGATGGCGGTTGGCGCGGTGAGCGCGCTGCAACTCGTGTTTACCTATGTCCCGTTCATGAAAACATTTTTCGACACAAGTCCGCTGAGTTTTGCGCAAGGCGCCCAGATCATTGCGGCGGGGATTTTGGTTTTGATCATTCTGGAGATCGAGAAGCGGATCTATACTGTGATGACCCGGCGCGGCCAGCAACCTAATCCAGCGGGCCGGATCATCGCCGATCCGGCCCGCAGAGGTGAGCAATGAATTGCCCGGCTTGCGATCAGGCTCAGCGCAAAGTGCCATCGGCCAGCCATCGGGCGCATTCCTGGCCCAGTTCCTGTTCGGCGCGGGCGGTATACCGGTCACTGACATCAGGGCTCAACTCGTCAACCCAGCGGCCATTCTGCCCCTTGTGAATGAAGGTACTGGCGCCGCCGTCCCAGAACGCGCCTCCCAGAGGCACCGAGGCTGAGGCATGTGCCTTCATATAGTCAAACGAGCAATGCTGCAGGATGTCGTCCATGGTTTCCGGAGCGATCTTGATATCCAGAAAATCGGCGATTGCCTTGATCTGCCCTGGCAGATCGCGCTTCATATCGGCAAAGTGGACCAGCTTCACATTGGGCAGGTTTCGGATCTCCCACCAGCTGCGGATATTCTCCCAATAGGGCCAGAATGGCGCGCCTTCATTGTCGAGCCAGTGCTCAAAATAGGCGGCGGCTGTGGCAGGCGGTTTGCCGATTTCCGGGCCGACGCGGCCAGGCGTGTTGTTGAGCGCATCATACCACATTTCATTGGCAGTGGCGTGATGGTTGTACAATGACCACATCACATCGCGGCCGTCCCGTCCGATATAGATATATTTGGCAGTATCGGAAAAAACCAGCGCATCGACCGGCAGATGGGTTTTCAGAAAGCGGCGATGCTGCTGCTTTTCAATTTCGGGCAGTTTGACTTCCTTTGGCGGAATGCGCAGATCAACCCAGGGTGACATTTCGGCGACGGGCAGATCGGTGCGCCCTTCAAATAGCAACTGGCTGATAATCTGCTGCATCCAGGTGGTGCCGGATTTGGCATAGGTCGATATGACAATATCATCGTCACGGAATTTGAAATCGTTCCACATCGTGCTGTCGATGTGATGATTGTGCATCTCGCGGGTTTTTGTGGGCAGGGCCGTCATGACGGTTCTCCTTGTTGAGCTGAATTGCAGCGCCATATTGGGCCGGGTCAGGTTTTGCGGGAATGGCGCTGGATGCAGAACGGTTCAGCAGGTTTGCAGGGGCGGGGCCGCAGATCAGGCGGATACATTTGGTCGGAAGCCGGGCAGAACCCGGCTCCCGGTGGTTCTGTTTACTAGTTGGCCATTTTTTGATTGGCGCATGTCGCATCTGGATTGAACGGGGCCAGAACTCCAGCGGGATTGCTGCGAACGGTCCAGACATGGCGGTCGTAATGCGGGGCAAATCCGTGGGCTTCATCGCCTTCGGTGGCCGGGTCGTCAGCCATCGTATCCCATGGCGAGCCGCCAAATGAGGGCGGCTGCGTATTGCCAGCATCTGCCCAAGCCTTCTGGAATACCAGATTTTCGACCCCGATCAACTCCAGCGATCCGTCTTCCTGCGGTTCATAGAGCAAGATGGCGGGTTTCATGAAATCGGTGTGGGTGCTCATGCCGTCGATACGCGGATCGCCAGCGGTAATCTTCAGATTGGCCATATTCAGATAGTGGATGCCCATAGCACCCATTTCAGCGGGAAGGTCTTCCCCGGCAGCTGATATGCATAGGCCTGACGGGTCTGGAACAAATCCATCCGCAAGCGCGACTTTGACATCCTTGTATTTCTCGGTCGCCGCAGCGACAGCGGCGATTTCGGCCGGGTCACTTTGTGCCCAAACTGGTGAAACAAACGCGGCACAAACAGATGCCATGATGAGCATTTTAAACGAACGACTCATAGTTCTCTCCCTGCTGATAGTTCGTTGAGCAAGCCTCATGGGAACCGGCATATGATGGCCAAGCAGCCAACCGCTGCGATTGGAGTCCCCCGGTCTTGCCTCATAATGATGCGCTTGCGCCACGGCTTTGGCAATATGGCCGCTTGCAGAACAGTTCGGCCATGGTGCAGAGTTGGACAAGGGTGAATTTCATGTATGACTGGAACGATATTCGGATTTTTCTGGCCGTCGCTGGCGCGGGTTCAACGCTGGCTGCGTCCAGGAAACTGGACATGAACCAGACAACGGTCAGCAGACGGATCACGGCGCTGGAGGAGGCGCTGGGGGTGACGCTGTTTGAACGCGATACCCGCGGTTATGCCCTGACCGCCCAGGGGTCTGCCCTGATTGATGTGGCCGGCCATATGGCCGCGGCCGCCGGGAATGTGTCGCTGCGGGCGGAGCATCTGGTCAGGGCGTCGGCTGGGAAAATCCGCGTGTCGGCAGCACATTCAGTGATGAACATCTGGGTGCTGCCGCTTGTGTCCGGCTTCCGGCAACTCAACCCCGACATCTTTTTTGAAACCAATGCCGCCGAGCATTACGTGTCGCTGGAAAATGGCGAGGCCGATATTGCCGTGCGTGCGGCTGACATCATCGAGGGTGATACGCTGATTGCGAAAAAGCTGCTGACCGTGCATTGGGCGGTATATTGCAGCAAGGCCTATCTTGCCTCGCACGGTATGCCGGGATGCGTCGAAGATATGAATAGTCATTGTATTCTCAGCTATCCCAAGCCGATGATGCAGAGCGTCGGGTTGCTGAAGTGGCTGGAGCCGCAACTGGATCCCGAAAAAATTGTCAGCACAGCGGATTCCATTGTCACCATGTCGGCATCCCTGCGCACGGAAAGCGCCGTTGGCGTGCTGCCCTGTGTCGAGGCCGATCCGATAGCCGATCTGGTGAAGTGCTTTTCGCACGAAAAACTGGTCAGCGGGCTCTGGCTGGTGGCCTCCCGGGAATCCTATCAGGATTTGCGGGTGCGCAAATTCATGAAATATGTCAGCGAACACATTGCCAGATAGAGCTTGGTGCTTGGCGGCCGGACAGGGTAGAAACACTGTCGAGGCAAATTTCAATTCATATCGATTGTAAAAGGTCGAGCCCGAGCAAAATGTCGCGTGACGCGGGTTTTCGCCAGATCGACTGATAGCTTTCAATGACATTTGATCGATTCACCATCACGCCAGGCAGCGCGACCCAATCCAGGCAGGGGCGCTCCCGCAAGGTCGTGATTGTGGTGCGAGCGACAACCTTACCCTGTTGAAAGGGGTGTTAACCAGGCTATCCTTATCACAGAGCCTTCTTTTGCAAGACTAGCGTCACCTCCTGACCGAGGTCGACGGTTGTAACCGGCAGAGAGAAGTTCGGCCGCGATTTTGCCCAGGCCAAAATTGCCGGCACCTGACAATGCTAAGCGAGATCGCCTAACGGGCGGGTGACAGGGTTCCGGTTCATACAATAACCGCCCATTTGGCGCTTCCATGCAAGCTGAACCCGTCATTGCCTGCCATCATCATCGCTGCAACTATCCAAATGGCAACTCAATGAGTCCTGCGCTCTAGGTAA
>TARA_R110002096_G_scaffold99_5_pt1 | contig 14710 bp, 18 predicted proteins | sample TARA_R110002096 | Tara Oceans TARA_R110002096 (sample SAMEA4397295) | marine metagenome | biome: Polar Biome; feature: [DCM] deep chlorophyll maximum layer (ENVO:01000326); material: water (ENVO:00002006), including particulate matter (ENVO:01000060) such as... | depth 35 m | reverse complement strand
TTGGGAAAATGATGAGGGTCATATTTGTTGTAATCGTGCGTGGCGTGTTCAATTTAACAATGCCATTGGCCCTTATAAAGGTGGCATGCGATTTCATCCGAATGTAACCCAAAGTGTATTGAAATTTCTCGGTTTTGAACAAGTATACAAAAATGCATTAACTGGACTACCGATGGGAGGTGCTAAAGGTGGTAGTAATTTTGATCCTAAAGGTAAAAGTGATCGTGAAGTGATGCGTTTCTGCCAGTCATTGATGACTGAACTATCACGACACATCGGCGAAGATACCGATATTCCAGCTGGAGATATTGGTGTTGGTGCAAGAGAGATCAGTTATCTATTTGGACAATATAAACGTTTACAAAATAAGTTTACAGGTGCCATGACAGGAAAAGGCTTAGCCTTTGGGGGAAGTTTAATTCGTACCGAAGCGACCGGTTACGGTGTGGTCTATTTTAGTAAGAACATGTTGGCACGAAAGGGGGAATCTATTGATGGTAAAACTGCATTGATTTCCGGCTCAGGGAATGTAGCGTTGTTTTGTGCCGAAAAATTATTGCAAGAGGGAGCAAAGATATTAACCTTATCTGATTCCAGTGGCTTTATAAATGATCCAGATGGAATTGATCAAGAAAAATTGGCATGGCTCATGGACCTTAAAATTAAACGTCGTGGACGCATTAGTGAATATGTCGAAACATATTCTAAGGCAACGTTTCACGCAGATCAGCGTCCATGGTCTGTTAGTGCTGAAATGGCGTTTCCATGTGCTACACAAAATGAATTGGATGAGGCAGATGCAAGGATGTTAGTGACCAATGGGACGAGATTGATAGCTGAGGGTGCTAATATGCCTTGTACACTAGAAGCCATGCGTTACTTACGAGAATCAAGAGTCTTGTACGCACCGGCTAAAGCTGCCAATGCAGGTGGCGTTGCAGTATCAGGGCTTGAACAAAGCCAGAATGCAATGCGTATTCTCTGGACTCGGGAAGAAGTTGATCATCGATTAAAAGAAATTATGGCTCACATTCATCAACAGTGTGTCGACTATGGTGATGATAATGGTCATATTGATTATGTGACTGGTGCGAACATAGCAGGCTTTGTCAAAGTAGCTGATGCGATGCTTGCGTATGGTATTGCGTGAACTCTTTATACGGTATTGACAAGTTAATCTTAAATATCGCAAGAAACTCTTTCCCATTTGAATCAAATAGCCATTGTACTTTTCCAAGACGCAAAGGCACTTTGTCGTAAGTCCCGATGATACGCTGGCATGGATACTTAAGAAGCGTTGGGCTTATTGCATAACACCTACTTTTTAAAGTGCGCCAAATTACCACAGGTGGATTACATACAGGTATGTTGTCGTTATCGCATTTTAAAGCAAGTAATTCTGTTCTATCAAAACGACCTGAGTAAAAAATCGGCGGATTAGGAGGCACGAAAAGTCGAAATTGCGGTGTTAACTTGCGCTTCAAAACATTTGTAGCCTGTCAATTCAATTAATCTTACTCGTTGTCCAATATCAAGCGTCATATTTTGGGATGATAACCCTAAATCCATCAATAATGCGAACACCATGAAACAGAATGAAACAGCAAGAAACATATAAAAAACAATAACTTGCAATAAAATAAACTTGTGCTAAATTTAACGCAAGTCAGATAACTTTTGATACGTTATGTTGATGGTTTATCTGATATATTATTTTTTAAATCCAATTAATAATGAGGAATTAGATTATGCACTTAGATGTTGATAGGTATGATTATGTTTTCAATGATAGAGAATTACTCGAGATTACAGATTTAGTAATTCAAAGCGTAAAAAATAAAAGATCTCCTTTATATCATTTCGTGAAGAAAAGTATTGCTAACCAGATAAATTACTCAATTGGTGCGGAATCTTATGTCTTTGGTATAGATGACTGAGAAGGTGAGGAGGATGAAGATTGGGGCAGGTAATATATTAATGCGTATATATGTAAGATGGGGTTGTAATCCTCCCTTAAACTAGTCCCATATAAATTTAGAGTTCTCCGGCATAAAATGCTAATAAGGAGAATGATAGATGAAGAAATCACGTTACTCAGAGACACAGATCGTAAAGGTATTGAAAGAAGTAGAAGCTGGAAAACTCATCAAGGATGTTTGCCGTGAATACGGTATATCGGATGCGACTTATTACAATTGGAAATCCAAATACGGTGGCATGGAAGCCTCCGATGTTAAACGATTAAAAGAGCTGGAAAGCGAGAATCAACGGCTTAAACAAATGTATGCTGATCTCAGTTTAGAACATCGGATACTCAAGGACATTGTTGAAAAAAAACTATAAAGCCAGCAGCTCGGAGAGAACTCGTTAATTATGCAGTTCAATCTCATGGGGCGAGTCATCGACTTGCCTGTCGTGCTGTTGGCATCAGTCGTTCTGTTTATCGTTATCAACCCGATAATCATCGGGATGATGACGTGATTGCGGTATTACAGTTGGCAGTTGAACGCTATCCAGCCTATGGCTTTAGTAAGTTGTTCAAGATATTGCGTCGTTGGGGTCACGCATGGAATCACAAGCGCGTTTACCGTGTGTACTGTCTACTGAACCTGAATATGCGGCGTCGTGGTAAACGGCGCTTACCCAGCAGGCATCCTGAACCATTAGAGGTACCGGTTATGGCGAATCAATGTTGGTCGATGGATTTTATGAGCGACAGTCTGTTCTGCGGTCGTCGTTTCAGAACCTTCAATGTCGTTGATGACTTTAACCGTGAAGTATTGGCTATTGAGGTTGACCTGAGTCTGCCTTCATTACGGGTGACTCGCGTACTGGAACGCATCGCTGCCTGGCGTGGCTATCCAAAGAAATTAAGGATGGATAACGGCCCAGAGTTTATCTCTGTCACCTTGGCGAGTTGGGCAGAAGAGCATGGTATCGAACTGGAGTTTATCCAGCCAGGAAAACCCACACAGAACTCTTATGTTGAACGATTTAATCGGACCTATCGAGATGAAATATTGAATATGTATGCTTTTAAGGCATTAACGGAAGTACGCGACATTACGGATAACTGGATCCGTGAATACAACGAAGAACGGCCACATGATTCACTCGGGGACTTAACACCTAGTGAATATCTGATAGCCAACAACCCGTGACCTCCCCCCAATAAACTGGGCAACCCTAAACTAGAGATTTCTGGCAAAATCACCTACCCAACAGGAGGGTTTTGCAATGAAGAAGACGAAGTTTACCGAGCAGCAAATTGCGTTTGCTTTGCGACAGGCCGAAACCGGTACACGAGTGAATGAAGTCTGCCGGAAGTTAGGCATATCAGAAGCGACGTTCTATAACTGGAAGAAGAAATACGGCGGGCTAGGCGTGCCGGAACTCCGTCGTTTAAAGCAGCTTGAAGAAGAAAATAGCAACCTGAAACGCATGGTGGCAGATTTATCGTTAGATAAACAGATGTTACAGGATGTACTCTCAAAAAAGTTTTAAAGCCAGCTCAGAAGCGAAAACGCCTGCAATATCTACAAGCAGCCTATCAAGTCAGTGCACGAAAGGGTTGTGATGTCATGCAATTATCGCGTTCAACTTACTATTATCAGTCTCGCAAACCGACTGATGCGGTCTTACGCAAACGTATCAACGAATTAGCGGCGGCACGACTACGTTACGGCTACCAACGGATTTATATCTTGTTACGACGTGAGGGCTGGCACGTCAATCACAAGAAGGTCTATCGCCTTTATTGCGAAGAGGGCTTAAATTTACGTAGTAAACGACCGCGGAGGAGACGGGCAGCAGCACACCGAATGGAACGTCCAGAGTTGACGGGTGTTGATCAATGCTGGAGCATGGATTTTGTGGCTGACAACTTGTTTAACGGTCGCCGGATCAGGGCGTTAACTGTGGTCGATAATTTTAGTCGCGAATGCATGGCAATACATGTAGCGCACGGTATTAAGGGAGAGCAAGTTGTTGGTGTCATGGAACATTTGAATCAGTGTTATGCACGGCAGCCTTTGCGTATTCAAGTAGACAATGGGAGTGAGTTTATTTCCAAGGCATTAGACAGATGGGCATACGAACATCAGATTACTCTAGATTTCTCAAGACCAGGAAAACCAACAGACAATCCGTTTATCGAATCATTCAATGGTAGTTTCAGAGATGAATGTTTGAATGTAAATTGGTTCTTGTCATTGAACGATGCAAAAGAGAAAATTGAATCATGGCGAATGGAGTATAATCAGTTTCGCCCTCATTCATCGTTGGATGATTTGACGCCAGAGGAGTTTTATCGAAAACACTTAGAAGCCGGAAATCTCGAATTTACAACTGTCTAGTTTTTGGGTGAGGCTCACCCGCTAGAAAACTCTAATTTAGGTTGGAACTAAAACGGGGAGGTTTACACAGTTTATCAATATCCTTTAAAATGCCACCTGTCTTACTTGAATCATTATCTTTGTCTATTTCCAGTGCTTTTTCTAATGAATTCCTGTGGCTGTTTGCACCAGCTTTTAGCTCAATGGCATACTTTGTATTTTAAATAGTAAGCACAAAATCAATATAGCCAACTTTTCCATTATTAAGTTTAATTTTAAACTCACGTTCAACTTCTTCTACGGCATCATGGTTTCGTGCTTTGTTATAAATAATGCATTGGTACAGACCTTCAGACCCACAGATGAAGCGTGATTCATCTATTGAGTCGTCTATTATTTCCCTAATTATCTTGTTCATTGCCATAGCTTAAAATGCTGCTCTCAAATTACTATTTATAATCAATAGTTTTTATACTTGAGCACACGTTAACGCAAGTTATAATTTATATGTTGTGTGTTGTAGCATACTATAATGTAAAAACGGAGAGATGATTAGTGCAATCATTATTATGGAGCAATAAATTATGGAAAAACTAATTAAAGAACTTAAGAAAATTGCAATAGCATTCCCGCTTGAGAAAAATGATATATGGGATATGCCAAACAATGTGTAATCCCCCCATTAATAACCGAAGTTAAAAGTAGAGGTTAAGCCGCATTCAGTAATTGTCTGGGTGGTATTCCTCCAATCGCTGTATGTGGTCGTTCATTATTGTAAGACCAAAGCCACTGCGTAGCCAATAATTGCGCTTGTTCAATCGTTTCAAAAAGATGTAACTCCAACCATTCATGCCTGGCAGTACGATTAAAGCGTTCGATATAAGCATTTTGAGTCGGCTTGCCTGGTTGAATATAAAGTAACGTGATCTGTTGTTTCATTGTCCAGTCTTTGAGTGCATGGCTGATATATTCAGGTCCATTATCACATCGAAGCGCGTCGGGTTTTCCTCGCCATTCAATGAGCTGCTCCAGTGAACGAATAACCCGTGTGCTCGGCAATGAAAAATCGACCTCAATTCCCAAACCTTCTCGATTATAATCGTCGAGCACATTGAAGGTACGAATGGCACGGCCATCAATTAAAGAATCGCTCATGAAATCCATCGACCAAACTTGATTGATGCTATCAGGAACGCTCAGTGCTTCCGGTTTATCGCGTTTGATGCGACGCTTAGGCTTGATACGTAGATTCAACTCCAACTCCCGATAGATGCGATATACGCGCTTATGATTCCAACCATAGCCTTGGACATTACGCAGGTATAAAAAACAGAGACCAAAGCCCCAGCGTTTATAGGTTGTGCTCAAGCGGAGTAACCAATCTGCGATTTTGGCATTTTCATCATTGAGTTTCGCCTCATAGCGATAACAGGTTTCACTGATAGAAAACACCTCGCAAGCAAGTCGGATACTGACTGTAAATTGCGCCCTTGCTTGTTGTGCCATCTCTTTGCGTCGAGATGGCTTTACCACTTTTTTTCAATGGCCTCGCGGGCTATTTCACATTTGAGTCTTTCTTCAGCATACATCTTTTTAAGCCGACGGTTTTCATCTTCGAGTTCTTTCATCCGTTTCATTAACGACGCATCCATGCCGCTAAATTTAGAGCGCCATTTGTAAAAAGTGGCATTACTAATACTGTGTTCTCGGCATAAATCAGGCACAGACGTGCCTGATTCGTTTTGTTTTAAGATCGCCAGGATCTGACTGTCTGTGTAACGTGATTTTTTCATAGAAAACGCCTCTGCTTAGTGTATGAGAATTTTCTACTTATAACGCCTATTATTTTCAGGGGGGATTACAAATGCACCAATTGAAATACCTAGAAAAATAAGAAGTAACTATGAAAAAAATATATATTTAAAAAATAACTTGAAAAATATAATTACTGGGAAAAATAATCTAAATATCTTTTACTGGATTATAAATCAATGGGGACAGATAGGGTCTTTTAAAAGAAATAAAAAAAATAATCAAAAAATACATAAATTCTTAGTGCAGTTAGACAAGGGTAAATTATTCAAATATACATTTGACACTATATCTTCATTATCAAAAGTGGCGTCATTTCTAAACCCAGAAAAATATGCTATCTATGATTCTAGAGCAATATTCGCTTTAAATTGGCTCGTATTTAATTATTCAAAAGAGAAGAAAATATTTCCGCAGCCCATAGGAAGAGGGAAAGAACTATCTCAATATGATATGGGAACAATATTTCGACTTACTGGCAACACATATAGTGAGCACTCTTATAAAGAAGCATATCATGAATATTGTGAACTGCTTACCTTACTAGAAAATGCTGTTTATGGCTCTACACAATCGCCTTACAAAATTGAAATGCTTTTATTTCTAATCGCACCTGACTACATCATAAATGATATACAGAAGCGTGTTTCGATAAGCATTAGATGAGAGACGTTAACACACATTAACGCATTCTATTTAAATTCATACTTCCCACCATTGGCCATCGTTCTTTTGCTCCACATTTGAAAAGTAATGCTCAAAGCGCTCTGGTTGAAAGCTGTGGATGGGGACTAAGCGTTTTGGTGAGAGTGCATTCGCCAAGTCTTGCATCCCTATAATATCGGAATGTCCCGATGTATGATAAATCTTAAAGTTAATTGAATACTTGTTACACCAATCACGAATATCGTCTTTTCCCTGATCAAGATAACCACTCCACATGGAATAAATGAGACTTGCGTTACTAAGACAATCAGCTTTTTCTAAATCTGTACACATTACGGGTCTGAACGTCATTAGATATTTCGATGCGTTATCTTTAATCTCTTCTAGATAAATACGTTTGTCATAGTATGGTGTAACCAGATCAAAACTCTTTTCTCTGATGATTTTGCTGCGCATGCGTGAGGGTAGAAACACTCTAAGATCTGAATTACGAGGGGAGGGAAGCGATGGGTTATCGATGGCATCCAATATATGCGCGATATAAAGATCAACAATCATGGTTCTATTTGATTGTTTAGCTGCTTTGTAGAATGTGACGAAGCGATCAATGTTTTGACCAGAAAACCAAGACAGCGCCAACCCATTCGTTTTATCTAATACATCTCTGATATCATTTTCCAATGCTGCTTCAGTGACGGGTTTAACAGTATCTGAACTTCTCCCAATATTAGTGCCTTCCATCAAAAGCACATCGACATGCTTTGGCCCGGTTTCTATTAAGTGTTTAAAGACACCCGCTTTTCTGCCATGTGTTCTGAAGTCCCCTGTATAAAAGAGCGTTTTTCCATCAGCTTCGATTAATAATGCATAAGCATCATAAGCTGAATGGTCATTGAGATAGGGCGTTATTTGAAATGGCCCAACTTTAAATTGATTCCGATCTTGGTAATGCGTGAAACATTCCAGTGATAATCCAAAGGGGGAGAAAGGTGATGATGCTTCAAGAATGGCGTGCGCATCTTTGCCAATGAAAACAGGTACGGCAGGATGGACTTTGGGTAGAAGACCGTAATGATCCTGATGTGGGTGTGAAATAACGATACCTAATAAATCAGCATTATCACCTCCTTTCAAACCGGGAATATCGGGTAGTGCTGCATCATCTTGATTAGCAATCGTTAGTGGCATGCCAAGATCAAGAATAATGGATTTATCGGCACTATTTAATTCAATACAGTTACCACCAATTTCTTTCGTCCCACGATGAATGCGTACCTTCATTATTTTAGCTTTGCAGCAATTGATTCAACTGATAGTAAACTACAATCGCCTGTCAGCTTAGCGGGCACACCCTCGAACCCCATTTTAAATTCTGAATCAGTCATTGCCAGAAAGATAATTTCAATAGCCAGCGCTTCTTTTATTTTATTGGACATAGTAATAATTTCAGGCAACCAATTACCCGCACTCTTATTGAGTAAGTAGCGTTTCCAATATTCATCTGGTGCAAGCACGATTAACGTTAGTTTTGTCTCATTGAATTGCTTATCGAATTTAGTGGACGCTTCAACTGATATTCTCGGTAAATTCTTTTCTATTATTGCGCAATAGGCGAGACCTTCTAGTAAAGCGTGCAGTGGGGAATCTGCTCGTCCACCATTTACGCCCTGAATTTTTAATTCAATAACTGTTGGTAATGTATTATCAAGAACACCGAAAAGATCAATTTTACCAATACCTTTATCACCTTGCTTAGCTTTTAGTGGCGTTTGATAATCAATGAATTCGAGTAAACGTCCATCTGGTAACTTAAACTCTTTATTTGTACGAGATTCATTATAAAGCGCAAGTGCTAGGTGTTCTTCTCTTCGGTTAGATGATGAACCACTACTAGCAATTCCATTATGTGATTCTACAAAATAGGGATTCTGCCGCTGAGGGGCAGCTTTATCCCGTAATTGTATATAGCCATCTACAATCTCATCCATATCCATAGCTTTCATGTAATCAAGAAAGCCGGACATATGATCCAGAGTTTTATTTTTATACAGACCGATTAAAAAGGGCGTTTCCATGTCACTATTATCCATTAATCTACTGAAGAATGTCAGCGCGATATAAATAGTTGATTTTAATAAGTCTTAACACAAGTAATCACATCAGTTGTTTTTCTTAATAAGGTCGACGGGATATTCATCCCTGTATTGACTTAATCGTTTATTAAAAATGTGGAGTCCTTCATCGGCTTCTTTATCTGCGGCATCATGTTCAAGTGCTTTACGTGCTTCACCATAATCTGACCAATTGATTGATGCAGTATAGTGATATAGTTGATGCAATACTTTCACCATTGCTCTGAAAGCGTTTTGACGTGTTGCTTGGCGCATACCGTTCAAGTAGTTCTCTCGGGTTACTGTAGGAACAATAATTTTATGTAAATCATTAGTGACTAATTCAGCATTCATCATGATACGTGATAAGCGGCCATTACCATCATCAAATGGATGGCATTCGGATATCATAAAATGGATAAATAACGCTTTCTTGATACCCTCTGGAACAACTTTATAAATATCGAATCCCTGTACTAGAGTACCTTCCACCTGATCAGGTTTAACAAAATGCGTTGAACCGGCTTTATTAGCTTTTTCTTTAAATGTACCCGGGTTTTTATCCGGTCTTTGTGCCAATAATACCCGGTGTCGGTTTTTAAGTGTCGTAATTAATGCTTCGGCAGAGTCTGGTGTATAACACATCTCTGTATGATCGCCTGAAAGAGCAACATGAGACAAAATATCATGACTGTCTTCATGTCGTTCATTGTCTTCTTTCCCAGAAAAAGCAATCGCTTCAGCTTCATCAATCGTAAACTCAGTTCCTTCAATATAATTTGAAAAATAACTCTCAAAGAATGTGAGATGACGCCATGATGCTTTTTCATATTTATAAGGTATTGTTGTTAAATTTACTTGAGACAGATATTCGGCAAACGCATCAAATCGTTGAATGCGTTCTTCGTCATAAGGGTTACCTTCGGCTCGTGCCATTCCAATACGAGTTTGCAGTACGCCTTTTGCCGGATGGGTATTCAATAATGCTGAAATCATTTTATTTAGCACATCAAACTCATCTTTATAGTTAAGTGTATCAGCAATGACTCTTGCTTCATCCCGAAGCTGATTAACACCGTTTTCACCACGCCTCTCTATTTCTTGAACCAGTTGCGCTTCCACCCAATCCTTACCGAGTGTTTTTTTAATCTCTACTTTGGCTCGTGATGGAGATAAATTTTCGAGTAATAAACGTGCTGGATTACTTCGCATCATTTCGGGTTGGAATGGCTCAACGCCGACATTGGTATTGCCCGTATCCACAATAAATTCTACGGGTCCGACCTTCACCGTTCGACGTTTCAGACCTTCAGCGAGCAAATAAATGCGACCGTTTACGGGTCTGAGTTCATCTGCAGTTCGAAATGCAGCGATTGATCCTTTAAAGAGAAATTGAGCAATACGATACCATTGGCTAAAGATGGTTTTATTTTTAATACCCTCATTATCCGTATCAATATAGATCCCTTTACGAATGCGAAATAACTTACCTGCACGATAAGCATTTCGTAATTCACGCTGGGTATCGTCATCTGTTACAAAATATAAGGTTGCCATATCACTATCTCAATTAATTATGGTGTCATGTTAAAAACGCCCACATAAGCACTTATTTCCGTCAATAACTCTTACATAAAAGAATATAGATGTCAATAACTCTTGCGTAATAGCTTAAAATGTCAAAAACTCTAGCGTAATAATGGTATTTGGCAATAACACAAACGTAATCTATATCAAAGTAGTGTCGTCTAAGAGGAAGTCTTATTTATTTTTTTGCAACTGGTGAAGAGTTTCCGCCTATATAATTAGCTTCTATTATCTAATGTAAAATTGACTAGCATATCTGTTTTGACAATAACTGAGTCAGTTCGTCGAACATGTGTATATGTGACGAGGTCAAACTGTGCCAGTTACGGCTAGCGTTAGAGTTAATGAAAGAGGAACACTATGCTCCAAGACATTACCGAGAAAAAAGTATGGGACGTTATCGCGATTGCGGAAATGTTTGAAACACCGGGTGGTGAAATTATAACTATTCCATTAGCGGAAGCAGATCAAGTAGTGGATGATCTATTAGAACATGGTTCTCCACGATATATAGCGCTTATTACTAGTCTTAATAAGCTCAGCATAAAGGAGTTTCAAGAACTATGCGCTATTATGTGGTTGGGGCGTGGTGATAACGAGTCCGTGACCTTTGAGCAATTGAAGAACCGTGCTTCGGTTCAGAATCGTGATTACGCAGCATCAAAGTCACTGCTCGGAAAATACCTAAGGGCAGGTCTAGCGAAGTTGAATGCAATCATTGAGTAACGCCAATACTCCTATTAAACAGCAAATAAAACCGCGTAATAGAAGTATTGACGAATGCCTAATTAACAATTATTACGTTACAGGTTTTTAAACAGCTTTAAAAAGCTAATCGCTTTTGGCCACTGTTCCCATAAGCTATCAGTATCAATGATATCAATTTCGTATTTAGAAAGTTCCTTACGATAGTCATGACCGTATTTACGCGCCTCTGTTAATGCAGTTTGAAGCCCTCTTTGTTTTATAAAATAACCATTAGCCATGCGACATAATCGCAAATCAAAATCCTTTACTTTTAGCTTTGATTTATAAAACGTGATTCGATCAAATGGATTGTTAAGGAATTCAAGTTCAGATAAAGGAATATGTTGTTTACTTAACGTGATTTCAAGTCTAGTGACAGGCCGTTTAGGGAGCTTAGCTCGTGGGTATCTTTTCTTTATCTGTTTTAATTTATCATAGTACTTTACGACACAACGACTATGTTTACTCCCTACATAAACAGTTTCAAGTGCTTTATATTCCCCAATGACACATGAATGCCGTTTACGATTAACGGTAATATGAAAATCATTGGGTGTTATATCAAGCATATCAGTTGTTATTTCGATTTTCGTTATCCATGCATGAACACAGACATTAAAGTTACAGTAACGAAAGATGCGTTTAACTAAATATACAAATGCCTTGCGATTATCATCACGAAGTTTAAATGGACAGAAATCAAACTTAATATAACCTTGCCGTTTAGCGCGACGATTGCGCTTTGGCCTTTTATGAATATTGACTTCAGTAGCGACGCCGTTTTTATGATATTGACACCAGTATTGTTCGTTATATGGAACGCTGCCGAATTCCTTTGTATAAGGTGTTTTCTTTCTAATGAGCCTTCCCTGTTCAACGAGTTCATCGACTGCCTCATCAATAGAACGAATCCATGCGTCATGAGATTTATAATCGTTATTAGGTACTTCAATAACAACATAAACTCTATCAGTAAATAATTTATTAATGCCTATGTAATATTTAATAAATTCATCTTTCATCTTTGTACTCCATTAAATTAGTGGAAACACAGAAAAATAATCAAATAAAAGCATCCAATAATTAATACAACGAATGTGTATCAATTGATTAACGTATAGTTATGTGATGCTTAAGCTTGCTATTAGCTGTGCGTTTTTAAGTTAATCGTGAAATAACCCACTAGATGGGCTATCTATACCTTCTATGACGTACTTTGAGGTGAGTAAGGAACCTTTGGTCTTGTCTGAATCCATTCATAAATCTGATCAGAATTCCAGCCGATACTATTGGCGCTAAGAGAAACAGGCGCCGGGAAATCATATGACCTGACTAAACGCCACACCGTCGTTCTTGATAGTCCTATAAGTTGTGTTAACTCCTTCATTCGGATAATCCGAATCCCTTTGTCTTGTAAAAAAATACTGTTTGTAACCATTTTTAATACCTCTTTTATATGTAGGTATTTTTTTCTTTACAGTATTATTTTCAGGGTATTGGCGATGCGAGCCATGGTAGCTATTGAAAATATTCAAAAGACCGTGACGGTCCCGCACACATGATTGTCTATGACTGCAAAGCTGTGATGTGAACAGGTTTGTGATTATTAAATTACGGTAAAAAGAAGAAATTGGACAAGGCAATATGAGTTAGTTATTGTGGGTGACAGTCACGCAGATAGCGTAAATCAATTTAAATTTATGAGTGGAGATGAAAATGGGCGTAATTGTAAAGAGAGGCAGCTTGGAAATGGATAAAGAGAAAGCAGTATCAATTGCCGCCGAACTTATAAAAGAATTAGAAGCGAAATTGCAGAAGAAAAAATCACTTGAACAGAAACAAATTATAAAAAAGAAAATTGGCAGGATTAGAAAAGCACGAGATAGACTAAAGCCTTTGACCAATGTCGTTCAAATTAAAAAATACATTGGAATCATATTTGATTATTTTAACAAACATTTCCCAATTGGAAGAAAAGAAAGGAAGCAGATATTATCAAAATTAAGAAAACATAATGAACGTTTAAGAAATAAAAAAATTGAGCATAAAGAATGTACTGTCTATGTATCTATGAAAAATAAAAAAAGGATTAATAAAAGAATTGCCAATGGAAAACACCAAACAGAAAACGATGTTATAAATAAATTATTTGAAAGATCTGAGGAATTGTCCAAATTGGAAAAAAGAATATGACTTCTACTGAATTACACCAGTCAGATGCGTATTAATTGTTTCTATTCAGGGCGTCTCAATCTCATAAATGCGCAAATAATTATCCCTTGATAAAGAACATGAAAATACGAATGTTATATTTGCATTAAAAGCATTACCGAGAGCATTTATGAACGTCATTTTATTGAGGGTGTGTATGAGTATTACTATATCCAACTATTTGTCAGACGATTTAATATTGGTTGGTCAAAATCAATGTCTGTTTTTTTCTCAATGCCATTCATAGAGAATTCATTATAAATTTTGTTCAAGACATGAGTGCTTAGCAAGGTATTTTCGGCACCAAGTATTTCATCTATTTGCCATTCAAAGAGAGGAATCTTGTTTAGTTTTATAATTGCTGGGCCATAATCACTGGTAAAAAAGTAACAAGTGCCAAGTAATGCATCTGGTAGGTAATCTGATATGCAGTTTTTGAATGCTTTACTTTCCTGAATAAGTTGGGTGCCATTGGTTATAGGCCGTATATTTTTGTTTCCTAGCCATGGTGGTGTTTGAAATTGTATTTTATTAATTCTGCGTATAAACCATTCCACTAATCCATCAATACCTTCTATCTGATGCAATGATGAGTGATCAATAAAACCTGGATATTTATTCCTGATCTTTATACACGCACGGTGTATAAAAAGAACGGTGCTAACGTCTTTAGAGAATTTTACATGGCGTAATAATTTTATATCTCGCCAGTGATGGTCAAGTTGATAAAGACACTTAATCGTATTCGGATTGATCGAGGAAGCGTGTTGTAGAAAATTTCTAGCTTTAGTGTCTTGAAGTAGTGTGATTAGTTCATGATAGATATGTTTCGAATAAGGTCTATTGTTTAATTTTTTAAGTATATTGGTGATGCCTGAAGGGTAGGGTGTTATCAGTTCTTTTAATATTTGTTTTTTTGGATGTGTTCTAATTAGTGCGGCTAAATCAGCGTTAGATAGCCGCTTGTATTCCGAATTATCAGTTACATAAAGATGTACGAGACAGAGAAAATGAATAAAGTCATCTTGTTGTTCCAATGTATGTTCAAGAAAATCAGTATCTGTATGACATAAGTCCTTCAGTCGTTGACTGCACCAATGACTTGAGGGAATGAGTTTGTCTAATACTTTGTTATATAGAGTAGATGATTGCATTCCCTCTGATTAGTTTGCTTCCGATGAATCGGGAAGATAAAAAGATGTGTTGTTGCCTTTCAAATCAAACCCTTTAGCAGTTTTATTA
>TARA_R110002096_G_scaffold152293_2_pt1 | contig 14710 bp, 10 predicted proteins | sample TARA_R110002096 | Tara Oceans TARA_R110002096 (sample SAMEA4397295) | marine metagenome | biome: Polar Biome; feature: [DCM] deep chlorophyll maximum layer (ENVO:01000326); material: water (ENVO:00002006), including particulate matter (ENVO:01000060) such as... | depth 35 m | reverse complement strand
AAACTAAGTAGTAATTCAAATTTATACGATAAAGTTAAGGCCACTGTGGCCTATCAAAACTTTCAAGAAAGTAGAATGGATCGAGATTTTCAATCTGATATTAAGAACATTCGTGAGGAAGCTGTTGATGCGTATGCATTCAATTTAGATTTCGAAAAAACAATTAATACCAAAACATGGTTTTTTTACGGTTTAGAGTATGTGTTTAATAAAGTAAAATCGGAAGGTATAGAAGAAAATATTGCAACAAATATAGCACTACCTACTATTTCAAGATACCCTAATGGTGCCACTTGGCAATCTGCGGCAGCCTATTCTAGTATTAAATATAAACCCAATCCTAAATTTGTATTTCAGTCTGGTTTACGGTTTAATCACGTCACTTCAAAAGCTGATTTCACAGAAAATAATGTCTATTTAAATTTACCTTTTGAGTCTTCTAAAAATTCAGCAGGAGCGTTAACAGGAACTGCTGGTATTAGTTGGACACCCAATACTACTATGCAATGGAAACTTAATTTATCATCCGCTTTTAGAGCGCCAAATATTGATGATATTGGGAAGGTTTTCGATTCAGAACCTGGTTCGGTAGTTGTTCCAAATGAAACGTTAAGACCAGAATATGCTTATGGTGGAGAAGTAGGTTTAAAACTAAACTTTAATGAGAAATTTATTTTAGATATGAGTACGTATTATACGTATTTGGATAATGCGTTAGTGCGAAGAGATTTTAATTTAAACGGACAAACAGAAATTGTTTATGATGGGGATTTAAGTAATGTACAAGCCATACAAAACGCATCAAAAGCTTGGATTTATGGCTTTGAAGTTGGGTTGAAATATGCCATTTCAAATAGGTTAAAGTTAACGTCTCAATACAGTGTTATTGGAGGAACAGAGGAAGAAGGTAATATAGAAGTACCCATCAGACATGTTGCTCCATACTTTGGAAACACCCATTTAATGTGGACAAATAAACACTTGAAATTTGATTTATTTGCGGCTTACAATAACGAATTATCGTTTAATCAACTAGCACCTTCTGAAATAGAGAAAGATTACATTTATGCTTTGGATGAAAACGGAAATCCTTACTCACCATCTTGGTATACACTTAATTTTCGAACACAATATCAAATAAATAAGTCTACTACAATTACGGCGAGTATAGAAAATATGACTGACCAACGCTACAAAACATATTCATCAGGAATTGCTGCAGCGGGAAGAAACTTTATATTGGCTTTAAAATATAGTTTGTAGTCGCTTATTTTTTAACCGACTTTTTAGTTATAATTGATCCGTTTGATAATTTAACTTTAGCGATGTAAATAGCATCATTCAAATTAGAAAGGGTGTAAGTTTTCAGAACTTGTATTACCTTCAAAGTTATGTAATGCTCTTTATAAAAGATCGTTAATAACAACAGCTTTTATAGCCTAGTTATTTGACATAATTCATATTTAAATTTTGAGGAAATAGTATATTGCTTTTAGATAAAAAAAAGCCTCAAAACCTAGAGGTTTTGAGGCTTCATAATTGTTGAAGTAAATTTATTTTTTAATCATTTTTTTGGTAATTACTGCACCATTTGACAATTCAACTTTTGCAATATATGCGGTGTTACTTAAATTTGAAAGCTTGTAAGTTTCAGAACTTGTATTACCTTCAAAGTTATATAATTGTCTTCCTAAAAGATCAAAAATACTAACCGATTTTATAGTTAGGTTATTTGAAATAATAAACTGCACTTGGTCATCATATAACTCAATAATTTTTAATGTATTTCCATCGGTAACAATATCATCAGTTGATAAAGATTGTGCATTAAATACAATTTCAAAACGCGAATTAAATTCACCAACATCAGATGTAAACGTATAATCACTATCTGATAAATTGTGTTGAATATTTAATAAGTTATCGTTTAAATAAATAGAATTTTCTGTTAAAAAGTCACCTTGTAATTGAGATATAGAGAATGTGTACTCTGTATCAACCTCAATAGTAGTACTAAAGCCTAACTTGATAACTTCATTTTCATTAATACTATTTATATCTTTACCTTGAATCACATATTTCACGTCATCGTTTTCTATACTACTATAAAGTACAGCGGCAAAACCAGGGCTCACTATTTTTGGAGCATCATAAGCCATCCCATCATAATCATCAGTAGCATTATCAACATAACCTATTAAGATTTGATTAAACACACCATTATCCGAAGTTAAATCTACCCATAGTCTATTTTCTAAAGGATTATTACTAGTATTGGGGTTCGATTTTTTTGAACCAGCGCCTTTAAAAAACTGACTGTTACTCGTATTGTCTGGTGTTCGCATGGCATTTGTAAAAGTAGCAGTGCCGATATTAAGAGCTGGAATAAAGAATCCTTGAGCAGAAGGCACATAACCGTTTGGTATAACACCTGCACCTCCTCCGTCTGTGCCTCCAACACCAACATTAAACACAGCATGATCATCTGGATTGAAATTTAATTGGCTATTACCTGGGTATGATGCCAATGGTGGTGATGCTTGCGACCAAAAGTAAGCAACACCTTCTAAAACTGAAGAGTTCGCCAAATGAAAGGCTACAAAATCAACAGCGGACGGATATGGGTTTGCTATAAAATTCCATCGTATACCTAAGTTTGCAGGATCAAAAGTAATAGCTACGGGGATATCACCAGTATTAAATGTACCAGTAAAAGAAATATTATCCGGTCCAGGAACAAAACCTGTTTTTGCTGCCGTAACCGCATAACCTACACCCGGTATCATGGTGTCTACACCAGCTGCAATTTCCCAATCATCATTGTTATCGTCAACATCATCGGTAGGAGAATTATCCAAAAAATTGGCTGCATTGTAGCTAAATCGTCTATCACTAGCAACTAAAGGAAATACATTTCCAATAGTTTCAGAAGTCACAGGTGAACCCCAATAAGTATAATAATACCATTCATATTTAAACGGGGTTGTTTTATTTAATGTACAAGATCCTGAACCATCTATTATCACATTCCCTCCATCATCATTTTGAACAAAATTACCGCGAGTTTCAACGATTAAGTTACCATCAACAGTAATATCATTTTGAACTACAATAAAAGTATCGTTGGCTACGGTTAATGTAATAGTGTTCGGAATATCTATACTACAAGCAGTAAAACCAGGATCTATACTAGTGTTATAATCGGCATCAAGTATGACAGCAGTACTTATGTCAGGAAAAGTTTTACTTCCAATAATAGCAGTCCATACGGTACCATTCCAAGATAACAAATCAAAACAATCGCCAGGTGTTGTACAAGAAAAAGTACCAATAGGCCTACCTAAAGTTTGAGGAGTAGTATTATCACCACCCCAGTTACCAGGATCTACCAAAGCCGCCAATATTAAAGATTGGTTATTTGTAACCGAGTAATTATAAATAATATTATCAAGATTATTATCAACAGCAACAGCGTCTATACCATCTGTTAAACCAGCTGGTACTGTACTGGTAGCGCCATTTGTAGCATCTGCAGACCAGCCAAGGTTATTACCAAAATGAAGTGCGTATAAAAATTTGGGCGTAGTTATAGTTCGTTGAAAAACAATAATTTGATCTGCACCTCCCAGTTCAAAGCCTGTCTCTGATTCGACGACGACTCCTTCTAAAGTTGCGGAATCTGCTAAAGTTGCAGACCAAGTATCGCTACCTGTATCTGTTATAACTATTTCTGTACCACAAGCTAAGAAACTATCAGCAGTCCATTTAAGAACACCTTCGCCAATTGCGGCACTAGGATTTGCGTTAGTAAAGTTATAAGCTCTGAAACCTCCACCTGCTAACCAACCACCATCTGTAAAATTAATTTCTGTCCCAGCATTAACTTCTTCTAATAAAACAAACGAGAATTGCTCAGTGGCATCAGAATTAGCTCCTGTTATTGCCACATCGCCAGTATCAAGTATAGTTGCATCACAAGTAAAAGTTTCAATAGGTCTACCTAATGGTTGACGTGTACCATTGTTACCACTCCATTCTGCAGGGTCTGTTATAGCTGCTAAAATTAGGGTGGTGTTTCCAGTAACGTTGTATGTATATGTTAGATTATCTCTATCCCTAGAAACAGCATTTACGCCTTCTGTTAATCCAGTAGGTAATGCACTTGTTAGGGTGTCTGTAGCATCAGCAACCCAGCCCGTAGCATTAGCAAAATGAAGTGCAAATATGAAATTAGGATTTAATGTAGTACCTTGAAAAGCAATAATTTGATCGCCATTTGCTCCTAAAGCAAATCCAGCATCTGTTTCTGAAGCTGTACCAATACTCGCCGTATAAACATTCGAACCAAAGGCGGTTTCTGCAATAATAATTTCTGTTCCGCAAGGTAAATCACTATCAGCTGTCCAAGTTACAATACCTTCTTGTATAGCACCATTCGCTGCGTTGTAACCTCTAAATTCTCCAGCTGCGGTCCATCCGCCATCAGTAAAATTAATTTGAGTACGATTTGAAACATCCGTTAATAAAACAAATGAGAATTGATCTGGATTATCTGCATTGGCTCCAGTTATAGCAATTTCACCTGCCATTAAGGTTGTGGTTGTTATTATGGTATTACAAGAAAAAGAAGAACTTCCTGGAAGTCCTAAATTTTGGCGAGTAGCATTGTTAACTATATATTGTGTAGGATCAACTAAGGCAGCTAAAACTAAAGTACTATCACCTAAAGTGTTATAATTATAAACTAAATTATCTGAATTTATAGCAACGGCATCTACGCCTTCTGTTAATGGAGCAGGTAAAGCACTTGTTAGGGTATCCGTAGCATCAGCAACCCAACCCGTAGCATTAGCAAAATGAAGTGCATATATAAAATCAGGACTTATTACAGTACCCTGAAAAGCAAAAATTTGGTCGCCATTAGCACCTAAAGCAAAACCATTATCAGTTTCAGATGCAGTTCCAATACTTGCCGTATAAACATTTGAACCAGATGCGGTTTCTGCAATAATAATTTCTGTTCCACAATCTAAATCCCTATCAGCTATCCAGGTTACAATACCTTCTTGTATAGTACCATTTGCAGCGTTATAACCTCTAAATTCTCCAGCGGCGGTCCATCCACCATCTGTGAAATGGATTTTAGTACCAATTAACACATCCGTTAACAGAACAAATGAGAATTGATCTGGATTATCTGCATTAGCTCCCGTTATGGCAATTTCACCTGCCATTAAGGTCGTGGTTGTATATGTAGTTGAGGTATCACAATTAAAAGAAGCACCAATTGGAGGTTCTAATTCCAGACGAGGATTACTAAGTATCCATTGTGAAGAATCGACTAAAGCGGCTAATATTTCTAAATTGTCACCTAAAGTATTATAATTATAAATAATATTGTTTTGATTAGCTTCAATCGCAACAGCATTTGTTCCATCTGTTAAGCCTGTTGGTACAGCACTTGTTTGGTTATTTGTAGCGTCAGTAGCCCAACCTAAACCATTGGCAAAATGAAGTGCAAATAGAAAACTAGGACTTATTGTAGTGCCTTGAAAAGCGATAAGTTGATCGCCATTACCTGCTAAAACGAAACCATTATCAGTCTCAGATGCAGTTCCATTAGTTGCTGTATAAACATTTGAACCAAGAGCTGTTTCTTCAATAATTATTTCCGTACCACATGGTAGAATAACTCCTGGAGATGTCCATGTCACAACACCTTCAGCAATGTTGCCATTTACTAGATTTAAATTTCTAAAAGCTCCAGCTGCGGTCACGCCACAATCTGTAAAATTAATTACAGTACCAGGGTCTACATCTGTCAATAAAACAAAAGAGAATTGGTCAGGATTATTGGCATTAGCTCCAGTTATAGCAACTTGACCAGCTGTAAGGGTAGTTTGACTAAAACCAAAACTAAAAGTTAAAAATAGCACTATTAATAAAGTAGATTTTTTCATTAGAATGATATATTTTTGAGAGCACATTATACGCTGTAAAGTTAATCTTTTTATTTTAGACAACAAATGATGAATAAAAAAACATACACACTGCAAGAAGCTACCAAAAAACTAGAGCATTACTGTGCGTATCAAGAGCGTTGCCATCAAGAGGTAAGGCGAAAGCTAGAGTCTATGTATATGATACCTGAGGCTATCGATATCATAACGGTTCATCTTTTAGATCATAACTTTCTTAACGAAGAACGTTTTGCCAAAGCATTTGTAAGTGGTAAATTTAAAATTAAACATTGGGGTAGACGTCGATTAACTTTTGAATTAAAAAGAAAAGATATAGGCAAATACAATATAAATCAGGCACTTAAATCCATATCAGAAGAGGAGTATCTTGAGGTTTTTAATAATTTAATAGAAAAAAAAATGGATTCTATTAGGGAAACTAATACCTTTAAAAAGAAGAAAAAATTAATCGATTATATGCTTTACAGAGGATGGGAATCTCATTTGGTTTACGAAAAAGCAAATGAACTTTTAAAGTAAATATTAAAAAAGAGGCTATCTAAAAAATGAAAGACAGCCTCTTTTTTATTTTAAACGACCCAATTTATAGATTAAAAGAGGCACCAAAGTTTATTGTAAATTGATTGTGCAATGTTTCTGCGGCTGTTAAATTTCCTGTTTTATACTTTGCTAATGGCACATTTAATTCTGTGTAAACACCAAAGCCATCAGTAAAAAAGTAACGCGCTCCTAAGTGCCCACCAAAGTTTTTAAGACCTAAGCTTAAACCAGGATAAATATCAAAATTTTGGTCAATATTAATTACATTTCCTAAGTTGGCATTAAAACGAGCTCTTACATCAAAACGATTATCAAAACTGGCATTTAAATCATCAATCATATTGTTTTTTAAGGCATCATTAACCCCTAAAAGGTAGGTAGAAGATAAACCGATAGATATGTTTTCGCCAATACCATAATCGTAACTAACATTTAAACCAGTACCATTTTCTTGAAAATTAGCACCTACTTGAAATTTATTATCGTTTTTTCCAATAAACGCTTGTGCATCAATAAATGAGACACTTAATATTGTTAATAATAGAATTAATTTTTTCATGATTTGAGTTTTAAATTTGAGCTTGCAAATATATTACAAGTTTTTTAATATGTAAGGTTTATTTATAAATGCTTATGGGTTCTTAAAATGGCTTGTTCGTTCTTCCAATCTATCCATTGTTGTCCTTTTATGCGCCTCATTAAATTATCATAATTACGCATAACTAAAAGATTATAAACGGCTTTACTAAAGTTTTTTGGGTTTCGTGGCACAGCGCGTAAACTCATAGAAAATCCCGGTGTTATATAGTGCATGTAATGCCAGTAACCTTCAGGCATATATAATATTTCGCCATGGTTAAGTTCGGTTTTATAACCTTTTGCTTTTTTCAGCATAGGCCATTTTTCAAAATCAGGGTTGTTAAAATTGATATCCTCACGAGTAATTAAAGCGTGTGGGATTTTGTATAAATAGTCATTTTGTTTTTGGTCAAACAAAATACATTGTTTGGTGCCTTCAAAATGAAAATGAAAAATATTTGCCAAATCAATATCATAATGCATAAACGTATGCGAATCATGACCTCCAAAAAATAACATAGGAATATTTTTCATGAGTTTTAAACCAAAATCTGGGAATGTAAAATCGTTTTGTAATTCAGGAATTTCTTTTAGAGCATTCCATAAAAAAATACGGTATTTGGTAGGCCCACTTTTAAGCAAATCGATATAATCGCTAAGTTTCATTTTAGCGTGAGGTTCGTTAAATCCATCTTTATAATGAACGGGTCTATCATCGTAAAGCGGAATGGTTAAATGGCCGCCAACGCTTTTCATATAATCTAAATTCCATTTGGTATATGCAGGCCAATCGCAAATATACTGCTCAATAACCACAGGTTTTTGTGGTTTAAAATAGTGCTGTAAAAAATCCGATTTAGAAATCGTTTTTACACGCGGTATGTCTTGAAGATTTAATGACAAGGCCTATTAATTTAGGAATTCAAAGTTAAGAAAACATTTATTAAATTAATTGTATAAGCACAATCTGTTAAGTAACCATAAGCGTCACCAACTTTGTTGTATATTTTTATATGGTTTGGGAGTGGTTTTTTTATTCGATAAGTTGTTGTTTTCTTTAACTCTAATATAGATGAGCGTGTTTTTGTGTAAAGTATTTATTTAAAATTATAACGCAAACCAAATAATACATTGCTTGGTGGCATGGGTACAAAACCAGTTTCAATATAATCCGCATCAAAAATATTACTGGCTATGGCAGTGAATTCAAATTGTTTTGAGGTTAAAACTATTGAAGTATCCCAAACATTATAACTTAACCCTTGGGTACGTTCGGCATGTTTGTAAATAATATTAAAGTTTATATTTTTTACTAATTGCGTACTAAGTCGGGTAGTAAAATGATGTTTTAAAGAGTTTATACTATATCTAGAAAAATTTAAATTTAAATCACCAACTTGATCTTCTAAAAACACATAACCTACACTAAAATTTTGATTTAAATTATTGATTTTGAAATTGTAACTTGTATTAACTTCAAAACCTTTTGTATATAAATCTCTTAGGTTTGTTGCCATAAAAGGGTCGGTATCTACATCTTTTACATAATCAATTAATTTACTAGCATCTCTATAGAAAAAAGCAAAACCACCAGTAAATTTGGGTGTTATGTATTTTGCACCTAGTTCGCCAGATAAGGCTTCTTCAGGTTCTAAATTCGCGTTTCCAACTGTGGCTGGATCACTATAATATAAATCGGTGTATGTTGGAATGCGATAGGTATAACCTGCATTTCCGTATAATTTAAAGTTATCCGTTAATTTGTAACCAATATCTATTCCTGGGAATGCATGAAATTTAAAATCTGAAAAATAAGTCACAGCAATACCAGGCGTCACATCTAGTTTATCATTAAGTAATTTAAACCGATGTTCTAAAAACATATTGGCCATAAAACGGTTTCTATTTCCTAAATTATTACTACTTATCTCTACTTTTGATAGATCAACCCCAAAACCAGTAACGCCTATATTTGAAGTGTACGATGCATTAACTTCGGCACCTATTTTATTGGTAATATGAAAATTTCTGAAAAAACTAGGCTCGTTTCGTCTTAGTAAAAACATATCTTGATTACGTTTCCAGTAAACTCTTGGTTTTATTTTTAGTTTTTGGTTATTAAATTCCGAAGTAAATGCAATTAAACTGTTTTGTGTTTCTTCGTATTCATTAAAAGTTGGGTTGGTTGTATAGAAATTTTCTGCACCAAAATTACGATTGAAAAAAGTAGCAATCATTTCTATAGGTTGCTCTTTTTTGTTGAAAACACTTTTAATGAAATAATTAGAATTATCATAATCTGAATTATTTCTATAACCTTCAGAGGTTAGTTTCCCGATATGAATAATGTGAGATGAATTTTCCAACTCTGTGCCAACAGTAACAGAACCATTTAATTGCCCAAAAGAGCCCGTTTCCATATTTACAGAAACAGAATTATTTAAGTTATTTTTTGTAACAATATTTATGGCGCCAGTAAATGCATTTTGTCCAAAAACACGTGCGGCTGGTCCTTTTATAATTTCAATACGCTCAATAACTTCAATGGGTAAAGCGGCATTCATGGTATGATGTCCGGTTTGCGCATCGTCCATTTTTATACCATCAATAAGCAGAAGTGTTTGATCAAAACTTCCGCCTCTAATATATAAATCGGCTTGACTGCCAGCGGTACCACGACGTCTAATATCTACGCCTGCAACTTGTTGTAATAAATCGGCGATATTATTAGCAGCGCTATTTTTAATGTCTTCAGAAGAAATAATATCAATAGTTCGTGAGTTTTCTTTAAAAGGTAAGTCTATTCTTGTCGAAGAAACTACGATGGTATCCAAGGCTTGTTTTTGTGCTTGAGTTGTTAAAACACACAAAATAAGTACGATTAAAGTAAATTTAGTCTTCATATAACAATTAGGTTAAAACGCTGCAAAAGTCGTAACTTTCCGGACGAGTATAATAGTCCAGTTTTAAAACAATGAATAGTCCGGTTAGCGATCTTTTAAAGCAATTACTACATTTCGACAAAGGTAGTTCTCAACCTGTTTATATTCAAATAGCGCAACAACTTATAAATGCTATTCAACGTGGTTATTTATCAACGGGAGCTAAGTTACCAGGAACACGTATTTTAAGTGGAATATTGAAAATTCATAGAAATACAGTTGTTGCTGTTTATGATGAGCTGGCTTCTCAAGGTTGGGTAGAAATAATACCCAATAAAGGCACGTTTGTGCTGTTGCCAGAGCAAACTACAGCAACTATTAAGGCAACGGCTCAAAAAATAGATCAGGTTTACAACTATTCTAAAAGTACAGGTTTTCCATTTCAGCCATCGTTCAATTTAGCTTCTACACTACAAGTAACAAAAGCTAAATATAGCATTAATGATGGTAATCCTGATTTGAGATTACATTCAGTACATCAGTTTTCTAGATGGTATAGTGCCGCGATGAAACGAAAAACTTTAATTTCTAAATGGAATAAAACCATCCAATTATCCTATTCCGTTTTTGAAACGCAACTTTGTAATTATTTAAATGCAACACGAGGTTTTCATATAAAACCCAATAATTTGATGAGTACGCGAAGTACAGAAATGAGTTTATATATTGTTTCGCAATTATTAATAAAACCTAACGATATTGTTTTAGTTGGGCATTTAAGTAATTATGCTACAAACATGCTTTTTCAACAAGCTGGCGCGACTATAAAAACGATTCCAGTTGATGCAAATGGTTTAGATGTTGATTATATAAAAACACATTTTGTAAAAGGAAGTATTCGTTGTGTGTATGTTTGTGCACATAGGCATTACCCAACAACCACAACGCTGAGTGCCGAACGCCGTTTAAAATTATTAGAATTAGCTAAAGCCTATAACTTTGCTATTATTGAAGATGATTACGATTACGATTTTCAGTTTGAAGGTTCTGCTATGTTACCTATGGCAAGTTCAGATGCTAATGGTGTTATTATTTATTTGGGTAAGTTGGGGCAATCGTTATTTCCAAGTTTTCAAACAGGGTTTGTAATAGCGCCAGAAAATTTAATTTCTGAGGCTAAAAACTATTTAAAAATATTAGATAGACAAGGTGATTTAATTCAAGAACAAATGCTATCAGAGCTTATTTATGAAGGTGAAATTCATCGATTAATCAAGAAAAATAGTATAGTTTATAAACACAGGCGAGATAGTTTATGCAAATCTTTAAAAAAGTATTTTGATGGTATTATAACTTGGGAAAGACCATCAGGCGGATTAGCCATATGGCTACAATTTAAATTAAAAATATCATTGGTTAAATTAGCAGAAGAAGCTGAAAAAAATAATTTATTTCTTCCGAAAACCATTCTCTATCAAGATAAAAACACTTGTGCTATTCGTTTCGGATTCGGACATTTAAACGAAGAAGATATAGAGTTGGTCATTAAAAAGTTAAAAAATGCCTATGATGTAGTTTCTTTAGAGTATGCTTAATTATTCTAAATCAAACTCCATATTACAGTTACTGCATCTATATTTATCTTTGGCATAAAATGGAAGCGTGCCAGAAATAAACCCGAAAACAAAGGCTAAAAACGATTTAAAATCTTTAATAGTTGAAAACAGATTTATTTTTTCACTTTTACAATTCGGACAATGAATAGGGTTACCAGCATCATCAATCGAAAATCTTTGAATGGATTCTAAAATGTGTTGCGCTTTCAAAGCATCACGAGATAGTACTTTTAGCTTAACGCCTCCAATAGCGTTGCTTACCAAAGGATCTGTGTCAATAGTAAAATTGTCAGATAAAAAAACTTGAATGCCTTCAGCCTCCAAACGCCCTTTTATAATTTGAGCTTCAGTTGAATATTGAAACTTTGCTACAGTTTTAAAGGTATTGCTCATAAATTAGTTTTATTCATATTACAAAAATACTATCTTAGTTGTTTAAAATTTAACCCATGAATAAATTTCTTTTTTGTCTTTTCTTTTTAGGTCTTCATCTGTCAATTTTCGCACAAGTATCTTCAAAATACACCATTTCTTTTGAAAACGCGGTACATCATGAAGCTAATATTGAGGCCGTTTTTACCAACTTAAGAGCAGATGAAGTTGAATTTAGAATGAGTAGAACATCACCTGGGCGTTATGCTTTGCATGAATTCATGAAAAATATTTATGCTGTAAACGTAACTGATGGTAAAGGAAATATATTGAATGCTACCAGACCAAATCCATATTCTTGGAAAGTAAAAGGACACGATGGCACTATAAAAGTAAGTTACATTTTATTTGCAGATAGAGGTGATGGCACCTATTCTCAAATTGATGAAACGCATGCGCATCTCAATATTCCTGCAACGTTTATTTATGTGCCAAGTAAAGAAAAGGATGCTATTGAAGTCACTTTTAACGTTCGTGAAGATTTAAATTGGAAAGTAGCCACACAGTTAAAACCTGTTTCAGGCAATACTTATGCCGCTTATGATTTGCAATATTTTATGGACAGCCCAACAGAAATCAGCAATTATAGTAAACGGGCGTTTAATGTTGATGGACAAACCATAAATTTTGTTTTACACCACAACGGAACGGAAGCAGAATTAGACACCTATTTTGAAAATGTAAAAAAAGTTGTATTACAAGAAAAAGCTGTTTTTGGTGAGCTTCCAAAGTTTGATTATGGGAATTATACGTTTTTAGCTTGCTACATACCAAATGCTTCTGGTGATGGCATGGAGCACCGAAATTCAACCATTTTAACTAATACCAGACCTCTAGCAAATGGCGGAATGGATGGAAATATAGGCACCGTATCTCATGAGTTTTTCCATAGTTGGAACGTGGAACGCATACGCCCAAATAGTTTAGAACCCTTTAAATTTGATGAAGCCAATATGAGTGGTGAGCTATGGTTTGCTGAAGGTTTTACGAGTTATTACACAACTTTAATTTTGTGTAGAGCGGGTTTAATTAGTAGAGAGCAATATGTAAATGGCATAACAGGATCTTTTAATTATGTTTGGAATTCTCCAGGGTTGAAATTTTTTAACCCTATTGAAATGAGTTACCAAGCACCTTTTGTTGATGCAGCACGCTCAGTAGATCCTGTAAACAGAAGCAACACCTTTGTTTCGTACTACTCCTATGGAAGTATGCTTGGGCTGGCTTTAGATTTATCGCTTCGTGAAAAAGAATTAAATCTTGACGATTATATGAAACTGGTTTGGATAACCTACGGCGAACAAGAAAAACCATATACCGTAAAGGATTTGCATAATGTATTAAACGATTATGCTGGGAAAGATTTTGGAAATTTCTTCTTTAATAATTACATCTATAAAAGCAATATGCCAGAAATGAAAAGCTTGCTAAATAGTGTTGGAGTGTTGTTAACTCAAGATAAAAGTACAGTCGATTTTGGGGCAACTGTAAAAAACGGTTTAATTACTGAAAACACCACTATGGGGCTTTCAGCGTATAATGCAGGATTAGAAAATGGCGATAAAATTATTAAAGTGAATGCCGTTTCAATTAACGAATCTACCGATTTTAATTACCTCATAAATACGTTTAAACCAAACGATGACATCAAAATAGTTTACGAACGTTTTGGAAAAACAAAAGAAACAACAGTAACATTACTAGCTGGTAATACATATACTTTAAGCTTGTTTGAAGCCAATAATTTAAAACTAGACGAAAAACAAAAAGCATTACGAGACGCTTGGTTGCAGGCTAAATAGCCATTTTATTTTTCATGTTCTCATAATTAAAAATATCTTTTTTTGATAAAAAATTATTGTTTATCAATAATTTTTATATATTTATTATCGAAAAACAATAATTTATTAATTATGAAAGACAATATTAATATTCTAACCATAGTTACTTGGGTGCTTTTATTGTCCTCGGTAGCGGTGTTACTTAATGATTTTCGTGAGTTTGATTTCAAGCAGTTTGAAAATTTTCAAAACTGGGCAAAAACAGCAGATGGAAATGAATCTTGGTTTACTTCAAAAAACGGGATACAATGGAGTTATTATGCTATTAGTGCAGGATTGTTTTTTTGGAGAGGCTATCTTATTTATGGTTTTTCTTATTTTTTATTCATTCTTAAAGAAATAGAAAACGGAAATTACTTCAGCGACACTAATATTAAACATTTTAAAAAAATAGGAAATATATTTATCTGGTACACCGTAAATGTTTTAGTATTAAGATTTCTTTTAGCAGCTACACAGCAATCTACCTTTAACTTTTTTAACGAACTCAAAGCAGAATTCACATTTTTAATTCCAGCAGGATTAGCATTTTATATTTTTGCTGAAATGTTTAAACGTGCCAAAAAAGCTGAAGACGAAAACGAACTAACCATATAATTATGCCAATAATTGTAAATCTTGATGTAATGTTGGCTAAACGCAAAATGCGAAGTAACGAGTTGGCAGAAATAATTGATATAACACCCGCAAATCTTTCTATTTTAAAATCTGGGAAAGCTAAGGCGGTACGGTTTTCAACTTTAGAAGCTATTTGTAAAGCGTTAGACTGTCAACCTGCCGATATTTTAGAATATGTAAAAAATTAGTAAAAACCTGACAGGTGGGGTGTCAAATTTGTA
>TARA_R110002096_G_scaffold330569_1_pt1 | contig 14712 bp, 18 predicted proteins | sample TARA_R110002096 | Tara Oceans TARA_R110002096 (sample SAMEA4397295) | marine metagenome | biome: Polar Biome; feature: [DCM] deep chlorophyll maximum layer (ENVO:01000326); material: water (ENVO:00002006), including particulate matter (ENVO:01000060) such as... | depth 35 m | reverse complement strand
GACTTGCAATGATGTCAAAATATGATTCTATTTTTAGTGCATATAGAGAACATTGGCTACCCAGATGGAATACGGATGTCACGCCAGCGGATTGGGATATTAATAATAGGCCTAGGCGACAAGATGTTAAAGAGAGATTTGTTGAAAATGGCGCATTTTATATAACAACAAAGCAACAGCTGTTAAAAACAAACCTAAGATATAGCGGAAATATAGGGATATTCGAAATGTCATTAGACCAAAGTTATCAATTAGATTCTATAGATGACTTAAAAGTATTGGAGAAGTTGTTATGATTATCGCAGAAGTAGGCTTGAATCATTTAGGATCTGTTGTCCTGGCTAATTTATATGTAGAACAGTTGATGGCTACTAATATTGATGCAGTTACATTCCAAGTAAGAGAGCCAGAATACTATTTAAAAAATTCACACCTCCAATTACGTAAATATGCAAAAATTTGTAAAAAAGTCAAGGCGTCAGGGAAGAAGTTTGGCATTGCAATAGCCGATATAGATATGGTCGATTATTTTGAAGAAATCGACGTAGATTTTTACAAGGTGATTCGCAATGATATGATGAATGATCGGTTAATAGAAAGATTGATATCTACAAACAAAAAACTTATTATATCAACTGGCACATGTTCGGAAGATGAAATACAAAATTTTATTGACAAATTTAAAAATGATAATATTACTTTAAATCATACACAATTATCATATGATGTACACGATTGTAATCTAAGTGCAATTGATACATTAAGATCTAAATTTAATGTAGATATATCATATGGAAGTCATTGTAATGATCATAAAGTATTGTATATGTCATTATGTTATACGCCATCTGATATTTTATTTTATGTAAAGGGAAATTCTGGATTTGAGTATCCAGATGATAAACATGCTATAGCATTAGATGATGTACATGCAATCGCAAATAATCTTAAGAATCTTAGTAAAGCAATAGGTTCCGGAATTAAAAATAAAATGAAAATTAAAATAAAATGAAAAGAGCAATAGTATTAGCAGGCAGTAGAGGTATAGGTAAAGGAATAGCAGATTCAATTGAGTCTCTTAATAAAAGACATCCATCAATTATCGCTCCTTTCTGGGAAGTAGTTAGAACCTCAACTAAAGAATTAGACACATCTAATTTAGATAGTGTTAATAACTTTATAACTAATAATCCAACAACGGATGTTTTAGTACTAAATACTGGCGGGCCGCCTTCACAAAAATTTAAAGATATTACAAAAGAGGATTGTGATAAGTATCATAACCAGTTATTCTATAGTTTCCTTAAAATTTTACAAGAAGTGAAAATCAATGATAATGGTTATATATTTCTAGTATCATCATTTAATATTAAAGAGCCTGATGGGAAATTACTTTTATCAAATGCATATAGAATAGCATTTACAAGTGTATTAAAATGCCTAAGCAAAGATTTAGCAAAAAATAATATCACAACAATTAACATAGCCCCAGGGCCAATTGATACTGATAGAATAAGAGGCTTATGTAGTGATATACCTGCATTAGAACAAAGATTGCCCATGGGCAGATTAGGCCAGGTAGAGGAAATAGGAAATTTTGCAAAATCAATTATCGAAAATAACATTAAGTATTTAACAGGAGTCACGATTAATTTTGATGGCGGAAAATCAAATTTTATAGTATGAAAATATTTGTAGATATAGATGAAACAATATGTTTCTATAAGGGAGAAAGACATTATCCAGATGCAATTCCTAATATGGAAAATATAGCTAAGATAAATAAATTATATGAAGAAGGACATCATATAAAATATTGGACAGCTAGAGGTGCTGTAACTAAATTAGATTGGCTAGAGACTACAACAAACCAATTAAATTCTTGGGGTTGTCAATATCATGAGTTAAGTGTTGGCGAAAAGCCAGACTATGATTTGTTGATTTGTGATAAAACAAAACGGATTGAAGAAATATGAGATCACATGTAACATTATTATGCCGCGGCACTTCTTTAAAAAACATTAATAAAGTACAACAAGTTAGTCATTGTGTATTAGTAAATTCATTTCATTTAGAACTTAACATACCTGATATACATTCATATGTGTCAAATTGTTCTACTGTAACACATGTAATGAGTCTAGGCGCATATTGGCCAAATTATGGAGCAGACGAAATTTATTCAAGATATAATTTTGATAAAATTGTATTACCATATGTCGAAGAAGTTAAGCCCCATGGGACTATTAATGTAGGGCTACCGGTAGAATGTCTATCCGATAAAAATAAAAATGATATGATATCTACAAATCGATATAAGTATACATCGCCATCAGCCGGCATGGATGCATTACTATATTGTGTTAATGATTTAGCAGTAGATGTAGTTAATATAGTAGGAATGGATTTTTATGATAATATTGGATATTTTACAAATTCATATGGACGTGTTGAAGGGGAAAATAATACAGAATCTGTAATAAAGCGAATGGAAGGTTCAGACCATGATATGATACATATGAAAGATTTTTTCTATAAATTTACAGAAAGACATAAAGAAGTACAGTTCAATCTTTGGACACATGCAGACATACAAGAGTCTGACAACGTAATGATAAAGGGATTATAATGAACGCGCAACAAATAAATTTACACTCAACAGTTAATGAACAAGGAAAATATGTTACACAGATAATACACTTTGTCGGAGGAGTTAAACGAACATATGCCGGCGTCATGACAGAGACTATTAAACAAGGACAATTTACTAAAATGAAATTAAAAGACGGATCCATGCTTGTAGTTAATGATGTAAATGTATTGTGTATAGAGATATTTCCAGAAGATTAATTAGGATAATTGATAAAAAATTGTTATATTAGAATATGAAACCAATAAATATATATCAACCAGCTTTAGGCCAAGAAGAACTCGATGCTATAAAGGAAGTATTTGAATCAAACTGGTTAGGTAAAGGTCCTAAGACGTATGAATTTATAAAACAATTTGCATCTAGATTGACTACCACCACTTCGTTATCAACCAGAGCATCAGTGGAATTAGCCTCACCGGATAATTTGTTAACAGTCTCGAGCTGTACAGAAGGCCTGTTTCAGGTAGTAGATTTATTTGTGGAGCCTGGCGATGAAGTAATATTACCATCTATTAGTTTTGTAGGAGCGGCTAACGCTATTTTAGCAAAGGGCGCGACACCCGTATTTTGTGATGTAAATCCTAGAACACTTAATCCTAGCGTTGAAGATATCGACCGGTGTATCACTAAAAAGACAACTGCGGTAATAGTCCTTCATTATGCCGGTGTACCCTGTGATATAGAACGTATAACAGAACTTTGTAGTCACCGTAATATCAAATTAATAGAGGACAACGCTAATAGTCCATTTAGCCATGTAAACATGAAAAGTACCGGCACATTTGGTAATGTTGGTTTATGGTCATTTGATTCCATGAAGCAGCTAGTAATAGGCGATGGTGGAATGATTTATTGCAATAAATTAGAAGATAAAGAACGATTAGATAAATTAACATATTTAGGTCTAGAATCTAAAAGCGGATTTTCTAATACTATAGACGATAAGTGGTGGGAATTTAATATATCATCGCCATCGCGTAGGTCTACAACAAATGATATACAAGCCGCAATGGGAATTGAACAATTGAAAAAAGTTGATGCCCAATTAATAAAGAGAAAACAGATACATACTTTGTATTCGAAAGAATTAGCTAGCATAGATTGGCTACATGTACCATTAGAATTACCTATAGGCAATACTAGCTCATATTATATGTATCATATACAAACAAGCCATAGAGATGAGTTAGCTAAATATTTACGTTTAAAAGGAATATATACTACATTTAGATACTACCCTTTACATTTAGTTGAATATTTTAACTCAAATGCCAAGTTACCAAATACAGAATATGCCGCTAATCATACATTATGTATTCCGCTACACCAATCACTATCAGACGACGATGTACAATTAATTATCTCATCAATAAAAGGATTTAAGTCATGAACACTATAAAAGTAGATTGTATAGATTTTGTGTCTGTTATATTTAAACGTGTTGAGTATGCTAAACTAATACATGAAAGTATAAAACGATATGTAGATTATCCATACAAATATTATATTGTTAATAACGGTGATAATTCAGTAAATAGCGAAGAATTAAAAAAGTTACATGTGATGTTTGAAAATGAACCTAATGTTGTAATTGTAAATGGACTACATCAGGTTAATATCGACGACGGTCTTTGTGTGCCCGCAATACCATCACAGTCAAAATATCCTCAACAATATTTTATAGATAACTATGGATGGGATGGGTATGCTAAATATGATAGACGTATTATAGGATTTGCAAGTTGGTTACAGGCAGAAGGTATGGCTAAAGGCGCCAAAGCCGGCAACGGTAAATATATCTGCCATATTGAACATGATGTTGTATTTTTAAATAAATGGACTGACGATATCTTGCCGTTACTAGAACATAATAGTTTTATATCATATGGATGGCGACATGATATTGATCAAGCATTATCGCCACAATGGTCTGTCATTAAGAGAGAGACTGTAGAAAATAATTTTTATAAGGAAGTTGGAGATTTACATCCTAATTGTCATTATAAAGATACATATGGTTTATTATCACTATGGGCTCGTGAAACAAACAACCCATTCCTCTTATTGGAAAATAGTTTTGAAAATAAAAAATTAAAATCAAATCATATTTTGAAATTTCCATATGGCGATGAAGGATTTATTAATGGCATACCATTTTTACACCATGCAGGCCGCGGAGCTATAAGGTCAGAAGATATAGTCCAATCATGGATATCAGAAGTATCCGATTATTTAGATATAACAACATGAAAAAGATAAATGTATTATTGCCAAAATTTCGTACCAATGAAATCTTAGAATCTATCAAAGAATGTTTAGACAAGGGCTGGACTGGCATGGGATATAAAACTATAGAATTTGAAACTGCATGGAAAGAATATACAGGCCTGCCGCATGCGCACTTTTTAAATTCCGCAACATCCGGACTACATTTAGCATTAAATTTATTTAAGAACAAATATAATTGGACTAATGATAGTGAGATCATTACTACACCTTTAACATTTGTTTCTACCAATCATGCGATAATGTATGAAAATTTAAAACCTGTATTTGCAGATGTTGATGATTCATTGTGTTTAGATCCTAATTCTGTTGAATCAAAAATTACACCTAATACAAAAGCTGTAATGTTTGTTGGCATGGGAGGAAATACGGGCCAACTATCTACAATAAAAGATATATGTAAAAAGCATAATCTAAAATTAATTTTAGACGCCGCGCATATGTCAGGCACGAAAATTAGGAAGTCACATATGGGAGTTGCATTTACAATAGAACATGTTGGACAAGAAGCAGATGCTACTATTTTTAGTTTTCAAGCAGTAAAAAACCTACCAACCGCTGATAGTGGAATGATATGCTTTAAAGATGAAAAAGATGATACATTAGCAAGGCAACTATCTTGGTTAGGTATAGATAAAGATACCTTTTCTCGTAGTAATGACGGCGATTATAAATGGAGATATGATGTGCCTAATATAGGTTTTAAATACCATGGCAATTCAATTATGGCCGCCATAGGATTGGTGCAATTAAAATACTTAGATTCAGATAACGTTGATCGAAACCGCATAGCACGACGATATAAAGAATTATTAGACGATCGTATAAAATATATTGAGATTGATAAATACGTAGATGTATGTTCATATCACCTTTTCCAAATAAAGGTTGCTAGCAATAAGAGGGATGATATATTAAATGAATTGTATAGCCATGATATTTATCCAGGCGTACATTATATTGATAATACAAATTATAAGATGTATGCACATGCACAGGATACGTGTCCAGTCGCACATGAAGTTTCAGAACAATTGATAACATTGCCTATACATCTTGGACTAACAGATGATGATATTGATCGAATAATAAACGTAATAAATAAAGAGGCAATTGAAACAATATAAACCAGGAGTAGATTTCGTACTTGTTAGTTACGGAAAATTTGATTATGTACGACTATGTGTTGCAAGTATTGAAAAATATTGGCAAGGAATAGAGCACACAATATACGTAATAGTTAATTATTCTAATGAAAATGAAATTGAAATTGTAATTAATCTATTTAAGGATACTAATAATGTAGTCGTCATGCGAGGCATAGACCAATCTCGTACAACAAATATAAATACCCATGGCGCTATTACTCAGGAAATTGGAACGGATGCACCCGGGTACCCAAAAGGCATATCAATAGGAAAGGTAGATGGCTGTAGAATAGCAGCTGGCAGTTGGTATGGCGCATGGGCGACTAATATCGGAATTGAACAAGGAGATAGGGAATATGTATGTGTGTTAGACCATGATACAATATTTTTAGATTCATATGCAACTAAATTATTAGAAAATGATTTTTCACAATATAAATTTATAAGTAATAGATGGTGCCCAGGAAATGTATTTTGCCACATTGAATCGGATAAATGGGAAGATGGCATGGCCCGGCCAATGTTAATGTTCAGTGAAAGATCGTATTATGATGAAATGGCAGATCAACAATATGTAGAAAATAATATTTGGACATCTAGTCCATGGAATTGTGATTATAGAGATATGGGCGGGACAATGCAATGGCATGCAGACCAAAATGAATATGAATATAATATATTAAAAAATTCATACCGCGACCAATTTAGACCAGATACTGGACTATGGAAAGAACATGTTTTAAATATAGTAGATGGAGCCGCAGAACAAGCTTGGTTAGATGATATTCCTATCTTTTTTCATCACGGACGAAGTGGCTACCGCCGCGGCAGCACTATGTTTGATTGGATAACAAAAGTAGAAAAATACCTAACAAATAATTAGGAAATTAGATAAAAATTTTATATATTATAGATAATGGAAAAGAAAAAATTAGTTATATTTGGAGGTACTGGCGGATTAGGAAAACAATTAGTTAAACATTTGCCTGAGTATGATGTAATACCATTAGGCTCTAAATCTGTAGATGTTACAGATTTTAAATCAACTAGTGAATTTTTTAAAAACAATGATATAGATATTGTTATTAATTTAAGTGGATACAATTATAATTCTCCTATACACAAATATAATAACGCAACTATAAATGAAGTTACTAAACAAACTGATGTTGTTATAAAAGGTACTATGAATATTTTAAGTGCATGCTTACCTCATATGAGAAATAAAGGCTATGGTCGAATCATTTTAACATCGTCAATTCTTTCATCAAAACCGGTATTCGGAACAGCTGTTTATGCCGGATGTAAGGCGTTTATAGATAATCTAATAAAAACTGTGACTATAGAAAATTTATCTAAAGGCATAACATGTAACTCATTACAATTAGGATATATGGATGGCGGCCTAACATACGAAGTCCCGGAACCATTTATTACAAGCGTCAAGAATTCGATACCATTAAAGAGATGGGGAACGATAGAAGAAATTGCAAATGCAGTCAAATATTTTATTAATACAGAATATACTAGTGGCCATGCATTAAAGATTAATGGAGGATTAGATTAATAATGTTATACGAAAATAAATCTAAAAATATTTACATAGAAGCCAATGATTTACAAATTGGCAAACATGTCACGTTCGGAAAAAACATTCATATTAAAGTAAGAGGTAAATTTTATTTAGGTGATTATAGTCATCTAGGAAATCATGTTAGTATGAAAGGTGAGAATATTTGTATAGGAAAATATTTTTATTATTCACCTCTAAATAATTTAGGAATAAATGTCGGAGGTGGCGGCGCTGATTCGCCGAATGCAAATCTAACCGTAGGAGACAGGTGTGTGTTCCATAACAGTCTTATCAATATATGTGAGCCTGTTACTATCGGCAATGATGTAGGATTATCAAATCACGTGGATATTATTACTCATGGATTTTGGTATTCTGCATTGCAAGGATATCCATTGCAATTTAAAGGAGTAAATATAGGCAATAATGTTATAGTCGGCTGGAAGAGTGTAATCATGTCTGGCGTAGATATAGCAAATAATACAGTAATCGGGTCTTGTAGTAATGTAGTAAAATCATTATCAGCAGAACATAGTGTATATGCTGGAAATCCTGCTAAGTTAATTAAAAAATTAGAAGTACCTGATCAACATGCCCAAATACAGATATTAGATGTGATCATTAACGACTTTAAAGATTTACTAAAACATTATGATGTTAAGCCCCCAATATTAAATGTCAATTTTCCGCATGTAACAATTAACAATTTTAAAATTAATGTTGAGTCGTTTAAATATGAAGGTAATGAAAATGAAGTAACAGATGCGTTTAGGGATTTCTTAAGAAAACGAGGAATACGGATATATACTGATCGAGGATTTAGTTTTAAACTAAAAAGGAAATAATGATAAGACCATTTTCATATAAAGAATACGTACATATTATAGATTGGATTAAGTCGAATTACAATATAGTACAATATTCAGATATTGATATTAATACAAAAGAGTTTTGTGTGATACGTCATGACATTGAATATTCAATTGAACGTGCATATGAATTAGCTAAGTTAGAAGAGACGATGGGACTTAAAACAACATATCTAGTACAAATCAGAAATAATTGTTATAACGCATTATCAGTCAAAAATGTTTCGTTGATTCAAAAGATACATGATATGGGACATGAAATAGGATTGCACGTCCATCGTGGCTTACTGCATTCATATAAAGATGTTACTCAAATGATAAAAGATGATGTTGATATTTTATCTAAAGCAATACAAATTGATACAAAAGTTTTTAGTTTTCATAGACCATCGATTGAACTACTAACATCAAATCTAAAAGTCCCGGGACTAATTAATGCATACGGAGATTTATATTTTCATGCATATGAAGGAAGGCAGCCAGAGCGTTTAAATGTTAAATACATTTCTGACTCAAACCATACTTGGAAATATGGATATCCTAGTACATCGAATAATACTAAATTACAACTTAACTTTCATCCCTTTTCTTGGACTAAAAAAGGACATGAAAATACGCCGAATTTTAAAACATTAATAACTGAAAAAAATAAAGAAATGGTTGAATCAATGTCTAATGAAATACGAACATTTCCAACGGATTTACTATTATGAAAAAGAATGTACTATTTTGGATAGCTGTACAAAACAATGATCCTCATATGAATAATAAACATGGTGGATTTAAATATTTTGAATATTCTAGAAAATCTTGGGAATATTGGTGTAAGAAAAATGATGTTATATTCTTTCATTACGATAAATGTTCAAATGATGATATCATGACACATAAACCAACTTGGCAGAGATGGATTGATTTATTTGATGTACTTGAATCAAATAAAATAGAATACGATAAAATATGTATGATGGATTCATCTACAATGGTACGTTGGGATGCTCCAAATTTCTTTGATTTGTGCCCTCGAGGAGAATTGACAGCTTTCCGGTCACTAGAAAATTTAAGATGGATATCTGATAGTTCAAAAGGGTACCAAACATTGTTTCCGGATGTTAAGGTTGATATGTCAAAATATATTAATTGCGGTGTACAGATATTTGATAAGACTCATAAAGTATTTCTTAAGAAATTAAAAGATTTCTATTTTAACAACTTTGACAATATTATGAAATTACAAAATGAAGTTGTAAAAAAAGGCACCGATCAGCCAGTATATAATTATTTGTTACAAAGAGAGGGAGTTAAATTAAATCTTAATTTGCCACCAGCATACCATCTAACGCATTTAACGAGATTTGATTGGTTCGGCCATAATTGGCAATTGAATATAGATAAAACGCCATTTTGTATTAAATATGGATATGTATGGTCATTCAGTGGGTTTCCGGATAGAAGTAAACGACATGATATCATGAACCAAGTATGGAATTTAATTAAAGGAAACTATGAATAATATTATATTCTTAACCGCGGTAGATATACCATCAATACGTGAAAAACGTAAAGACTATGATCCTACATGTTTTAAGTATGGAATACAAAGTTTTAAGAATTGGGCTAAAGACAAAAATGTAGAAGTTGTAGTTTTAGATGAATTACTATATCCGCATGAGGATATGAAAGTTAACTTCCAACGTTATTATGTATTTGATATACTGGAACATAATGGCATCGAATATGATCAAATATTAATATCCGATGTGGACTGTATAATACACCCAGACTGTCCTAACTTTTTTGAGTTATCAGAACATAAATATTCAGTTGTTAGATCTATAGGAAGTATGGACTGGATTCTACGTAGTTATGAAAACTATTCAAAACATTTATTTGATGATCAAAAATTTCCATATTACAATTATTTCAACGCCGGGTTCCAAATTGTTAATAAAAAACATAGACATATTTACAAAGAGTTAATTGATATGTATTGGAGTAATAAAGATCTTATTAAACAAATGATGTCGACATTCGGAGTTGGCACAGACCAGCCTATCATAAATTTCTTAGCCAACCTCTCAGGTGAAGAAATGAAATTTTTACCATATGAATTTTGTATGACAGATTTAGTACGTTTAGAAGTATTAGGTAATGATATGTTGTTTGCAGAAAATCATAAAGGCATATATCAATTTAATTGTTTACCAAGTAAAGATGGAAAGGCGTTGATGGGAGATGTGGCATATTGGATGAAACGTACGTATGAATACCTATACAATAATTAGGAATTTGAATAAAAAATTGTTATATTAATAAAATGAAACTTGAACATAAATATATAATTGGAACACATGTGATGTTCTACGAAGTTGATATGGTAGCGGACCATGTACAAAGTATATGTAATGCATTAGATACTATTGATAACACAGATAACGTACGGGTAGATTTATTCTTTAATGTGTCAGAATATTTTGAAAAAATAGATACATCTAAAATTACAAAAGATGAATTGATAGCTAAATTTTTAAAATTAGTTGAGACAATCCCATGTGAAACTACATATAAAATATACGACGACGATGCTCCATATACTATGGTAGATTATAGACGTGATTTAAATTATTTTAACTGTACAAAATTTGATTATGTTATATGGGGCGAATCGGATTGCCTATTACCAAAAGAAGTATTTCATTCATTAGAACAAATTAAACAATACGCATCACAAAATGGTATACATCGATACGTCACTACATTTGCAATTAGAAAGATGTGGGATGAATCCTGGAAAGTATTAGAGCATGTAGACATGACAGATAAGCCGGTGCATGAAAAGCATATACCTGGCACGCGTACATTGAATCCCAAAGCGTACAGCGAACCATATAGTATTAGATATACTATGAGCAATGAAGAGATGAATGAAATAAACTCAAAATATTCAGAATTTGATATTCAAATAATATCTCATCCGCAATTTGATGGCTCTGGTTTAGTATTATCAAGTGATTTATTAAAAAATGGTGTTAATATACCTCATTGTATAATGGGACACTTAGTAGATGATACTAGTATGATGCATAGTTGTAAACAGCAGATGGGCGATTCATATATACAGTTTATTGTAAAGAATGTACTTAAGGTACATAATCGAGAACATCCAAAGAAACGTATGTATGCATTAGATATGGATTCTAATCGCGATTTAGCAGAAGCTAGTTTGGATAAAAAGGGCGATTGGTTTTATAAAATGAAAGACTTAGTGCATCAAAATTTAAATACAATTGGCAATCATCAATCAAAATTTAATACATATAAAGAATTTGAAACTTCAATAGGAAAATAATATATGAAAACAGCATTTATCACCGGAATTAATGGCATGGATGGGAGTCATCTAGCCGATTTATTATTAGAAAAAGGATACAAAGTTTATGGCATGGAAAGAAGATCTTCCGTACCTAACAGGACCAATACAAATCATCTTGAAGGGAAGATAACATTCTTAACAGGAGATTTGACAGACCAAAATTCTCTATTAAGATGTCTTAAAGAATCTAACCCAGATGAGGTATATAATTTAGCAGCCCAGTCATTTGTTGGCGAGAGTTGGAATACGCCGGAACAGACAAGTAATGTAACTGGATTAGGCGTACTACGGATGTTAGAAGCAATAAGAGAGTTTAATCCAAAAATTAAATTTTATCAAGCAAGTTCATCTGAAATGTTTGGCCGTATGGTTGAGAATCCTGCAAGAGAAGATACGCCATTTTATCCAAGAAGTCCGTATGGTGTATCAAAATTATATGGCCATTGGATAACTAAAAATTATAGAGAGTCATATGATATGTTTGCATGTAGCGGAATATTGTTTAATCATGAGAGCGAAAGGCGGGGCATAGAATTTGTTACAAGAAAGATATCAGATGGCGTTGCAAAGATTAAATTAGGATTAACAGATCATATAACATTAGGAAACTTAGACGCAAAACGTGATTGGGGATATGGCCCGGATTATGTAGAAGCCATGTGGTTGATGTTACAACAGCAAGTACCAGAAGATTATGTGATTGCGACAGGCGAGACTCATTCAATACGAGAATTCTTAACTGAAGCATTTGATCATATTGGAATAACGGACTGGAAATCATATATTAAACAAGATCCAAGATTCATGAGACCTGCAGAGGTAGATGTATTAAGAGGAGATTATACTAAGGCAGAAATGGAAATGGGATGGGCGCCACAGACTAATTTTAAAGAGTTAGTTAAAAAAATGGTCGACCATGATTTAAAACTTTTAGGAAAATTATAATGGGATACATATTACCAGAAATATATCAGTCTATATCAAATGACATGCAAAAAACAATGCCAAAGGTATTTGTTGAGACCGGAACTTGGGTTGGAGGGGTTCCTGCTAAAATAATGAACGACTATAATGATTTAATTGTATTTGATAAATATTATACAATAGAATTAGGCAAAAATATAGCGCAGCGCGCAGCTAATAAATATCGATTATTTGAAAAATATAATTGTGACACTACACAATTTGATGCACATACCGATGAGCCAGATGAAACATTTAGCGATCGACAAGAATATTTCAATGGAAAGTTAACATTGATCAATGGGGATAGTACTGAGATGTTAACAACATTATTACCTATGATTGATGAGCCAATTTGTTTTTGGCTGGATGCACATGCCGGCGCGCAGAAATACGCCCGGGGCACAGACGATGTTCCATTATTAACTGAATTAGATGCAATAAAAAATCATCACATTAAAGATCATATTATTGCAATTGATGATGCACATTTATTAGGACAACGGCAATATGATAAAAATGGAAACGTTATATGTGATTACTCTCACGTTTCATATGATATTGTAAAGGATAAACTATTAGAAATTAATCCATCATATGATGTAGGAATATATGACCCGTATGACATGCAAATGGTGATAGCAGTATGAAAGTAATAGTATTCCATCAGCCATGGCCCATGGGCGGATATAAAATTAATGCAAAAATTGGCAATTGGTTCTCATCTCAAGGACATGAAACGTATCTATTACAACAACTAAATGGGCAGCCATACTCAGAAGAATATTTAAAACAAATACAGGAGATTGATCCAGACCTAGTATTTTTTGAAATGCTAGATAAAGAAACATTTAAAGTTGTAGAACAACTCACATGTGAAAAAGTTTTAATACACGCATCAAATGGAATATTACCAACATACAATGAAATAATAGACCATCATGGCAAATGGTTTACTAAAGTGATGACAAATTCTTATAAGATGCATAAATTATTTCAAGAAAATAATATAACATCTGAATTTTTCAAATATTATTTTTCTGTATTAGACGAGAGTGATTTAGGATTTGTACCTAATTATAATCATGATTGTGTATTCCTAGGAATGGGGTTCCATAGATTACATGATGAGACGTACCGTACGGATCGAGAAATATACTTTGATGACATGCCAAATATTGATTATAAAATATATGGCAATGGCTGGCCACAATCGCCACATTATGGTGGTGTATTGCCGGCTGAAGATATAGGTAAATTATATTCATCTGCCAAATCCGGATTCGCTTTAATTGGCGAACAACAACGAATACATGGCCAAATTAACAACAGGTATACAGAAATGGCCTTTAGTGGCTTACCTATTATTACTCAAAATTATAAAACAATTGATTGGTATGGATCTGATAAGTATCTAAATTTTGTATCTAACAAATCTGAAGCACATGACGCTGTATTAGATATTATACACAACCCGGATAAGTATAAAGAAAATTCAAGTATGTTTAAACAATTCATTATAGAACATAGTAAAGAATTTTTTGAAAAATTTGATTCGTTAATAAAAAGGTAAAATGAAAGTATTAATAACCGGTGGCACAGGGACAGTAGGCAAATCATTTATCAAAGAATATTATGATGACTACGAATTTTATAGTATAAGTAGGAACGAGACAGATATTACAGAACTAGCAAGAGAGTTTCCTGATGTAAAATGTTATGTAGGAAATATATGTGACCAAGATCATATGATCAATTTATTTTGTAAAATAAAACCAGACGTTGTTATTCATGCAGCAGCAGTAAAACATATTAATTTAGCAGAAGAAAACCCAACAAGTGCTGTG
>TARA_R110002096_G_scaffold66501_6_pt1 | contig 14713 bp, 12 predicted proteins | sample TARA_R110002096 | Tara Oceans TARA_R110002096 (sample SAMEA4397295) | marine metagenome | biome: Polar Biome; feature: [DCM] deep chlorophyll maximum layer (ENVO:01000326); material: water (ENVO:00002006), including particulate matter (ENVO:01000060) such as... | depth 35 m | reverse complement strand
GGAAACAGTTTCTGATTCCAGCACAACAGGGTCGGTGTTAGACGACGCGGTAAACGGAACTGTAGGGGCTATCAACAAGGGAGGGTACGAGAACCCAATTGTAATCAAGGGAGGGTACGAGCCTCTTGTGGGTGTCGCTCCCGAAGCAAACGTTTTCGACGGGTTAACCGGCACTTCAACTGAGACGCCAGTTCGCAATCAGGGATCGGGGTTGTCCTAATGAGTGAGAAACTTCCTCCTCGAGTAAAACAAACAGCAGTCGATCACCGACTGGCTGTCGAGTCCGGTAGCGCTGGTTGGGATCAGCCAGGTGGGAAACCGTACAAGCAGTCCCCCACCCCTAAAGTTGGGAAACCTGCGGCCCCGACCGGGGACACCATGGACCCGATGTTCATGGCTCCTCCTGCGTACAAGAAGCCTGCTCGTGTCAGGTCTGAGAACCCTGAGAAGAAACGCAAGCTGAAGGTCCCTAAGCAGCCTCCTGATGTGAATCAGGTGTTGATGGATTTGATTAACCTGCCTGTTGTCGGCGACGACGTGTGGGACATTTTGATGGTTGAACCGTTGACTGTGGGTGACCGGAAATCGTCTAAGAAAGCGGCACCTAAACCTGCCAAGAAGAAGCAGAAGCAGAGTAAAGCTTCTCAACCTTCGATAAGGAGCATTGCCGCTGATTTCATGGCGGCTACAAGTTTGGACGATGTGGCTATGGATGAGCCGCCACCATTTAGGGGTTACTGATGGCTGAACTATACGAAACATTGGCTGGTACTCCGGCACCCGTACGCCAAGGCGGGTCGGTGGAAGTGCAAGCTTCCAAGCTTGGCGAGTTCGCTACTCGAGCGGTTAAGCGGCAACAGTCTCTGGTCGACAACAGGCTGACTCCAAACCTTTCTGATGTCATGAACCCGAAGCCAGCTTTGAAGACTGACAAGACCGGCCTCGGTGCCCCGTCGGGGCAGCCGCAGGGTTTGCCTGGCATAACCAATACTGTCAGCAACGCTGCGGTCGCAGGGGCGGCGGGGCCTGCGGGTCTGAACCAGGACGTCCTGGATTTCGATGCCCCTCCTACCGCTCGTCCTGATCGCCTGCCTGAGCAGCCTTTGGACACGCAGTATGCGTCGTTGTCACCGGTGCAACGGAACTCGGCTTTGCGTTCTACTGGCCTTGAAGCAGTAGACCATGCTATCGACCCGCAAACCAAGGGTGTGCGGAAGTCTGCTTCGGGGGCGACGGTGTTGGCGTTGAAGTCTGATTGGGGGGAGTCGGGTTCGTTGTTCTTGGCTGAGGATGGGGTTGCTGCCCACGCTGCTCTGATGAAAGCGGCCCGCAAGGCAGGGCTGCGAGCGTTCCCCACTAATGGGGATAGCGAGTATGAGGTGGGGTGGGTTGTCCATCCTTCTGATCGGGCGAAGTTTAATAAGATGGCGCAGTATTTGGAAGCAGGGAATGTGTCGGATAGCACGGATGGCCGGGTAAGGGTCGTGTTCACTGAGCAGAACAGTTTGAATCGTGAGTTCATGCGTGCCCCGTTTGGCACGAAACGCAAGGGTGGTGGCCGCTGATGGGGTTGAGAGTTTACAGGTACTATCAGGACGAAGACGGGAACCCTGTCCCGCCACCAGAAAACGTTTACGACGGAATGGTGCGAGATGACAGTGGTCGCCGTACCCCGATGTCGCAGTTAATGCCGGAGGAAGGTTTTTCTGCGCAAGACATTACTGATCCTTTGGCCATCCCTTTTTTGCAGCCTGTTCTTCCCCGCCCTGGTCCTCCCCCTCCTCCTACCCAGACTGGTTTTGATCCTGGTTTCAATCGCCTTCCCCAGCGACAAGGCCCTATCCCGGAGCGCGATAACCTTTTAGCAAGGATTTCACAGGAACGGTACGCAGAAGAAAGAGTTCCTTCTCCTAACGCCCCTGTCCAGACTGGTTTCGATCCTGGTTTCAACCCTGATTTAGCCGCTCCGGCTCAGGGCTTTGACCGGTTTGGCCGCAGAACTGTTCCTTTCGGGACCAGCCCTTACTCTGGGGTAGAGCTGGATTACGGGCCATACGATCCACCCGGGCCTGATAAGGGGTCTCTGATTAGCAGGTTAGCAAACCGTTTAGCTGGCTCAATTTCGGGTACAACTGAAGTAGATCCAGACTTCACACGAGCCGACGCTGCCACGGAGGCAGCCCGATCCGGTCTGGCTAACCCTGGGCGCATAGACGCTGCGGCTCTAGTGGCTCGAGCCGGGGCAGACATAGCCGCTGGTCGAGAAAACCCGGGGGCTAGAGATGGTTTCCTTGACGACATTGTTAGTTCTGTTTCCGACGGGCTGAACTACATTAAGGAAAGAGCCTCTGGCGTAGCAGAAAGAACGGCTAGCAACTACGGCAACGTGTGGAACGACATAAAAGAATTTACCGGTAGTGGCTCGGCAAACCTTGGGCCTAGCCTAGCGTACAACGAAGACACAGGGCAGTTCGAAACCCCCGGTGGGCCTGCCGCTGAAAGGGTGGGTTTTGGGCGCGAGGACTCTGGGTCGTGGTCTGATACCAGGTCGGAAGGGGCGGCTGCAGGAGGGGCACTCCGCAACGCTTTGATGCAAGAAGAGCCTGCAATCTTCTTGGAGAGGGCAGCGCTCGTCGAGTCTATGTTGGCAAGAGTCGAAGAATTTGTGGGAGGGGAGAACTGGGCCAAACTGAAACTTGGGAAACCTGTGACCGATGAGGGTTTCGTCGCTGCAGTAGACGACGCTAGCGGGGAAGCTTACGCCCAGGCCAACGGCCTGTCTACCGGCAACCCTAACAGGGACGCTATGAACGCTATCGCTGCTCAGGGTTTTGATCCTAACTCCAACTCTGCTGAAACTCCGCCGATAGTGCCTGGACAGTTTGTGCGCCAGGATGGGCAGTTCCGTTTCTCCGGTGCTACCGCACCATTGTCTCGACAAGACGAAATTGATTTGGGGAACGAGGTTGCTTCGGCACGCAGGTCTGCTTTGAACCTGGTTGATGTTGACATCACAATAGCGGAGTGGAAAGAAAACCTGTTCAACGAAGAATCGCTGAGGGACTTGCAGTCTCAATTGGTGGAAGCGGTGGAGGACGGGCTTATAACTGTTGAAGTATACGAAGACGCACAGAGTGCGTTGGAATATAATTTCGAGGAGCAGTACCAGCCCCTGATCGAGATGCAAGAGGCCATGTACGAAGAATTGGCTCCCTCTATTGGATGGATCACCAAGGTTTTGGAAGCGGCCGGTGTGAAAGACAGCGATATCCCTGACTACACCGAGCTTGCGACAATGCCAGCAATCGATCTGGAAATATTGTTAGGGAACGCTATAGCGGATTTGGACGAGATGATTGTTGCACAATTAGCAGAGGAGGAAGAGGCGGCGCTGAAAGCTGCCGAGGAAAACCCTGACCGCTCGGACAACTGGCCTAATAACAAATCCTGGGGCGCTGTCCTTAACGGCTGGGACACCCTCAGAGACGAGAGGCTTGTCACGACGTCAGGGGATGGCAGTGGCAACATATTCCACGAGGCCGAGTATGGCGAATTCACGGAACCGCAGCATTGGGTCGACTGGTACTCGGCCTTTTTCCGGTCTGTGCCTGTCGTAAACGCTCCGCAGCGTGCACCGGACGGCAGCATTCAATACCCAAACATGTATGAGGGGACAAGCGACCCTGTGTGGGACCCGACTAACCCGAGCGGGACGCTGTTCCTGGACCAGATTACAATAGAAGAAGACCCGAGTGCACGTCCCCCGAATTACCCGGACACCATCCGTTTCGCTGAGCGGAACGTCAACAAGACTAAGGCGCAAACGTTGCAACTGATCGATGCGGCCATGAGGACAGAGTCGCCAGAATTCGATGCCTGGTCCTCCGCTGTGTCGGATGAGACTTTGGGGATTGTCCTTAACGCCATATACCGCAACGCTGTGTCAACTTTCGATTCCGTCGATGCTGTGAACAGGGGTGGGGTGGAGGCTATACAGGCCATGAGCGGTGGGTTTGGTCTCCTTGTAGACCCTAATTACGGACGGCGCGTGCGATGAGCGAAACTGTTGCGGAGCGTTTAGAGGCACGGAGGCAGCGGGCTCTTCAAGCAGATGGTCCAGCGGCTCCGACCCCAGGCCCGACTCCAACCTCAGGCAACACTGAAGGCCCCCGACGGCCGGACAACGTCCAAGACATCCTGGACGCGTTGACAGAGTTGGAAACGGAACCGAACGCTTCGCCGGAAGAACGTGCGGGGTACGCCGCTCTTGCAGCTCAAGTACGGCAAGGCGTTTTGCCTGAAGGGTTGGAAGACAAAGGCAACTCTTTCGGTGGCTTCCTGAGAGGGGTTGCGGGCAGCGTCTTGGGTGACCTAGGTGGGACGTTAGACTTCCTCAGCCAAGCCAGGTATGCGGCGTTGGATGTGGGGACCTCGAGCATCCTCAACCCTGTCGACTTTGGCCGAGTGGCAGAAGGCGTTGATGTTGCCGGGGGTGTGAGTTCTCTGGCGGGGCTGGCAGGTGCCGGTACCGGCATATTCGGGTTGGGGGCTGCGGGGGACGGGATTGAAAACACGCTCAGGGATTTGTTGCCCGAATCTGTGGGCAGCAACCCGTACACTGTAGACGATTTTATACCTCTGGATTCGGAGGCGGGGAATCTTGTTGATGTGTGGTCCCCTAACCAAATTATTAGCGGTGTCACCGGAGGCGTTATCGACGATGTTCCTTTGCCGTTTGGTCTCGATGATTACCGGCTAGGCATCAACCCTGTCAAACTTTTGAAGTTTGCTTTCGATGTAGGCACCGACCCGACCACCTATGTTGGCGGGCCGGGCATCTCCACGATAGCTAGGGAAGGCGCTGAAGGCGCTGCCGTCCGAGGTGTCAGACAGTGGGTGAGGCGGGGAGACGAGTACGTCCTTGAGGCCGTTGAAGGGGCCAGGGGAGGACGCCTGGCAGCGTCCAGGCAGAGTAGGGAGCAGGCGGGTCTTACGTTGCTCGATAACTACCAAGCGCTCCCTACACCTAAACAGGAAGCCATCAGCGAGGTCACGTTGAACCGTGCTTTGCAGAGCGTAGATGAGGGCGGTCTTAGAGCTTTAGTTTCAGACGCCGTTCGTGAAGTGGATGGACTGTCGCTTAAGATTCTCGTCGAACTAGGGGTTGACCCGGGCTTGGTGTTCGGCAACCAGGTTTTTGGCACGGGTGTAGTCTCGGTCCTAGGGCTTATCAGGACAGGTAAGGTGGGCCAGTCTGGGCTGGGGAAAATCCCGGAGCTTGCTGGGACGGTTGGGCGCATGCTGAGGTCCAGGACCGCTGATCAAAAAGAAATTAGAAGGCGGCTAGCTGACGGTTCGTTAAGCCACTTAGAACATATTTCGGAGAAAAGTTTAAGAAAGGATATAGGCGAGAGGGCCGCCGCTGCGATGAGTAACGGTAGTAACCGGCAGGTGGCCATTCGAGAGTTTAGCTCGGTGTTGAGGGATGTGTCTGAGCCTGACGCACTCCGCTCGGTAGACAAAGACATTATTCAAATGAGCGGCGACCTAGACTTTGCAGAAGATGTTGTTGGAGAAGCGGGTAAAGAAACTTTTAGTGATTTTATTAATAGTTTCGCAGACCACTTCGATGACACAATCATGGCCAACATTGACAATCAGGCGATGGGCCGGTATCTGGATAACGTCGACGTCCCCGAAGGCCACCGCAATCTTGCCGGGTGGGTTTTGAACGGGCTGAAAGACCTTGAAGAATCTTACTTTAGGAATGCAAACTCGGCAGGAGATTTCACCCCTGCGCAAGGTTCGCTCACTCCCAGGCAAATACTCGATGGCTCCCCAGAGCTTGTGGAACTGTCTCGCACGCTACGTGCGTTCAATCATCTGGTTGCCGGGCAGGCTGTGTTCAGGGGGTATGCGGAGACGGGCCAGTCCCGGCTTGCTGATGCGTACTTCCAGGCTAGCCGTAATCCTGACGAGGTTATGAAATCTTGGGGCGCTGATCTTTCTAATTGGTCTCAGCCGCTTCCACCTGTGGCAGCCCTACCAGGCGCTGCGGCTCCTGAAGAGTCGTTAACAAAACTGATCGAGTCGTTTGGGAACGGCTTCACCGCCGGGGGAAGACGAATCCCTTGGCAGTGGCAGGCTGCCGTGTTGGAACCTTTCCATCCTTTGTCCAGGGCTGCGCTGAACGCTGGCAATACAGAGAATCTTGTTGCTGAGCTTTGGGCTATCACCGACCTTATGACAGCGCATCAGAACGGCTTTAACACTTTCCTCAGTAACGCACGCAAGGGCTACGACAACCTTGACTTTGAACTGGATGGTAGCCTGATCCGGAAAACAGTCAACAATCAGTTCACCGCGCTTGACGCTGAGCAAATCACTTACAGAGAGACGACTCCTCGAGCCAGGAACCGAGCACTGCGGTTGGCGGAGAAGGACCCCGAGGGATTTGACGAGGAGCTGACCCGGGTAATCTACAACGGCTGGTTCAACCCGGGATGGCGCTCGCTTTATGGGAAAACCGTTGATACCCCTGGGAACATGTTGTTTGAAAAAACCGGCCCCATCGATACCCCTTGGAACATGTTCTCCCCTGACGACCGGGCAGTCCTCGGTGTAGCTTTCGAGCAGGAGGCGATCGAGTTAGAAAAACTTTTGAAGGGGCTTACTCCGGCTCAGCGTTTCGATGCCGACCTGCTGCCTATCTCGAGGATTGACGAACACATGAGTGTGTTCCAAAGCTGGATTGACGACTGGCAGATTAGCGCTCAAGAAAATTTTGCGGCGTACAACCAGGCTGGCATGCCCGTTCCCGCTCAAGAGTTTGCTCGCAATCTTGACGCCTACTATCACAACGCTATGCTCCGAGTTAAGTTGTTCGGTGGTGAAACGTGGGACAATCTTGCCGACGACGCCATCCCGACCATCGGGGATAGTGGCCCCGGGTTCGCCCCAGAGGTGCGAGAGTTAATGGGGGAGGCTATTGACAAGGGCGAGTTCTTCGGCATGACTGAAGACGCCGCAGCGTTGATGGCCCGACAAGCAGCCAGCCTCCATTACAAGCGTACGGGCCAGATGATGACCTCCCTGGGCGGGGACTACGCTGTCGACGCTACAGGCGACCGCATGGCGCAAGCAGTTGTGGACAACGCCCTTATGCTGTCGTCGCTGGGCAGGGCTCGTGGCGGGGAATTGCAGAAGCCTCTTGACTGGCTCGCTAAAATGAACCGTACTTTCAAAAGCAACGCTACAGCGTCCCCCGGGTTCAGCGTGAACAATGCCAAGGGTGCGGTGTTGCTGAACCATGTTAAAGCCAAGGTCCCGATGAGGGGGGTGGGTTCTTACGACGAGTTCGGGGATATAGCTGCCTGGGCTTACGCTGCGATGAACGACGAGTTGTCCAACAGTGCGTTACCCAAAGGTGGGTCGCCCTTGTGGGATCTCGGCAACCTCGCCATGCTCGGCGACGAGTACGCAGACGCTGCCGCTCGACTCAAGAAGCTTGGCGATATTCAGGATGACGTCAGGGCTCTTGCTGATTCCGGGGTGATAACTGCTACCGGGTCAACGGGTTCTGCTTTGGATCAGGCCACGGAGCAGAGCGAGGTGGCGTTGGGGCGGGGGCTGGCTGCTATCTCTCGAGGTGCGGACAGGCTCGGTGCGGCCAGCGAGCAAGCCGTTGTCCCCCTCACCCAGGGTTTGACTTCAGGCAGGCTGCCTCGTTACAGCCGGGCCAGCTTTGCTCGGGCCAACGTGGAGTCGGCAACCCGGAGGACTAACGAAGGTTATCTTCGTGGGGCCATGTGGTGGTCTGGTGTCCGGCGGGAGGGGTTGAGTCGGGAGGCGAGTCTCCAGCGGGTGGCTGACACCCACCACAATTACTGGGACCAGACGCAAGGCGGGCAGCTTATGGACGAGCTGATGCCGTTCTGGCTATTCCGCTCACGTAACACGATGTTGACATTAGAGATGATCGCTTCGACACCTGGCATGGCAAATCAGTTGCAGATGCTAGAAGACATGAACGGTCTGGCAGACCCTTACGGCATCGGTGCGCAGGATCGGCCTTATACCGTGGGCGGGTTTGGCGCGATGGGTGGCATGGACTTGTACGGGGTGGTTGGTGACCCCAGGGTCGATGGTCTGAAGGGGCCTAAGTCGCTTCTAGATTTGGTGGCTGGCGGGATGGACGCTGACAGCCAGGCCGATTTTGTGCTAAGCGAGTTTATAGGCAATCTTTCCCCGCTGATTCGGGGGGCTTCGCAACAGGCGTTTAGGGTGAGCACCGGTTTCGGTGAGTCACGGTTCGATGACCGAGGAGATCTTGTCCAGTTCGAAGACGGTCTAATTCCAAGGTTTGTTGAAGGGCTGGGTTGGTCTGACGAAAAGATCAGCGCTGTCACAGGGATGATGGGTCTGGACACTCCGCTGACAGACTTGTTTGCTTTGACCAGCAACATTGAGGTGCAAGACGGCAGGGTGTTTATAACCGAGAACGGTGAAAATTTCTTGACTGACCTATTACCTTTGCTTGGAAGGGTGGACTCTGCTTTTGCTTCTTCGCTGAGAGGTCAGGCCAGGCCGAATTCGACTATGACGGAAGAGCAGTTAAGGGCGGCTGCGGAACGCAAATCGTTTAACGCCATAATGGGTTTCTTTGGAATCCCGGTTATTGGGATAAGCGAAGACCAGCGAATACGGGTGGCTGAGAATTTTGCACGCCTTGCCCAGCAGCGGTCGTCCAGATACTCGGATATCGAAGATGCTGACTACGGCGAGTTGCTTAATGAAGCGATCCGAATGACTATTGAGGATGTGGAACCAGCATGGAGGCCCGGCGGTTAGATGGGGATGACGCCTGTGTGGCGGAGAAAGATGCGGCCCTGGATGCGGCGGATTTCAAAGTCCCCGTACTCCGAGGCCGCTAGTTTCGCTTTCTTCTTCAGCCGCTGCTGTGCCTTCCCGATCTTATGTTTGACTTGCTCGACAGTGACCAGCCCTTCGGGGCAGATCTCCTCCGGCAGAGCTGTAACATATTCGGCTTGAGCGTCATACACGCAGATCCAGTTCTCTTCCCCTTCTGGGTGTTGCACATGACGGGCTCTCGCCATGTGGAACAAGGGCTTGTACCGGTCCCAGTGGGTTTCGTCCGGCAGTTTGGTGAACCCTGGGAACTGTTCTAGCGAAGCCTCGAGTTGTTTGTAGAACGCCCGCTGTTCTTCGGTCAGGTACCTAGCCATATGTTCACACCTAGTCTCGGGCTTTCAAGTTCGGGCCTGAAGCCGCCTTTGAGAAACTCCACTTTGTACAGGTAGTCGGGGGTGTCATCGATGAGCAGCCCGTCGAGCACCAGCCTGTCGACGATGGCTTTGATGGCCCCGTACCAGTTGCCAAGGTCGAGGTGGTGGGCTTCGGAGTGGTAGTCCATCCAGGAGGATATGCGGAATTCGCCGTCGTGGGGGGTGGCTCCGAGGTCGAGGAGCTGTGCGACTGCTTCTTCGCCGTAGGTATCTCGCCATAGTTTGGTGTCGGCTGACCGGCTGAACCGGCCTTGTGCCCGTTCCTGGTTCAGGCTGCGGGGCTTGGCGTCTATGTCTATTGCCCACAATGAGGAGTACAAGGACGCCTGGACTGTCACTGAAGTTCGCTCATGATTTCGGCGACGGTGGAGATGAGCGTGGTGCCATGCTCGCAGTCTAGGATCTTGCCTGCCAACACTTTGATCAACGCTAGTTCCAGGTTGGAATCTTTAGGCGGTGGCGTCGGTGCTTCTGTGCTGGCAGGGGTGCGGCTCAGGTGGATGATTTCGGTGAGTAGGTCTAGGTACATGGCCTGGTCTACGGCACCTACTTCTACGGTGCGTTTGCGGATGCCTTGCCATTTCGATTCGTTAAGTTTCCGCATTGCCGTCCAGTCAATGCTGGCGTCTGGCACGTCATCGAGCTCCATGCGTGGGGGTTCCATTTCCCAGGTCACTTCGGTCATCGGTTTACTCCATAGACTCGTCGGATTTTTTCTACTGCTACGTGGAGTGGGAATGATTCTTTGTCTTCGGTCTGGGTTTCCCACACTTCCCGGACGACTGTCATGGCTTCGTCGATGTCCATGCCGAGCCCTCGGATGTGGTTGGCGAGCGTGAAGAACACGGTGTCTCGCTCGCCTTTCTTCACGTCCTCTTCCCCTCTGAATATTTGGACGATGTGGTTGTTGCTTTCGCCCCTGCCGCCTGTCCTGTCTCCGGTGTATTCCCTGCCGGTCATGGGTGGAGGGGGTTTGGGTTTCCACATGGCTGCTAGGCGTTGTAGTTCGTGGACTGGGGTCCGCATGGAGTGGGCTTTCTCTATCCATGTGTCGACGTCGTAGAACTGGGATTCGTTTGCGGGACCGTCGGGCTGGTATTTGAGGACTGCTTGCCGGAGTCGGCCTGGCTCGTGGGGGTAGGGCAGGCGGACGCAGTTGCCGTACCCTCCGTCCTCGAGGAGTTCTTGCTTCGGGTTGAGTTCGATGGCCTCAACTCCTGCGAGTTCGTGGACCCAGAGCCCTGCCCGTCGTGCGATGGTGCCGCTCATCCAGTCGTCTGCGAATACCCAGACGTGGTATCCCTTGGAACGGGAGGTCTCAACCCACGCTTGGATGCCGTAGTATTCCCATGCCTCGGCGTATCGCCACGCTAGTTCTTCTGCCTTGCTGGTGTCGAAGTCGCTGCATATCCACCGGCACCGGTTGCCGCCCTCGAGCGGGTAGATGCCGATTGAGGAGCCAGCCACATGGAGGTGGTCGAAGACGCTCTGGTCCATCTCCCCTTCGTCAAGTTTCTGCTGGTGCGGGTGGGGGTTGTCAGTGAATGCGACGTCTTCCCGGCCTTCGAACAGTTCGTAGAACAGGTCTGCTCGTTGTTCCATCTCGTCGATGGCCAGCACGACATGCAGGGGAGTTGGTTCAGTTGTCATCTCGGTATCCTCTCACGTTGTTTACCACGTCTCTTATGCCAGTCATCAGCAGGTCTCCGGGTTTTATTGGGCGCACCATGCCACTGCTTTTCTCAATGGCATACCTTACCTCGTTGCCTTGGAACCCGCCCAGGTAGGAGTAGGTGGCCTTGTTTTTGATCAGCCCTACGGTGAGTAGTGGCTGGTGTTCTTCTTGGAGTTGGTCACGGGTGGTCATGTTGGGGTCTGATGGCTGTGGCCGTCGGACCGTGAGGATGGACACGGCCTGCTGTTCACCGCCGTACGAAAGGGAGGAGGCTGACAGTTGCCCGCCTTTCGATGCCGAACGGTTGGCCTGGTGTAGCATCAGCCATGGGATGCGGGTGTCTCGAGCTAGGTCTTTGGCGATGTTGGCTGCCTTCTGCATTGACCCGCCGAAGTCGTCGCCTCGGGAGGAGGCCAGGTATGCCATGTAGTCGTAGGCGCAAAGTTTGATTTCTTTCCCGAAGTACTGTTCTGCTTCGGACATGTAGGTGATCGTGTCGTACTTGCTGCGCTTCTCGTCATCGATCGCTAGTAGGGGGAAGTGTTCTTGGATGATGCCCCGTTTCCATGAGGCTGTCTTCGGGATCACATCTGCTAGCGGTGTGGCGGTGGCCAGGGAGATGAGCTTAAACATCACTTGTTCTGCCGCTTCGTCTGGGGAGAACAGGCACATGGGCTTGTCCCGGTTCTCCCATAGGAGCCGGAGTAGGAGTTGGGTTTTGCCGTTGTGCTGGAACCCTACGAGCAGGTGGAGTCCTGCACGTAGCCCTCCGCCGAGGGCGGTGTCTATTTCTGGGAGGCCGAACGGGATTGGTGGGGATCTGTCGGGGTCGTTGAGCTGAGAGGCGGACGGGCGGAAGAGCCAGCCTGACCTCTCAGCGAGGAGGGCCGCTTCACGGCCCTCCAAGCCAAGGTCCCGATGCATAGGTTCTGCGTCGGTGCCTGCGGTCACTTAGGCTACAACTCCGAAGTGGGCCATGTGACGGTCAGGGCAGGTGTTCAGCCACAAGGCTTTAGCTTCCCGCTTCTCTTCCGGCGTCGCACCTTTGTCTACTTTCAGCTTGAAGTCTGGGCTGGAAGGGTTGAGTTTGCCTTCTCGGTTGTCCCAGAAACTCGAGGGGTTGGCTACGAGCATGTCCCAGTACGGGTCATCTGCGGGGGAAGGGGTCTTTGTCCGGCGGATAGCACCTGCCGCCACTGGTTGTGGTGGCGGGGCGAACCCTCCGGCTTCTTGTGGTTGCACGGTGGGGCTGGGGAATGCAGCGGGTGCTGCTGCCGTCTGGGATACGGGGGTGGTTGCCCCGAATACTTCTTGAATCATCCGCTCGTTGTCTGACAGTTCGAATGGGAGGTTCTGTTGTGATAGCACTGCGGCTTTCACGAGCATCATCTCGTTCTCGTAGACGCTCATTGCGGCCTCGAGCGTGCAGTTGATCGGCAGGTCTGCTTCCATGGTGGCCGACACTACGGACGGTTCGAACTGGCGGACTTGCACTGTGCGTGAGTAGCTGATGATGAGCTTGCGGTTGGTTGGGACGGGGAGTGATGGGGTTGTCATGGTTTGCCCTTGTTCGTGGTATCCGTTTGTGGATTCTTGCATCATTGTCATTGCATTATTGCTTTCTGTTGGTTGGTATTCGCCTGGGACTAGAGGCCCGGTTGCGACTTGTTGGTTGAAGAACTCGTCTGTGCTCATTCTGTTCGTTTCAGTTTGGCCCGGTACGAGGGGCGCTTTCGTTCGGAGTGGGTGGTCCCGCCCCAAACGCCTGTGTATAGGTCGTGGTTGGTGTTCGCTTCTTTAAGGCAGGGTTCTCGCACCTTGCATGTCTGGCAGATTTGCAAAGCGAGGGTGGGCCGGTGGCCGTGCTCCGGGAAGAAGCACTCTACCGGCATTCCCAGGCATGCGGCGTCATCTCTCCATGGCTCCCGCTGTGCGGATAGCTCCAGGATCAGTTTCCTTAGGCCGCCGTTACTCATCGGGGTGGTGTTCTGCTGGGGCGGGTGCAAGGCCAGCGTCTACCTTTTGCTTTAGCTCTACCAAATTGTTTTGCTCGCCTGGCCAGAATGATTCTTCGTAGCTGCCTCGGCATTTGCCTTGAGCGAACTCGCTGCACCAGCGTGGGCTGCAGTGCCAGTCGTCTGGGCCGAGTGGCCATGAGTCTTCGGTGCCGAGTTTCAGGATAGTGCTGCCCCATGATTCAACCTCGTTGAGCATCATCGCCCATTTCCCTTTGCTGAGAGTCATGCCCCAAATGTGGGTGTCGCTTTTGCCTCGAGGTATGTACCCGAAATTGAAATTGATAGAGGGTGCCCCGGTTTCCAGAGACTTTGCGTACGTGTACATGGGGGCCTGGATGTCGTATCGATCTTTCTTCCAGCCGTCTCGCCTGTCGAACCTGCCGGTCTTCCAGTCCCAGATGGTGTTGACTCCGTCGAAGAAATCGATGGAGCCTCGGATGCGAATCCTGTCTGCCGTGGGCCAGTGGACTGCGACTTCGATGTCGAATCGTTTCTCGATCTCCCAACCGGCCACGTTGCTTGTGTCTATTTGTGGGACGATTTCGTTGTACCAACGGTGGCAGCACGACTCAAGCTCAAGGCAGGCCGTGAACAAGTCAGGCACCATGTGGGGTTTGAGCCACAGATGGGGCCAGTCTTCCTTTAGCTGGGCTGACTCTTGCTCGAGTTGGTCGAGGAGGGGCGTTCCGTAGGGCCATTCGCCGTGGTCTTGCCTGTAGTGGAGGCAGAACTCTATGAACGAGTGGGTGCGTGTGCCGATTGCTGCAACGTCAGAGTCGGGGTCAAAGTATTCCCCGATGAGTTGCAGCCGTGCCTGTTCCGGGCACATTCGCAGTGTGCCTATGTCGGACTGGTGCAGGTATAGCGTCCGTTCCCCGTCTTTGGCTGCCGTTAGTAGTTTCATTTCTCCCTCTCATTTGGCGTTGTCCGCCACCATGGGACATTGTCATGGGCGAGCAGCCGTCAGGCTGGTCACTATGCTCATGGTCTATAATGACATTGTACACATGGGGTGTTGGCCGCTGTCAAGAAAAGTTTCTGATTGCGTGTAAACTCTTGACGGTGCTATCATCTGATGTACTGAACTCTAAGGACTTCTCGATGAAACGTTTCATGCCTCCGTTGCTGGCTGTCACTGCCGCTATCGCCTTGCTCGGCTCTGCCGCTGACGCCCAAGGCCCTGTCACTCCTCTGAGTGAAGAGCCTGAGTCTCTTCATGTGCAAGGGAACCAGGCCATCACCGATCACGTCTCAATCCCTGCCACTTGCACTCTGCTCGTTGACCGGGTCGGCGGGAAATCCTGCCTGGAGGTAGTGACTGACTGGATCTGTCCCGCTGGCCCGCTCGGTTTGAATCCTTTGAGTGAGGATGCGAAGCAGCGGTTGGCCCCGTCGTATGAAGAGTCGATTGCTAACCCTGTCAGTGAGCGTGCCTATCTTGACTCGCATTGCCTGCTCGTAGGGACTCGTCCTGTGCCATTGGCGACACCGGCAGCAGCCGATGCTGCTGTTGAGGCACCTCTTGTTTCGTTCACAGGATGAGCTGGCTACCCAGCACCGGCGGGGGTGGCGCTGACCCTCAGACTGCTGTCAACACCGCTGACATCGCCACGTTGGAGTCCGAGCAAACAACGCAAGACTCTGCGATCAGCGCGAACACATCGAAAATTTCCTATACAGACTCTGCTCAGGTGTCCACGAACACCAGCAACATC
>TARA_R110002096_G_scaffold239512_8_pt1 | contig 14715 bp, 15 predicted proteins | sample TARA_R110002096 | Tara Oceans TARA_R110002096 (sample SAMEA4397295) | marine metagenome | biome: Polar Biome; feature: [DCM] deep chlorophyll maximum layer (ENVO:01000326); material: water (ENVO:00002006), including particulate matter (ENVO:01000060) such as... | depth 35 m | reverse complement strand
TAATTATCAATAAACTCTACATTATAGGTACAAATTAATTGTGTTTCTTCCTTCATATTCTGAAAAATATATATTTTATCATAAAGTATATCGTTACACTCTATAATAACACTAAGTGTTTCTGGCAATCGAGATAAGCGGGTAAATGTACATAATAATTGAGTTCTCATATTATTTCCTAAATGCTCCTAATAAACCAGACCAATCGTTTGAAACTAATTTATAATCTGATTTAACTCCTGGTACGCTTTCCATTTGTCCATCCGCAAATCGAATGGTTACAATAATAGTTCCAATACCCCCATGTGATTGTGTACCAACATCTAATAGAAATTGGTATCCAGATTTTGATTCTTTTAATTCATAATCAGCAATAAATTCTTCAGGCCCCATTTTTTTATTATAAAGTTTTTCACTTGGTATAAACCAAAATGTATCACCACCCTTAGCAGCATAAAATAAACTTGTTTCCCCAACACTTAATTGTTTTTTAAATAAATTATGTAAACCTAATCGTATTGTATTTTCGTTACCTGATAAGTATGTTTCAAAAATATTCTTGAAATGTTTTGTTCTTTTAACATTCCAAGCTTTCCATTGTGGATGAAATGTTTGTTGCATCTTACGACAAAAATACGTAAATTTTTTATGTTTAGATTCTTTTTGCTTTATTCTACTTATTCCAGTTGCATCAGTTAATATATCAAGTTCTTCTTGAGATATTTTTTCTTTTTGATAGGAATCCCAATTGTTTTTAATATGTCTCTTAAAAATCTTTTTTGCGTTTGAATCTTTTGTTTTTGAATTAAATAATTTTGTAACTAAACCAACCCAATCCTTTGTCATCGCATCAAAATCTGATTTATATGTTGTTATAAAATCATTTCCTTTTAATTCTTTTAGTCCCAATGCTTTTGTAAAAGTACCCAGAGTTAAATTCTTTAATTGTCCAACCCCAGCTTTTAAAGATATACCAACATCACCATAACCACTAAATGTACCAGCAATATCTGCAGCTCCATACTTAGAACCATCGTTTGTTGGGCCGGTCCACATCATATTCGTACCCTTACCTAATTCTTTTACAATTCTCGAAGATAGTTTTGATGCATCAGATACAAGTGATGCCTTTGGAATTGAAGCTTTTAATAAAAATTTTTCCCATACTGCACCTGCAGGTGGGACTTCAGTTAATCCAGAATTTACTGCTTTTATTTTTTTATTCTTAAAAAACTTTGCAACTTCTGCACCATCTTTGAATGAACTACTACCACCAGCAACTAATATACCAGTCATTACTTCGTGATAAAATGTAGTTGCACCTGTACTACCTTCTACAATAATTTGTGATGGTGTTGTGAGATTTTTTATAAGTCTAACTCTCTCATTAATTGGCCAATTGTATTCTTTCAACACATCAAACAATTTAATCAAGTGTTGTTCATTTGTTAAATCTGGAGTACCATCTTTAACTCTGTAACTTAACTCATTTAATATTTTATCAAAATCTGTTATCATTTAAACTTCTCTGTTATATCTTTCATATTATGATAGTTATCACCCATAGATACTTTTGTTGGGTATTTCCCATTTTGTTCTAATACGTCTTTTACTTTTTTTAAGTATCCCAAACCATCTCCCTTTACATCAAAATCAAATAAAAAGGCATCGTAATTATATAATACTAACCTACTACTATACTCCCCATTTTCTATAGTGGGAATTAATTCTTTTACGATACGAATATTATGTTCTGTTTCCGATAATTGTATCATATAATTGAACAATTTGTTTGGATTCATATCCTGCAGGTTTTCCTTATATATTTCTCTATTATAAATATCAGATTGAATACTTTTCGATGATTTCCACGTACTCCACAACCCCTTTATAAACTCATCAACCCTACCAAAAAACGGGTTTTGTTTCATTTCCGTAGTTATACCACCATATAAATACTTAAATGTTAATTGTTTTCCCTCATCATAACCTAATCCATATGTTTTTGCTAGGTGATTATGTGCAGAACCTTTAGGGAATTTATAATCAATCATATCACCTATTAATCGTGGGTGATACGCATCAAAATCAAACTCTACCAATACCCCATGTTTATGTCTACTGATAAATTGTTTTCTACTACCATCCTTTTTATTTAATGCTGCAAAATTCATTCCACCGAAACGATTACTTGGTCTACCTGTTAAAGTGTATGGATTATATTCTGAATAAACCATTTTATCATCTGTAGTGTATAATCCATTCTTTTCTATTTCATATAAAACTTCCAAGATAGTTTGGTCATATTCCGTTTCAAAATTGACCATCAATTCTTTTGATACCTTTTCAAAATACTCAGCATGCTTTACCAAAGGAATTATATCATTAACATTTTCTTTATCGTAATGTAATCTATAATTATGGTGATGTGCATTTGTTAAATGTTTATCAAAATCATATGGTTGATTAGTTTTCATATAATGACACCAATTCAAATCATAAACTTCATTGGAAGTTATCATAGAAATGTGCTTATAGGATTTTAAATCAGATACAAGCATTGCTGTATCTATATTAAGATATTGTATATCATCCGAAAATTTTTCATTATGATGAACTGGTACTATAAATTCGTTTGTCATAGTACGAATATAATAACAAGACACTCGATTGTCAAGTGGATGTTTATTTACATCTGAAAACATTTGTAGATATACAAATGGTTCTTTCTGTAATCTTTTAGATAAAGCTTCCCAACTATCTTGTGTATTTACTATAATCATTAATTTAATTTATTCTTCACATACATAACTATCTGTTCAGCAACTCTTATATCAGTATATTTTTCCATACCGAAGAATCCCGGAGAAGAATTAACCTCACATATTTTATATCCTTCTTTATCATAAAGTAAATCTACACCACCTATATCTAAATTTAATAATTTTGTTGATTCTAATGCTAAATATTCCATTTGCTCATCTAATTCTGCTGGTTTTGCATCCCCACCTCTTGTGATGTTTGCTCTAAAATCTCCATCGGATGATTCCCGTTTCATTGCTCCAATAACTTTACCCCCCACTACGATAATTCTTAAATCTCTACCAAACGAATCACTAACAAATTCTTGTAATATAATATTAAACCTATCATTAAATTGTTCCATCATCTCTACTAATTGTTCAAAATTTGATTTTTTTTCTGAAAGATAAACACCCTTTCCATGTGTTCCACTTAATGATTTTACCACTATGGGGAATCCAATATTTCTCTCCACATAACTCGAATCAATTGGATTCTTAACCAACATAGTTTTTGGATGTGGGATATTATTCTGTGATAATATTTGCATTGTATAGAGTTTATCTTTTACATTATCAATGGCATCTGAACTATTAATAAACAACACACCCATTCTTTCTAAATGTCTGAATACTGCTTTTTGATAATAAGTGGTTGATGAACCTACTCTTGGAATTACAAAATCAGGTATTGTAGTGTGTTCATTTTCAACTAACACCGACCTTCTATTCTCTTTACTTATAAAGATATCAACATGATTTGGGTGTATTGCAAAACATTCTATACCCTCTTGTGCAAAACATTCTATTAATCTTTTAGTTTCATACGATGGGTTATCTTGTGTAGTAAATATCCAACCTTTCATTACTTATCCCAGTAGTTTTCACTCCACAACTTAGTAGTTTCGGGGAATGTTTCCATCATTATCTCTTTTAATGCAATAGCATATTCCCTTATCTCCCATTGTGAAGTGGGTTCATCTCGTAATTCTATAAAGTTCATAACACTTTGAAACGATGCAGTCCAATAAACTAATGTGTATTGTGATAATGGTAATACAATTCTAGCTTGTTCCTTTGCCATTCCCATCTCTATAAAATGTTCATACGTTTCTGTCATCGTTTTCATTAAAGTACCATAATTAAGTAGTGCCTGTGTAGATTGAAACTTTGTTAATTCACCCTCACTTGCTTGTTTATTATCCTCTGATTGTTTTCTCCAAACCTTTGGGTAATAAAACTCCTTTACTGGCATATACCTACCACTTATTTCATTCCAAGCATGGTCTTTGGTAACACTTGATGATGTTGTTTCAATACCAACAATGTGTTTATACCATTGTCTCATTACAAATTCAGGTGCTTTAATAATAACTTGAATATGTTGATGTCTAAATGGTGAGAAGTGTTTGTGTTTAATTAAATAATTTGATAACTTCCTATCCTTATCGGTAAACTTATCACTCTTTGCACCAAACGATACACGAGCTGCATTTACTGGAGTTAAATCATCCCCCATACTATCTATCAGTTCAATATAACCAACGTGGTCTAATACTTCTATTTTCATTATGCACTACCCTTTAATTTAATCATTTCTACTAATTCTTCGGTTCGATTTTTTTTATATTCTTCACGAATTTTTGTTGCTGATATATCACCAATTTTTGTAGGTGGGGTGTGTTCTATTATATCATAACCCACTCCTCTACCATAATTGACTGATTCTATATCAGGTACTATCATAAGTTTAACTTGTTTAACACTAATGTAATCTGATAACTCTCTTGATAACATATCAAACACTTCCTCACAAGTAAATGGATTGTTTTTGTCTGGCATCATATCTCTAATACAAATTAGAACATTCTTACCCTCTTTCAATCGTTGTTCTATTAACCATTGATGACCTTTATGCCAAGGTTGCCATCTGCCGATAAACATCGAATATTTCATCTACACACTCCTTTATTGATTTGTCTGCATTTATATCTGTAAAGTTTGTTAGTGGTGGTTCGTAATCATCCACCCAATATTGTTCTTTTTCTGTTGGTCGGGTTGAGTGTATATAAAACTCTGAAACATTCCTTGACCTCTTCAGTTCCTGTCTCATATCTCTATAAGGTGAAACTAATGACACCAATACAATGTAACCTATATTGTCTAAAACCTTTGCCATATCAATAGCAAACTGAACATTCTTTCGTCTACCATCTTCGGAATAATCTTTATTGTTTAAGATATCACGAATGTTATCCCCATCAATATGCACCACTTTGTGTTTCCAAAATGACAACTTGTGTTTTAACTCTGTACATAATGTAGTCTTACCAGAACCTGGTTGGCCTGTGAACCATAGAATCATAACATAACCTTTAATTAATAATATATATCACTTTAAAAACTCAAATGAAGTTTTATTTTAGTCTGTAGAGGCCTTTGTGTCATCTACCTTTTTAGCATTTTGTTTGAATTGTAACACACTCATTGTTGCAGTAGAATCATAATTTAAATTTATTTCAGTACTATCACCCTCTTCATATTGACCTGCTGCTTTTGCAGATTTAATTAAGGAATCCATATCCACGCGTAATAATCCACTTATTTTTGTATCCCAACCTGATGGTGATAGTGTATGGTCAACTGCATTTACTTGGAATAATCCATAATCTCTATATTGTTTTGGTAAATAATCTACTGCGAATAAATCATACATACTTATTCCACCAATACCTGGAATAGTGAAACTAATATTTAATGGTGTTATTGGGTCTACTTGTGCTTTTGCTTCTGATGATTTATTCATTAACCACAACATACTTTTTTGAAAACTATTTAACATATCACCTTTTGCAGTATAAACTAATGCATCATCTTTTTGTGCTGGTTGTTCTGGGTCAAACCAATTATTAGCTTCTGTAAACTCTGACACCTTTTCTTCTGTTTTTACTCGTTGTTCCGTATCTTGGACTGTTTCTTGTGCAGTAGTTAATCCCTCTAAATTACTCTGGACATCAATTACTTTTAATTCTAAGTCGGATGTTGTATCACTTGGGTCTACTCTACCAACCAACATAGGCCCTTTATTATTAGTGGGGTCTCCTAAATATGGTATCCAAATTTCATCAAGTAAAAAATCTTTACTATCTTCCTGCCCTTGTACATTTGCAGTTTTATCTGTCATAGTTTGATTCTGTAATGATGCTAATGCAGTAATTCCAATATCTTCTGGCTTTCCACTTTCATCCTCACCTTGTGTACTAAAATTTTTATTACTATGAAACATTGCTTGTGTTGCCATTTGAGAACTCAACTTAACCTCTAAAGAAAAATCTTTAAACAATGAACGATTACTATATAGTGGAAATTCAAAACAATGATTTGGGTCTTTTATTGTAGATTTTTTACCATCTAACTTAGGGTTTATATCTTTAATTCTATGTTCAGCAACTAACTGGTCAACAACCCCTATTCTACCATTACTACCTTGGTCTTGTACTACTTTGAAACTCCAAAATGTACCATATTCTGAATTGACTGTACTCCAAAAACTAGTCAATCCATCTTCTAAATTTCTAATACCACTAAACTCTTGTGCAAGAAAATCAGCACTAAATACTATATTTCGTATTGAACCATACTTGTCTGGATTATCATCTGTTTCTATAAATGGGGAAAATTCGTTTATATTCGAAAATGTGTCCATGATATGTTTATACTCAAGAGCAACTCCTGTTGTAAACCCACCATCTGCTTCACCTGCTTTTCCTAATGCATTCAATCCAATATACCGACCTGGAAATTGTATGTGTCGACTTTTGGTATATAGATTATCACTTGACCTACATTTATTATTACCTCGTATAGTTTCAAATTCTTGAACTTCAGTAGAATCCGCAGTACTCGTAACTTTATACTTTGTACCTATACTCTGAATTGATGTAGTAAGTGGACTTATACTGCCATCTAATGAACCCTTCTTCTTGGTAACGAAACCAAAAAAAGTATTTAATATATTATCTTCAAACCAACCCCAACTACAATATCCTTTGTTTGTTTCAGAGTTATAATAAATATCTGGATATCCCTTTGACATTTCTTTGTTAATATTTTTATTTAAATCTTTTAGATAAGTTTCAAAAGTTGTTTGTGATTTTTGAAATGCCTCTTCTGCGGTTTTAGTATTTTTATTTCGTATAAGTTCTGGTACAGGATTATCCGTTGGGTCTACGGCCCCTTTGAATAGTGTATTCCCCATTGAAGTTAATTCTGTAGTACAATCAAATTCTCCGTTAACTCCTATGTTATAACTAAAACTTTTTATAACACCAATAGCTGCATAATAATCACCACCACTCTTTATAATTTTTTCTTGTATTGCATCATAATACTGAATCATATCTTCTGGCTTTTCCACTTTTGGTAATGTTTTAGTTTCGGGAGTTGACCAACCAAACTCTACTAAGACTGTTCTTCCATGTTTTAAAAATGCTTTTTCATATACCTCAAAATCATTTATGTCCCATAGTTTCCAATTAATCGTTACATTTTGTATCGAGTGATTTTTAAAACTTGTAGATACACCTGTAATACCTGTGTGTGCTCTTAATGTATCATTTGGTTTGTTATTTAATAAATTAGTTTGTGAAGTAAGTGGTCGATTTAGTGGTTGACCATCTTGGAATGCACTCGATAACCTCATTGGAGTATGTAGTTTTTCTAAAGGTTCAATATACTTACCAGTATCATCTTTCTTAAAATCTGGTACTGCAGCTGTAACTCTAACCCAACAAGCTTTAGTCATCATTTCGGATACACTATTTGATTGCTGTTCGGATTGTAATCCTAATGGACTCATATTACCCGTTCTTGAAAGTGCATTCATTCTTTTGAACAAGGTTTTCTGTATATTTGGTGGAATATTATTAAATTGAAACATTTTAATCCACTCTATTGTTCAATCGTTCTAACTCCGATATTATTTCACCAAGGTCCATAGGTATGATTATTTTTTCACCTACTTTAAACTTAATATTACCCTTAAAACCCTCATTTGCTTTTGCTATAATCCACCATAAAGATTGGTCATTATAAAATCTATTTGCCAGTGAACCATAAGAATCCGCAAACTTTGTATAATATGTAATATCACTATTTTTTCGAGTTATCTTTGGATAAAGAGTAGTGGATTTATATCGCACACCCTTTACGTTATCTTTTTTAACTCGTGTAAATTTATATCTATTCATTAGTTAAGTCCATCTGACCAGCCGGTTTTGACCTTTTTTCTGGTTGGAACTCTACCAAGACTTGTTGGGTCTTGGTCACCAAATGTCTGATATTTACCATCACCATGACCACTATCCTCTAACCAAGGCACTTCATAATGTTTACTTAATGTTGTTGGTAAGTATTTACCGATATAAACAAAATTAACACTAACATTAAAAAACATAGGAATTTGTAATCCCTCATCAAGTTCCCAAGTAGCATTCTCTTCCATAGTGATTGTAATATTATCGAAGTAACCAGGTGTATTGTTGAATAAATCACCAATAGTTAAATAAATATAAGGTGATACTGGTCTACCCTCACCATCTCCATCAAACATTGGTTTGAATGTTGGATATCCCAATCCCATTAAATAATTCATTTTCTCTTGTATAATTGGTATTTCTTGTTTGGTAAATGCTGCTACTTTAAAATCAAATGAAACACTACGATTAGTACCTGTATAGATATGTACACTATCAGGTCTACCGATATATCTTTCTGTAGAATATTCTGGAGTGACAGTATCTGTTATTGAACCAAGATGAGCAGGAAAGATTAACCACTTTCCATTCACTGCATCTCTAATTCTAAACTTTATAAAATCTTTAGGTAGTTTATTCCCCTTAGTACCTGATGCATAACTTAACTTTCCGTATTGCCCGCCATATGGAACTTGTAGGGTATTGCTTGTACCCACTTCGTAAATACCTGTACCTTTTTTTATTTTACCAGTCCCCAAATTAAATTCTTTAGCATCTACTTCTCCACTCAACCCATCATCACCAAACCCAAGTGCTGCTGCGATATTTTGTCCAATTCCTGCTAACCCATCTCCCTTTACATTAGAAACATTTGTTGCATCAATAGTTTCACTATTCTCTACTTCATCTTGATATCTTGGTGGTGTACCTAAAGGATTAAGAAATGTTTTGTTATGTCTTTCTGCGTGTACTAATGGTGCGACAGATAACATTTGTCGTAGTGGATTATATTTTCTCGTTTCTTTTCTTGGGTTTTGATTTTGTAATAATGCTTGTTTTAATCCAAAGATAACACCTCGTGGTGAAGCTGCAAACTTTGCTATTCTAATAACATCTTCTGCAGTTCTTTGTACTTGTAATGGTAAATCAATTGCCCATATTCCTGTATGAGCATAACTATCACCTATATCTCGTATAATAAATGGTTCATCAAATCCTAAACCATCTCCTCGTAATGAATTATTACCACCGAGTTTTTTATATTGTGCATCAATCTCTGAACCCCTATCTCCCAATTCAGGTATAGGTGGTGTAATTGTAATATCACCTGCTGGCAAATTACTCTGATTGGAATCTGATATCTGTGATTTATCCCAATCGAAACTTTGTAGTTTATCGTTTTTTAATTTTTCAAATAATCCCATTTTATTCTCTTGTCATATTAGCAATTTCGGTTACACTCTTACCAGTATTTTTAGCAACTTCTTGCATTATCTGTACCATTTCGCCCATTTCGGTGAACCCAGAAAACATTCCACTATTTGCTTTAAGGAAATCTTGAATTTGTGCTTGACTACCAGCCATTGCAGTATAAAGTTCTTGTCTTTCTTCTTTATCTAAATCAGAAAATTCTTCTAATACTTTACTCACACCTTTATCGGATTCTCCACCACTTGACATTCCGACTGTGTTATCAAGAACTTCTCCAGTAGCCCACTCTCCAGCAAAGTATCCACCAATACCACCAACTAAACCACCAATTGCTCCACCAACTGCAGTTCCTAATATTGGAACAACACTTCCTAATGCTGCACCAAGTCCAGCTCCTGCAGAAGCTCCACCTGCGGCTCCAGCCCAACCACCTGCTTTTTCAGTTACCGTCTTAGCAACATCAGTTTTGGATTTAGTTTTATCCATCATTACAGTCCCAATTTCTACTGCATCTAATATTACTCCGAGTGGTACTGCTACCCTTTTAACAAATTTACTAGCTTTACCACCAACTTTAAGTAAATCATCACCTGCAGTCTTAGCTAAATCATCTACCTTTTTAAGAGCATCAGCTTCTTTTAAAAAACCAGGCCCTTTTGCTCCTTGTGGTTTAAATCTACCAGTTTCGGTTTTAATAACTGAATCTTTTATCGCTTTTGCTTTATCCAGACCACCAGTTTTTGGTCCTTTAACATTTGGTGTCTTTGGTACTTTACCAGGTCCACCCATAATTTTTGGTAATTTAATACCCATTTTTTTAGCAAGAGCAGTTATTACATCTGCTAATATTGCAAGTGGTGTAATAATCTTGAGTAGAGTCATTCTCAAATCTTCAGTAGTTTGTTGCAACATCTTAGTTGCTTCAGTTTGAGCATCAATTGGGCTTACATTATCACTCTTGATATCTAACTTACCACTTGCTAATTTACTCATTTCCTCTACTGATACACCAATAGAATCTGCTAATGCTCTCCTCTGAAGAACATTCATTTTACTAAGTTCGGCCTTACCACCAATCTGTCTTACTACATCTGCTGCTGCACCTGCTAAATCACCCTCAAGTGCTAATTCTCTTGCTTTATTATAATTTAATTGTTTCCCTATCATTAGGGAAGCTTCCATTTCCTTTTCTATACTTGATTCAAAATCTAATAATGAATTAGCAATCTTACCAGTTGTTTCTAAACTTAATCCTAACTTTCTTGCTTGAACTGCTGCTTTTGCTAAATTATCTCCGCCATCTTTTCCGAACTCTGCAAATAATTCTGTATTGCTAGCTAAATCTTCAAGTACTACTCCAGTCCCTACACCATTTTCTTTTGCTAACCCAGCATAGTATTGCATTTTATCCATTGCTTCAGCACCATTAGAAATACTCGGTAATACCGATTCCATTCCTTTTGCTAATTTAACAACATTCTCACCAGAAGTACCCAATCCCATACTAAAGAATGCAATATCCTTAACACTCATTTCAGTAAATCTATTTAAATCTCCAAAATTATCTGCGATTGCTTTTGTAATGGCATTTGCATCTTGTCCTAAAAATCCTAAGAATTTTCGTTCAAGAAATCCCATTTCTTTATTAAGTTTTGATGCCTGTGATGCTGATATACCCAACTCTTTTGAGAGAGTCATTGTATTCTTAGCCATATCGATAGTGTACATAACAATTGCAGCAATTGCTGCTCCTACCGCAATAATCGGATTAGTAAGTAATGCCCTTCCAAATAATACTGCTTGGTCTTTCATTGCTCCTAATGCTGATACACTCATACCAAGTGTACCTAATAATTTTTCTTGTATTTGATTGGATGCTTGAGCCGATGATGCAGCATCTACTTGAACATTTAACATTTTATCCATTGTAGCTTTTCGCTTAGTTAATGAACTAAGTTGTTTACTACTCATGTTAACACCTGTACTTTTTAACTTCAAAATGGTTTCTTCGATGTTTTTTTGAGCAGCTAAGTTCTTTTTGATATCGAACGCAAGTAATTGTTCTTTATCCATATCGCCGACAATTTCGGATTGGATAACACCAATCTTCTGGGTTACCTTGCTATTTTCTTGATTTATTTTTAGTTTTAGTTTAAGTTTATTTAACTCATTTGTACTAATTTTTTCACCTTTACTCTGTAACTCATTAATTTTCTTTGTTTCAGCGGCAATCTCTTTCTTAATCTCAGCCTCTTTTTCGGTGAGTTTAATTATTTTTTCTTGATTTGCTAAGTAAACAGCTTGTTTTGTTTCTGGATTAATTGCCACAATTTATCCCGTATTAATAACCATATTTTTCTGGGTCTGATTTGAAGTCTTTTAAAAAATTAGCCATTTCTTTATTACCCTTATTAGCTATCTTTTGTATATCTCTATCAGTTAACTTTTTGATACTCTTTTTTAACGAGTCAAAGAAGCCTTCCCAAAGTCCTGCTTCTTTAAGTTTTTGTTTTTGTATTTCGTTTATTTTCATTATGGATTCCCTATGAATAAGTTTAACCATTAATAAATATCAGATTATTAGATTTTACTTTTTTCTTTGATTTCTTTTTTTCTGTTCTTCTACTTCTTTTCCGCGGACTTCTACTAACCTATCGACATAGAATCTTCTTAAATATACTGGCATAGTATATAATTCGGTGAAAGTGAATTTTGAATCGTGATAAACTACCGAGAAGATTTCCTCGTGTAGTTGAACTTTATACTTGGGATTCAGGCCAAAAAAATCGTACCCCTACTGGTATATTTACCATATGGGATTCTCCTATTTGACTAAGGTATTCTGCTTCAAATGTAATATCTGGAGTTACTTTTATTAAATACTTACGAAACTCTCGTGTATCCCTAGCAAGAAACTGATTCTCTACAAAATCATTAACCTTTAATCTATCGACTTCACCATCTATTGAAATGATTTGTTTCTTCAATCGTGTAGTTAACTCATTTGAAACACCCGTTGCTTGAGTTATTTTCTTATAACCCTCTATTTCCTTTTCAACTTCTCGCTCATCTTTATGAGTCATTAGTTTAAATTCAATAACTCGTTTAGAGTGTGGTAATGTAAATTTGAATTTATTTTTACCGGATTCGAATAATTTTTCATCTACTTCTTTTGTTGATAATTTTGTTAAATCAAAAGTATGTTCAACTTCTAAACCTGTATCTGGGTCAGTTATTTGTACATCATAATTAGGGCCATATCCTAATACACGAGTACCTAACATTAGTGCATTTTTATCACCAATTAATAAATCATCTAATTTAACTTTCGGGTCGACAATAACACTTGATAATAATTTATCAATTACTAATCCCTTTTCTATTAGATTTGTGGAAGTTAAGATATCTTCCTCTTTTGCAGTCATATACTTGACTTCGATTGTTCCGCTACTTAATGGACTATCTTCTGAATAAAGTTTACCCTTTGAAGGTAATGATAGAACTTCAGTAGGAAACGTGAACTGATTATCAGCCATTATTATTTCTCCTATGAAATGTGTTTAAAACCATTATACTTATAACTATTAATTTACTTTCGTAAAATCAAATTTATTTTTTTCCTAATACTTTTTCAGCTCCTGCGATTCCAAATGAACCTAAAGTGGTGAATAGGAATGAATTGTAAACAACATCGTTGATTACTAAATCTTTACCCATAATACCAGTTACAACATCTGCACCTGCAAATAATACCATTACAGCAAACGCACCAAACCCTATGATTGATTTCTCGTTATATGAGTTATCATCTTTAAAAATGTCTTTAAAAGCCATTGTATTTTCCTTATGGTTTTAGAACGAGAGTACTGCGTAATCGTAACGTAGTGTTAACGATATATCAGCAACATCTGTTCCATTAGCAAAATCTAAATCATTGAAGTTTGCAGTTTGAATGAAAGCACCATGTAGTACCCATTCTTCAACCTTATCACCGACTGGTCCTAAAAGATTGAAACGAACTTCTTTTTTATAAAAGTCTGCATATCCATCGCGACCTGTTACTGATTCGTGATGTAATCTTACCCATTCCATTACTGCTTGTGCACCACTTGGAACGATTGGGTCATATAGAGTTATCTCTAATGGCTCCCACGTACCTTTACCCTTAACATATCGTTTTACATTGATATGGTTAAGTTCGATTTCTTCAAAAGTAATCTGTGGTCTATTAGCTGTCTTTACGAAATAAGATGGTATCCCATCAATATACATAATGAACCTATTCTTTGTTTTCGGTTCAAATGCTTTAAAAAAGATTTCATCTGTTGTTAGTATGTCGGCCATTGCCTATCTCCGTTTAAATTAATGCTGTTTTTTTCTTCGATAATAAATATCAGGTTCTTAAAAAATGTGTAATTTCTTACATCATTCTTTGAAGTTTTATTGAAGTTTTTTGAAAATAATCCTTGACTTGTATAGTATTTATGTTGTATATTAAGGTATAAGAAATGGAAGATAAATAATGAGTTGTAATAAATGTAAAAAAATAAAAGCAGTAGTAGTGTATAAGGGTAATAAATATTGTAATTGGTATTGTGCGAAAAAAAAATAAAAAAACACTTGACTTATATGGCGAAATGGCCTTATATTAAGGTAACAAATAAAGGAAATAAAATATGATTAAGATAAAACAACAAATTAGGGGATTAAATTCACTGTCAGAACTGAATGAATTATCTTCCTATATTAATGATTGTAAGACTATGTTGGGAAAATCATCGTTATGTGTTGGAGCTAAGGTTTATGTTGTTCAAAAGACAAAGAAAACTCCTGGTGTCATCACTAAGATGAATATTAAAAAGGCTATTGTTGATATGAATGGTAGGTTGTATAATGTTCCTTTTGCTATGTTAGAACTAATGTAATTATATTAGATTCGTGGGTTGCCGATATACTACGATAATTTGGAATCGGTTTGGGTTATGTAGTGTTTCACGAAATTAGAAACAACCCTTGTGAGTTAGGTGGTTAAACTCTCAAAATTTATTCATTGTGACCTCCTAAAAAGAAAAACCCACAGTCATTTAAGATTGTGGGTTTTTCGTATAAGCTATTTTATAAGTTAAACTTATTCAGGAAATGCTGCACCTGTTGGTTGAATTACAAAGTCAAGTACAATGAACTCAGCAGTTCGTGTAGGTTGGATAAATATCTGTCCTACTAACTGG
>TARA_R110002096_G_scaffold191015_1_pt1 | contig 14733 bp, 17 predicted proteins | sample TARA_R110002096 | Tara Oceans TARA_R110002096 (sample SAMEA4397295) | marine metagenome | biome: Polar Biome; feature: [DCM] deep chlorophyll maximum layer (ENVO:01000326); material: water (ENVO:00002006), including particulate matter (ENVO:01000060) such as... | depth 35 m | reverse complement strand
TGCGGAGGTAGTCTGGGTAAACGCAATAGGAGTTACATTGGAGTCTCCACGATATGCGTCTATCGCCACCCTGCGCAGGGTTGCATCTACGTTTGATTGCCCTACAAGTACTCTTAAAGAAGTTTCACCTGAGTTGGTCGTTTCAAATCGTGAAACTTCAGCTAAATTGGAATCATCACCACTCACTTGTAGATGCAGCTTTGCACTAGGGTCATCTATACCTATACCAATTCGATTATTTGTGCTATCCACATATAGAGTATCAGTGTCTACAGTAAGATCACCTGCGATAGTAGCATTACCCGTTACAGTAGCTGCTGTTGTGCTAAGGAGTACAGCCTTAGAACCTAAATATCCAGCCATTATGTTTGCTCCAGTACCGAGATGATAGCGTCTGCACTAGATGCAGTATCACTTGTTATCACAACTGTATCTGTAGTTTCTAAGATGATCTTACCATCTAGGACACTCAGAGCTGCTCCAGCAGGTATAGCTGCACCTTTAACTAGGTAAACACCAGCACATTGTACATCCACTGTTATTTGAGAAGTAGTTATGTTAGCTACAGTCATGCCAATCATAACTGCTGTTGTTGAAGCTGCTACAGTATACGAAGTTGAAGGAGATGTTCCTACAGCTGTATCTGTATAGTTTTTGAAAGTATTAGCCATTTAGTTAGTTCCTTATCCTAATGCGATTGCTAAAGCTAGGGCAGTGCCAGCTTGATCTACGTCTAAGTTAGTGCGAGCTGCTGCCGCTGTTGAAGCTCCTGTACCACCATCAGCTACCGCTAGATCTCCTGTTGAAGATACTGTTGATAAATCTGCTGTAAGAACACCTGAAGCGTTTAGTGTTGTAAAGCTACCAGCTACTGCTGAAGCTCCTCCTATTATGGCACCGTCTATAGTGCCGCCGTTAATATCTACTGTTGTTACTGTACCTAAGTCAGTCCAAGTACCTGTAAGAGAACCACCACCAGTTGCTGTTAGAGATGTAACAGTTGCAGCTGCAGGAGTTGTCCCACCTAGTACTGCATCTACTGTACCTGCGTTGATGTCTGCTGTAGTAGCCACGAGAGAGCTTGTAGTCACTGCTGCAGGGGTTGTTCCACCTATTATGGTTCCATCTATCGTACCACCATTTATATCTGCTGTAGTAAGCACAGATGATGCTATAGTCATGATACCTGTTGTATCAGCTATGGTAGCAGAGGCTGTACTGTCTTTAGCTTTGATATTAGTAACCTCAAGGTTAGTCATATCGAAAGTAGTAGCATTTACTGTAGTAGCATTAAGTGTTACAAAGGTTGGGCTATCTGTTGTAGCTACACCTTGGTTTAAAGCTTTGATAGATGCTATGTCAGTAAGCTCAGAGTCCATCAAGGCTCCAGCTGCTGTTACGTTAGTTACATCTGTTACATCAGCTAATGCTTCAATACCATCTAACTTAGTACCATCAGCAGCTACGTCACGTCCGTCTACAGTACCACCAACAGTGATATTACCTGTAGCACCTAGTGCAGTAAAGTCTCCTGCTAAAGGAGTTGTACCACCTATAACTGTATTATCTATTGTACCACCGTTTATATCAGCAGTAGTAAGTACTGCAGAAGTTATAGTGAATACACCAGTACTGTCTGCTATAGAAGCAGAAGCTGTACCATCGTTAGCTTTAATACTTGTTACTTCAAGGTTAACTGCTTCAAGAGTACCTGCAAAGAAACCATCTTTAAACATGTAGACAGTTGTACCTAAGTCAACATCATTAGTTGTTACTGGCTTTACTAGTCCATCTTCAATTCTAACTTGCTCAGTTGATACAGAAGCTACATCTACATAGAAACCAAATCTATCATTAACTGTGTCTACTGATAGCTTATTAAGAGGTGTAGCAGTACCTGCATCCCCTATAAGACCTATAATAGGGCCTTCAGCGGCTGTACCGTCGTGTGCGTGACCAGTTGAATTATTAAACGAAGCTAGTATCTGGTTGAACTCATCATTAGAGTCAGCTGCCTGGATAACGTCTCCATCAGTAAAAGTACTCTGTCTTGTATAACCTGCCATTATTCTCTCCTCTTAGCGCCTTGCAGCTGCTTTAAATTCTAACTGGAACCCTTTTAAAGAATAGGGAACCGATACACCATTGTCTACAACACGAAGGGCTACTGAGAAACCAGATCCTTCTACAGATTGTCTAATAAGTGGGTCTGTTTGACCACCGTATGTACTAACACCATACTCAGCAGTACCATAAAGAGCTACAACTTGAGTTGAGTCAAATGGGTAAGCAGCTGGACGAGGTGTATCAGGTGACTCATAATCATAACGTAAGAATAAGTCTGAGTTAACACTACCTTCTGGTGCGTAGTTAATGATAACACGTTGGAATGATTTACGAATACCAGCATCACCTGCTGTTATATCTGGACTACGATAACGTCCTATTATTGTTGTACCATCAAAAGTATTACCTTTTTCTTGACGGTATACATATCCATCATTACTCCCATGAAGTATGTAGAAGTCACCTTGGTACTCATCTGAGTCAGTACAAGATGTTTGTAATCCTCTTGTTGTAGAGAACTCATAACCTTCTTGAGTACGCACACATATAACACCATCGGTAGTACTTTTTGTAGAGTTCTCATTATTAAAGAAGATACGGTATTGTGTTTTATTAGGTATGACTACAGCATCAAAGTCAGCTATATCCGTACGTCCTTGGAATAACTCTTGGATTGGTTTCGTAATAGCACTAAGCTCAACGTCTCCAATACGAGCTGTACCTTCTACTGTTCTAAGTCCGTCTGGACCTAGGAAAACAAGGTTACCTGCAAATTCTTGTATAGTTGAACCATTTCTACAACCAATCTCACGAGTAACTGATACTAGTTGAAAGTCAGCTTGTGAGTTTCCTGTTAGTTTATAGATACGTGAAGCTGAGAAGATGTATAGTTCTTCTCTGAAGACCTTCATACCTGTTACTGTAGCATCTATAACAAAGCTTCCAGCTCCGTTAGTAGCTGTAAAGTCATCAATAGTAAGAGGCGCCGCATATACTATTTCATTAGGAGTAGTTGATGCTCCAGCCAGAAATAGTGTATTCTTAAAGACAGTTACCACAGATGGGTCTGCAGGAGCTCCTGTAGAGTTGATATCTGTAATAGCTGTACCATTCCAGTAAGAAGCTGAATTAGCACCATCTGCAAATAGAAGTATATCAACATTGTTATATGTTAGTCTTTCAAAGTTATACTTCTCAGCAGCAGTTCTACCAGAGTCTATTGATGTCCAACCCTGATACACTGCAACACCAGTTGTATGTGCAGCTGCTACTGTTGAACTAGTACCACGAGTACACCCTGTAAGAGTGTTAGTTGAGATACCTGTATATGTTATAAGTTCATCTTCTATTAAAACAGTACCTGTTGTTGTAAAACCAGCTGTACTTGTAAGAACAATAGAAGTGACTGCATCTGTGATAGTTCCGTCTAATGTAGTTGCTGAGTCTGTAGCTCGGTAGATACTCTCACCACGAGCTGCTATAACTTCATTGTTATATAGAGCAGACATAAGGACTGGCTCTGTCTCAGCTGTTGTGAATGGGACTGTGTGATTTGACCACTTCTCATAACCAGATATACGACGATAACCGCCTGTTGTATCAGGTTCAAAGTTCTCTAGTTCAAGAGCTGACCCAGGTGCTGCCTCAAAGTTAGACTTATTGAGGATTAAACCACCTTTGAGTGGGAAGATAAAAGGTTGTTGTTGTGAACTGTCCATTAGGCTAGACGTGCTCCACTTACATTAGTTACACCATTACGCTGTATAACAGTTGATCTTAAATACATATCATTATTTACTAATTGTATACGCATCTGTTTAATACCATCTTCAAAACGATTCCAGCTTATATTAAATTGATCAGACTCACCACGGTATTGGTAACCGTAAGCAGTAGCTCCATCTACTAGTGTTTGACGGAACTGTTCAGGAACTACAGGAATATCAGTAGCTGCAGTTAATACTGTAGTGTTTGTATAGTATTCATAATTAAGTTCATACGCCTTATCTGGCATAGGATAAACTAGATAGTTGTTGTCAGGTGTACGTACAACATGCCTAGGATACGAAGCTGTGCCTGTATCATCTTCTGAGTCTATATAATGTTCAAGGTATTCTTTGTAGTCTAGAACGGACAAAGCTCCACCCTGAGCACCCAGAGAGGAGTTCTTAGTAATACGGAAGGTATCATGATCGACCCACTTAGCGTCAGTAGGGATAGAGTACCTAGGTGTATCTGCAACAAGAGTTTCTGTCTTGTCTGAATGATTAAAAGGCCATGTGAATTGGCGAGAGTTTAGGTATAGGTATGAATCGTTAACAGCATTCTTACATTGTGTTTGAAACCCACGAGAGGATCCAAAACCAGATGAAGTTAACGCAACCTCATTAAGCCTAGCAAGAACTTCATTTGTTAAATCTAAATATGTATAAGCCATTGCTACCTCAGGTTGTTGTCAGAAAGGGGTAAGAGGCCCCCTCAGGGAGCCCCTCTAGTTAGTATGTAGTTATTAAGCTAAGTCGCGTGCAACTTCAGCAGCGTCTTTAGTTGCTTCGTTAACGTCTACTACGATTGCCCAAACACGAGCAGCGATACCAGCAGTTGTACCAGAAATAACTGTTACAGCGTCGATAGTATCTGCATCAGCAGATATACCTAGAGTCTGTGTACCGAAGAACATGCCAGCAGCAGCATTATCAATGCTAGTAGCAGCCATGAATGTTGTTGTTGCGTCAGATACAGCTACAGTGAATGTAGTGATGTCTTCTGCAGCAGCAAGTGTTTCGATACCAGCAGCTAGTACGAGAGTACCAGCAGGAACCGCTGGGCCAACAATAGTAGCAGAAGCGGTACCTAAGTTGATTGTCTTTTCAACCATGTAGGCCTTTGATTTAAGGGATGAAGATAAAGCCATTATAAAATCCTTTCAAGATATGACTAAGAGGAAAAGGTACCCTAGTAGAACCAGGATACCTACTCTAATTTATGCTAAGTTGTACTTAGCTGTTACTAATGCCTCAGGGCGTAAGATCTTACGTCCGTATAAGTGCATACCACGAACGATGTCAGCGAATGAATCTGGATCACGGTAAGTTTCAGTTTTGTTGATTTGCTCTGCAGTTGCAACAGCTGAATCATGTCCACCAACAATAACACCATAGTCAGTGTTTTGGTTAGCAGTACCAGTAGTAGCTGCGCCACCACCAACTGAAGGAAGGTTGTTAGAAACGTATACGCGGAAACCATTCCACTTGTTCATAACTAGACCGTTACGTAAAGAACCTGAATCTCCGAAGTCAGCGTTCAAGAAACGTGAATCTTCGTCCATTAGTACTTCAAGCATAACTGGATCTATAACGATCCATCTTCCGTCCTTGTCAACATTTTGTTGATCAAGTAAACGACCCATTCTGTTAATAAGCATAACAGGTGAAGCGTAAGCGATTGGAAGAGCAGTTGCTCCAGGTAAACGAGCTGCAACTGGGATTGAGTGATCCGCAGCAGAAGTTGTAGTGATGTTACCGAAAGATGATTTGATCAACTTCATTGAAGTCAATAATTCGTCTGTTCCAGCAGTAGAAACAGCAACAGTACCATTAACTTGATCGTTAACAGTGTCACCATTTGCATGTAAAGCAGATTGCTTATAACCTGATAAGTATCCTAAGATCTCTTGGTCAAGTTGGTCAGCTAAACGGTAAGCAGCACGGTTAGTTGCTAAGTCCATGAAGTTAACGTGGCTGTGTGCTTCTTCGATATCATCAATTTTGAATGCGAAGTAGTTAGCTTTGTCTACTGTCAAAGAAAAGTCTTCATCGTCTAGATCTTGAGCAGCGATCTGTGTGCCACGAGCATAAGCTGATACTGAGATTTCAGGTTCTTTGATAATTTTCACTGTATCACCTTGTGCAGCGATTTCACCGAAATAGTCAGAGTTAGTGATGTCATTACAGATAGCTTTCTTGCGGAATGCAAGTTGAACTTTCTTGGAATAAATTACACTTGAGAAGTTACCGTTAGGTAAGTTGCCGTGTCCGGCAGCTGATGTAAAAGCCATGATAAATATCCTTTTTGATGTTTGGCTTGATAAATAAGGTACAGATTAGTAGTACCTCGGTTAAGAGAACCTAAACAATCTAGGCAAGGGGCTGACGATTTCTAGGGTGCTTTCGGGATCAGCTTGCCAGCTTAACCGTCTAGGGCCTATACTTATCAGGTAATTCTTAAAGATTATTAGTGTTCAGGAGACCCATGAAGGGCCACTGTAGGGTTTACGTAGGGTATCCAACGTGGGGCCTAGTAAACTCCTACAGTTATACCATACTCATACCTTTATGTCAAGGCATTAATTGAGTTGGTTGGTATTAACGTGCTTTGCCAGAGATATCGTAAACAAACTTACCTGTTGACATAGCTTCTTGTATCTCATCGTATCTATCTTCAAACTCTTTATCAGTCATCTTAGATACTGTAGATTCTTTCAACATAGACCCAAGACCTGTATCATCTACAGCTGTACGGCTACGTTTGGTTACAGACTTAGCTGCGTCTTTAGCTTTAGTCTTTCTAGCAGAAGGTGTCATATCATTATCAACTTTATATAAGTCAATAACACGGACTACACTTGCTGCATCATCTGAGTTCTCGTATAGAGCGTCTCGTACCCACTTAGGTTGCTCTTCAACCCAATCATGGAAGGAGTCGGAGTCACGTAGTTCATCAAAGTCACCATGAGCTTTACGAATAGCTGTCTCAGCTTTAGAACGTTCTGCTGCATCATTAGCTTCATCAAACTCACGTAAGCGACCTTCTGCTACTGCGAACTTCTCATCTGCCTTCTTAGATGCAATAGTTTCAACGATAGCTGCTACATCAGGGTACTTCGAAGCCCATTCTTCAATGTCTTCATCAGACTTAGGAGCACGTAGTGGACCTTCTGATTCAACAGATTCAAGTTTATCTTTCCACTCTTTCTCTTTCTCAGCCATATGTCGGCGAAGATCACCATAACGTTTCTTAAAGGATTTCTCCTCACGGCTTAGTTTCTCATCAGACTCTTCTTCTTCTTCTTCAGATTCAACTTCTTTAGTTTCAACTACAGGCTCTTCAGTTACTTTTTCTTCAACCTGTTCAACTTCATCTTCTTCAGTACCATACTGAGCTTTCATTAGCTCTTCTAGTTCTTTCTCGTCTTTATCCATACGAGCTTGTTTAGATGAGTAGTTACTGCCTCTAGCAATCATTGCTTCTTTAGCAGTTGCGTCTTTAACGATATCGTTAGCCATGTTGTTTTCCTTTATGTTGGGGTCAGCTTATAGCTGAGTGGCCTTATTGTTATGTCGGAGTTGATGAGGGCTGCTCGCCCCCACCTTTAGTGTTGTTACTATTTCTTAGCTGGTTTAGAAGCTAATCCCTTTTTCTTTAGTTTAGTATTCTTGTCAACTAGTCCACCAGTATCTCTACCGCCACTGTGCATTGGACCACTTCCTTTACGTTCTTCTACAGACTTAGTTTTAGAACCACCTGCATCAGAGTTGCCGTATGACGAAGAACTAGATTTGTTAGGACTACTTTGGTTAGCGGCTACTTTACCACCTTTCCAAGTTGCAGGTCTAGCATCGCCTCTTTCACGTTTCTTAACTAGAGCAGCTTGAGTCTTAGGGCTAGAGCTTTTAACCTTACGAGCTAATTCTAAGCCTTTATCTTTATAAGGTTGATCAGAGTAAGTAATACGTCCACCAGACTTAGTTGTACTTGGTCTCTCGTCACCTTTAGGAGTACTAGTAGCTCCTGACATTCTACCACTAAGCATGTTATTCTGACCGTAGTTCTTCATAGCCATATTAGTTAGAGTCTTAGTAGAGTCGAAAAAACCACCAACTTTAACACCGTGCTCTTTAGCATAACCGCCAGCACTTTCACGTAAGCTATTAGCTTGATCTTTGTAACCATGAGATTCTAATACGTTAGCATTAGCCATAACTTCAGCATACTTCTGAGTCTTGAATATTTTACCAAGGATACCATTATCAAAGAATCCACTAACCATTCCACCTAGTTTACCTAGTAAACCTTGCTCTTCATCTGTTTCACCTAAACCTAAAGTATTCATAGATGCATTAAAGAGAGTATCTGGATCAGAGTAATCATACTTAGTCATCCATGCTTCAGGATCATGTTCTACTTTAGTTCTATCTCCGCTTCCACCAGTAGCTTGTTCTGGTACACAAGAGTTAGTAACAGGATCTAATACATATCCTGGAGGACATGTTACAGGTTGTTGAGTAGCAGCTGGATCTTGAGTTGGAGCTGCACCGCCTACAGGAGTTCCTGGGATTGTAGGAGCGTTACCTGTTACACCTGACTCAGCTGAGAATCCAGGAGTGTAAGTATAAGGATTAAAATCACTTTCATTGTTCTGAGGACTATATTGACCTGTTAGAACTGAACCACCTTCAGCGAATTGACGAGGAGCAGCTTGACCTTGAACTGCAGGAGCTTGAGCAGATTGACCTTGTACAGGTTGTTGAATGAAGATACCTTTAGACTTTAATAAGTTAGATACTGAAGGATCTTTCATAGCTGCAGCTTTAACACGTTCAATAATACCATCAACGTCAGAACCGCTATCAACTACACCACCAGATGCATAACCATCAGCTGCTATCATGTCTTCTTCAAATGAAGGTTCAGATACAGGTTCACCACCCATACGACCATCATCTTCCATTTCTTCTAGACCAGCTTTAGCTTTAGCACGTAACTTCTCGAAGTATGATACTCCGAAGAACTTAACTACGTCAGCAGGTACTACGTACTCACCTGAGGATAGTTGAGCATCAACGTCATCTCTAACATCTTCAGCATTAGATCCAGGAGGTATATCGTTTCCTGAAACTGGGTCTGTCTCTAGACCATCTGTGGCTAAACCACCTTCTTTATAGATCTTCTTCATGTTAAAAAGTCTCCGTTCTTTCACCATTGATTTTATCACGTAGTTGTTTAAGGCTACGTAAAGCTTTAATTTCACCTTGTAATCTATGTAGTTCCGCAGGTTCATCCCGCTGTTCTAATTGTCTATGAGCAAATGCTATGCGTATATCAAGTTCATCACAAAAGGAATCCCATAGAGGTTTATCATTTACTAGTCTTTTGATTTGCATTATAAAGATTCTCCATTAACCTTGTCCACCACCTAAGTATTGACTTAATTGAGCTTCAAGTCCTGCCATACCTGCACCTTCACCTGTATTAGCTGAATGTCCTTGTTCGCCTGGAACAGGAGCTGCACCAGTACCTATACCACCTGCTGGCATTCCACCAGTAGGAGCTTGAGGAGCATTAGGATCACCCACAGGAGCTGCAGGAGGATTCTGTTCTTGGAACTTCTTAAGTATCTCTGCTTGTATAGCTGCTTCACCCATAGAGTTAGCTACTTTATCAGGGTCAAGATCCATAGACTCAGCGATCTCACGTATAACATAATCCATCTTAGCAAAAGGAGCTAGAGCTGGGTTCTGTACAACTTGTAAGAACTGCATTAGACGTTGACTACGTACTTCATTAGCCATTAGAGAAGATGTACCCATAGCTTTAACTTCTAGATCACCTTTAATCTCTGGGTCATGATCAAATTGCATATTAAAAGAGAAGAAGGACTTACCTAAAGGACCTAATAAGTAATCATCAACATTCTTAATAACAGTACGAATAGAACCATTAGCTGCTGACATAAGCATAGATATGCCTGATGCTGTACGACCAACACCTGATACACCTGTTTGACCATGTGAGAAGCTAGGTAAACCTGTTGATTCATCTGATAACTGACGAGCCTTATCAAACATTTGCATGTTCTCATTAGATACGTTAGGGAAAGATGTACCAAATATGGCTTGACCTGGAGCCCCACCACTTCTTCTAAAGACTTTTCCTGGGTATATATCTAAGTTCTGACCTGGAGTTAGGTTATTCTCATCAACTTCTAATATTAAGTTACCTGATAAAGCTGCATTGTCTACAGCCATACGCATAAAGCCATTCATTAATGTTTGTGTATCGTCCATATTCTCAGCTAAACCTACTCCAAAGAAAGAATAAGGGTTTACTTCGTAAGGAACTGCATAATAAGGAATGATCTGTGGGTTAAACGGGTTCATAACTAAACGTAATACTTGACCATTACAGACCCATACGTTTACATTAAGTTGATCAGAGTTCTTTAACTCTTTAGGAATCTCTACACCAAAGTTCTCTAGTATCTCAGTGTCTACATAACCCCAGAATTCTAGGACTTGATAACGTTCTGACTTAGTTTCTTGCTTATCATCTTCCATAGCTTGTTCCCACCACTCTTTAGTGTAAGACTCACCGTATGTTAAAGCTAAATCAATAGCATTATCACGGAAGAAAGGACGTTTCTTTAAAGATCTCATTTGTGAACGAGACATCTTGTGACGTTCTACAATATACTCTGCTTCATCCATGCTATTAGCGTCTGGATCAGGATAGAAGTTCCATATAGAAACTGAATCACACTGAGGCATTGTTTTAATACGAGGTTTATAGTTACCTTCGTCATCCCAATGAGGATATTCTTTATCTACTGCAAATGGACCCTTCATAATACCAGTACCGAACAAAGAACACTCAAATGCAGCTGTACGTAGCTTCTTAGATGCTCCAGATTCTTCTAATTGGTCATGTATCTTCTTTTCCATCTTCTTAGCAGCTATAGCAGCAGGATGTATAGTAACTTCAGTAGCTGTTCTGCCTTCACCTTCTTTTACAAGGTCTGAAACAGGTCCTAGTTTAGATTTAAGTGCACCTAAACGTTCCTGTAGGTCAATAACAGTCTCTCCAGGGAGTAATTTAGAGTCTTCAGCAGATACTTCAGCTTCTTGAGCCTTCTGCATCTCTGGGTTTGTCTCAAAGTGTACAGCTTCTGCTATACCTTCAGGTAAAGTAGTAGGATCTATAGTGATTGGGAACTTATTATTACCAAATAACACCTCAACTAGCTGACCATAAGCAGCTAATACCTTAGTTTTAGTAACTTTAACGAATATACGTGACTTCTCAGTGTTTGTAAAGGACACATCAGGTCCATATATACCTCTATAGTTACGATAAGCACGTACCCAACGTTGTTCATCTTGCTGACGGGCAGTTTCAGCCTTACTAAAACGTTCTTCAACAAAAGAAACTACCTTTCCTACAGAGGAGTCGGTAGTATCACCTTCAGCTATATCATCCACGAAGGAAGATTCTGATTGTTCCATGTTGCTTTCAACTTCTAGGTTATTATCTTCAAACTTATCCATCTTTATTCCTTAATATCCGAAGGTTTGATCTGCAGCTTGGAAGCCAGATCTTTGATTATTAGGGTCATAATCCCAAAGGGATGACCTAGGCCTTGTCATTAGTCCGTATCTTAGAGCATCATATCCGTGATCTATAGGACTCTTAGTGTCTACATCTTCTGGGTTATTCTTGTCTAAGGGAAGAGCAGGTAATTCAGTAACTAGGTTACGACAAGTATTAAAGAATACTAGTCTTGGTTCTTCTGTAAACTCATCAACTTGTAAACGTCTATGTAATTCATTCTTACCAGCAATACGAGATCCTTTAGATCTATCTGATGGTCTCCAACGGCAACCTTTTAATATCATCTGCTCTGCTAGAGAAGGACCAGTATCACCTCTGTTATGCCAAAGAGAGCTATCGAGAACACCGTAACGAATACGTTCACCTTTCTCTATCTCAATTATCATATCAGCTAAATCAGAAGCTGTTGTCTTATTAACGTATAACTCTCTGTAGATAACAATCTGTTCAGAGGGAGATACAGCAAACCAAAGAACTGCTGTCATCGAACCGTATCCGTAGTCGCAAGCTCTAAACTTAGCCCAGTTATGAGGTATATCGTAAGGCTCTACAACATGTACCTTAGGGTTAAACTCAGAGAAGGCTGCACCTTCAGAGATACTCCAATCACCTTCTAGTAACTGTCTACGCTGATGCTCAGGCATTGAGAGCAAGTTAGCTTCGTACATTCCATCTTCAGCTAGGTAAGGGTTATTAAATAAGTTAGCTGGTATAAACCTACGTTTGAAAAGAGGTTCACCTGCTCTTGTATGACCTTTAGGCCACTGTATAACTTCACCATGTTCATCTGTAGCACTGAAAGATGTATTAGAAGGAGCTGGATCAATAAACGTTTTCTTAACCCAGAAGTGTCCTGGACCACCAGGGTTTGTAGTTGCTCTCATATAAAGAGGTAACTTAGAAGAACTAGTAGCCCTTAGTCTAGAACGCATATAGTTCCAAGCAAAGGGCGAAGGCCATTGTGTAAGTTCATCTAATCCAATCCAATTAAATGCTTGTCCCTGATAACGCATAACATCATCGTCTCTATCAAGGTATGACATCCAAAGAGTAGCACCACTAGGAGCTACCCATGTCTTATCTCTCTCCATAAACTTAATACCTGGAATAGCTTTAGGGTAGAGCTGCTTAGATACTGAGATAAGTTCACGAAGTTCCTCTGTACTACGGCGAACTAGAAGTCCACGAGACTGAGGGTTATTAAAGTAACGTACAGGGTCAGCTACCATCGCATATGATTTACCACCACCTGCAGCACCACCATATAAAACTTCTTGTTCACTAGCAGCTAGGAAGTCTGTCTGAGGACCTACATTAGGAGCAAAGATAATATCCTGTGCCTTCTTAATATCAATAGGTTCAGGTTTAGCTGTAGCGTAGGTAGGAGTTGGCTCAGGAGTCGGTGTCGAGGTTTCTTGTACCTTTTCCACCAAGTCTGTCTTCTTCGAGTCTACGGGCTTTTTCCGATGCTTCTTTGAAGCGCCTTTCATAGTCTCGATGGGCTCTGGCCGTCCTTTGTCGTTTGTATTCGATGCTGACACGTTTGTTAAGTCCTACATGTGATATATATCTACCTGATTGTTCTGATAACCACCTAGCTACCATCCTGAGGCTATACTCTGCTAAGTATCTCTTAGCTTGTTCTAGCATCTCTAACTGTTCAGGGATCGGTTGAAGTATGTCCTTATCATCTGAATCTTGTTCATACCCAAAAGGTATATGTCTTCCGACACGTACTATTGGATACCACTCTCCGTCTAAACCTCTTTTAGGTATCTTCCATTTCTGGCTCGGAGCTATTGCAGTTAATGAAGGGGCGTCTTTCCTTGGCATCTTATATCACACACACATTAGTTTGTCAAGTAGTTATTTAGTACTTCTTTTCTGAGTACCTGGGTTTGATGCTCCACAAGAAACATATCCACCTTTATTCATTCTATACTTAGCTGTCTTTGCAGCTATTTTCTTAGGTTGCTTAACAAACTGTTTACCAGACGCTTTGCCTTTACGTTTAGCAGCAGACGTTGCTGCATACTCTTTATCTGTTAGTGCTTCTCTAGCTGCTTTAGGTAAGTACCTCTCTCCAGTAGCATTAGAGCCTTGAGTAGATGGTTTACCTGACTTAGTGTTCCATTTCTCTTTAGTCCATTTATTAAGTGACTTCTGACTAGGTTTCATTTCTTAGCAACCTTCTTAGCAGTAGCCGATAGTTCTTTAAAGTGGAATAGATTCTTACTTGATGCTGTATGCTTAGCACCTGACATTAGCTTACCGTTAGTCTTGTGAGTCCCACCCTTGTGTTCTTTACCATTCTTAAAATAGTGTTTCATTCCTGCAGCCATTACTTGTAACCCCCACCCTTTGCTTTATATTCCTTAGCAACCATCTGTGCCTTACGAGCTGACCACTGTCCAGGCTTACCACCCTTACCGCCAGCCTTGATCTTAGCAACAAGGTTCTTACGCATAGTCGGCTTAGTGTAGTTTCCAGCTGCATTAACAGTTGACTTCTTTACTGGTTTTGCCATAAAACCTCCTATATGTTTCGTGAGATGTTGTAGAACTGACGAACAGAGATAAAGACTTCAAGTGAGCCGCTTAGTCCATCGAAAGCCAATATTTTATCACCTGCGTGTAGATGTATTCTATCTGCATCTACAACATTGTATACGTCCTTACCTGGGATGCTCTTATCATTTATTATACTGTGGTAAAGACCGGTATCTGCGTGGAACCATTGAATAGTTATATGCTTTGTACTGCTGTTACCATTGCTTATATGTAAGAAATCAACAGTTGCATCATGGTGAGGAGGGCAGGTGTACACAAGATCAGCGCTTGCACCACCTGAGGTTGCAGAGACAACGACAGCTGCTGTATCTGTAGTAAAGTTACGAGATTCTACCATGTTACACCTTTAAGTTTAATAAGAGTCACCACTTAACTTTATCTGCCCAATAAGCAGCACTCATCTTACCTTTAGCAATGTTCTTGCCATGTCTAGCTTTAAATGATGCTCTCTTCTTCTTCATCTTATCAGATTCACCTGCTTTAGGCTTACCTGCAGTGCTTGCACCCTTCTCACCAAACTTAATATACTTGTACTTACCACCCTCAGAAGCCATTACGTGATGTGATTTACCACTATCGTCGTTTAAACGTTGAGGTTTATTAACGCCTTTTAACCCAGCACTCTTCATTTTAGTTTTGACCCGTTCAGATATAGACATTATAACCAAATCCTTTGCGGTGCATCAGGTGTAACACCATAAGATGTGTC
>TARA_R110002096_G_scaffold147007_3_pt1 | contig 14737 bp, 13 predicted proteins | sample TARA_R110002096 | Tara Oceans TARA_R110002096 (sample SAMEA4397295) | marine metagenome | biome: Polar Biome; feature: [DCM] deep chlorophyll maximum layer (ENVO:01000326); material: water (ENVO:00002006), including particulate matter (ENVO:01000060) such as... | depth 35 m | reverse complement strand
CCATGTCGGCCACACTTGTTTCCGACTGGCCGATGCCGACGGTTTCGACAAGGATGACGTCAAACCCGGCCGCCTCGCACAGCAGCATGTTTTCCCTGGTCCGCGCCGCAACGCCGCCCAGCGTTCCGGCGGCAGGCGAGGGACGGATGAAGGCATTTGGGTTGGCCGCCAGCGTGTGCATGCGGGTCTTGTCACCCAGGATCGAGCCGCCGGTCCGGCTTGACGAAGGGTCAACGGTCAGAACCGCGACCCGGTGTCCGGCAGATGTCAGCCGATTGCCAAGCGCTTCGATGGCGGTGGATTTTCCCACCCCCGGCACACCGGTAATGCCCACGCGGATGGCATGGCCGGTTTTGCCGGCCAGCCGGTCAAGCAGAGCGCGCGCTGATTTGCGATGATCGCGGCGCTTGGATTCAACCAGCGTGATGGCCCGCGCCAGCATCATCCGGTCGCCGTCCAGAATGCCTGTCTCCAGGAGTTTTGTGTCGGTCATTCAAACTGCCATTTCGGCTTTTCAGGTTGGTGATGGAGGCTGAGGCTCGGCGCCGATTCTGCCGCAACGCTCACTCAGGAAACAGCCCTGCCATAGCCGCGTCGTTTGTTCAAATCGGTCAGAAGTTTCTCCGCTGCCTCGGCAATGATCGTGCCCGGTGGAAAAATGGCGCTGGCACCGGCTTTATACAAAGCGTCAAAATCCTGCGGTGGAACGACACCACCGACCACCACCATGATGTCGTCGCGGCCGGCGGCGCTAAGGGCTTCGCGCACTGCCGGAACCAGCGACAGATGGCCCGCGGCGAGGGACGACACACCGATCACGTGAACATCGTTTTCCACCGCCTGGCGGGCGGCTTCCTGCGGCGTTGCGAAGAGCGGGCCGACATCCACATCAAAACCAAGATCGGCAAAGGCCGAGGCGATTACCTTCTGGCCCCGGTCATGGCCGTCCTGACCGACTTTTGCCACCAGGATGCGGGGGCGCCGTCCGTCATCAGCTTCAAATTGGGCGGTCATCTCCAGCACGGTGCGGACCTGTTCGTTCATGGCACCGACCTCCTGCCGGTAAACGCCGGAAATGGTTTTGACCTCGGCGCGGTGGCGGCCAAATGTCTTTTCCATCGCATCGGATATCTCGCCCACTGTGGCCCGCGCACGCGCCGCCTCGATGCAGGCCGCCAGCAGATTGCCCGATCCTGCCGCTTCCGCCGCCAGATTGTCCAGAGCCGCCTGCGTTTCCTGTTCATTTCTGTTGGCGCGCAGCCTTTTCAATTTGTCGAGCTGTTGCGCACGCACCGATTTGTTGTTGACCCTCAGCACCTCAATCGGCGGATCGCTTTCGGGCCGGTATTTGTTGACGCCGACCACAATCTGCTGTCCGGCATCAATCCGCGCCTGTGTTCTGGCAGCCGCTTCCTCAATGCGCATTTTCGGCAATCCCTGCTCGATCGCCTTTGCCATGCCGCCGAGGTCTTCAATCTCGCGAATATGGGCGAGCGCCTTTTCGGCCAGATCATGAGTCAATTTTTCGACAAAATACGATCCCCCCCAGGGATCGATTGTCCGTGTGGTGCCGCTTTCCATCTGCAGCAACAATTGGGTATTGCGTGCAATCCGGGCGGAAAAATCTGTCGGCAGGGCCAGCGCTTCATCCAGCGAATTGGTGTGCAGCGATTGGGTGTGACCCTGGGTCGCGGCCATCGCCTCAACGCAGGTTCTGGCCACATTGTTGAAAACATCCTGAGCGGTCAACGACCAGCCGGAGGTCTGGCAATGAGTGCGAAGCGCAAGCGATTTGGGGTTTTCCGGCTGAAATTTTTCCGCCAGCAATTGCGACCACAACAGGCGTGCGGCGCGCAGTTTTGCCACCTCCATGAAAAAATTCATGCCCACCGCCCAGAAAAACGAAAGCCGGGGCGCAAATACGTCGATATCCATGCCGGCGCTGATGCCGGCTTCAATATATTCCAGACCATCTGCCAGCGTGTAGGCCAGTTCCAGATCAGCCGTCGCGCCGGCCTCCTGCATATGGTAGCCGGAGATCGAAATCGAGTTGAATTTCGGCATGTGCTGGCTGGTATAGGAAAAAATATCAGCAATGATCCGCATCGACGGTGCGGGCGGATAAATATAGGTGTTGCGCACCATGAACTCTTTCAAAATGTCATTTTGAATGGTGCCGGTGAGGTCTTTCTGGGCAACGCCCTGTTCTTCAGCAGCAACAATATAAAGCGCCAGAACCGGTAGAACCGCACCATTCATGGTCATCGAGACCGACATTTGATCCAGCGGTATGCCGTCGAAAAGCTGTTCCATATCGAGAATGGAATCGATCGCAACGCCTGCCATGCCGACGTCGCCTGCGACGCGCTCATGGTCACTGTCATAGCCGCGATGGGTCGCCAGATCGAAAGCAATCGACAGGCCCTTCTGTCCCGCAGCCAGATTGCGCCGGTAGAACGCATTGCTTTCCTGGGCCGTGGAAAATCCGGCATATTGCCTGATGGTCCAGGGCCGCTCGACATACATTGTCGGGTAGGGGCCGCGCAAATAGGGCGGCAGGCCCGGCCATCCATCAAGATGGCTCATTCCCGCGATGGAATTCGGCCCGTTCAGCGCAGCAATGTCGATGCCTTCCGGCGTGCTCCAGATACTGTTCTCAGCAGCGGACGTCTCATCGGGGATGTCAAAACTGATTGCGGTAAAGTCGGGAAATCTCATCACACCCGCTCCTCCAGCAGCGACAGGGTCTTGCCGAGCACCGCAACCGCATTGCAGCCTTTGAAAATTCTGTCATCGACACCTGCCACCTCGGACTGGCTTGCCAGCAAAATGCGTTGCGCCCCGGCTGTTCTCAACTCGGATACCAGGGCGTCTGCCAAATTGTCATAGTCCTCATTGGAACCGCAAAAGCACACAATGGGCGTCTGATCAGCCTGATAAGTGCTAAGGCCGCTATCCGCTGAGAGCGCCAGACTTGTTGTCTTGAGACCGCCGGCGGCAAAAAAATCGCTGGCAAATGTTTCGCGGGCCTTATGGCGTTTCGGTTCTCCCAGACAGATCAGCAACACCGCCGCCTCGTGGTTGAGCGACAGAGCCTGCGCACGGTAACACAGATGCTCAAACAACAGGCCATCACGCAGATCACCAAAATCATCATCCGCTGGCTCAAGCGGACGCGGCATCAGCGTCTCGGCCTCCGGCTCATCGAGCACGGCGAAATGGCTGTTGCCGATGGACACGATTTTGCGCGACGTCATCTCTGCCAGTCGGCTGGTCCGGGCAGGTTCGATCATCGAGCGCGCGCCGCCGTTGTCTGTGAAGTTGTAAAATCCGCCTGCCTCTTCGATGGCCTGGAAATGTGTCCAGGCCTGTTCCGCCAGGGAGCGGGACAGCGCGTCATAAATGCCGGCTCCGGCTGCCGGATCGCTGACTTTGCTGAGGTGGCTCTCTTGCTGCAGAATGAGGCTGATATTGCGCGCAATGCGTCTGGCAAACCGGTCCGGCAGTCCCAGCGGCTGGGTATGCGGCAGAACCGTTACACTGTCCGCGCCGCCAATGCCTGCGGAGAAGGCAGCTACGGTATTGCGCAGAACGTTAGTCCAGGGGTCGCGCCGGCTCATCATCCGCCAGCTGGTCGTGGCGTGCAGGCGGAGCGGGGTGCCGCCAGCGTTGAGGACTGTGGTCAGTTTGCGCCACAACAGCCGCATGGCGCGAAATTTGGCGATGGTTTCGAACTGGTCTGCATCGCAGCTCAGACCAGCGCTCCAGCGTGTGGCCGACAAGCGTGTGTCCGGATGGATCTCGCTCACCATCCGCATCATGGCAACAAGTTGGCCAAGCGCCAGTCCCAGCTCGACCGCAGCACTTGCGCCCTTGTTGTTCCAGTGGGTGGCGTCGGCAATAATGCCGGGCAGCGGCTCTGTTTTATCCTCCAGGCTGAGAAGTGGTGGCTGGAAACTGAATGCCGCATCCAGCTTTGCCGGGTCATAGCCGCGTTTTTCACACATCCCGGTCCAGCGGCGATGCAGCGCTGAAGTCATGCCTTCAAAGCGAAGGCTGGTGGCATCGGCAAAGACATTTTCCAGCACTGCTTCGAAGGACGCATAGTCGTCAACGTGTATGCCAAACCCATGGGCTGATGCCGCACCGGCAAACACCAGCACCGCACCATCTGCCCCCTGTTCCAGATCAGTCAGTAATTGTGTGTTGGCCAGCTGCGGCGAAGGATGATCGACACGGGTGAATGTCTTCCATGGAAGGCCGTCTCTTCCGCCAAACGACACTGGCCTGTTCGCTCGATCTGTCAGAGGATAGATAGGGGGAATGACAATCCCGTCGGCAGTGCGCGCGCTCAACAGCTGCATCGCCGCGTCTGCGGAACCTGCACCGGTGGCGCGCTCTACAAGGTCCAGCCATGTGCGGCCCTGCGGCTCGGTTTCGATGATCTTGCGCAGAGAGGAATCTGCATTCGCCATGTTACGCTCTGGGATTGTCAGCTGCAGGAATTTGTGACGTCACGATAAAGCTGCCGACGAAGCCGGGCAAGCCCAACCAAGGTCGGGCCTGTCGTCAGAAATGTCAGGGCTTGCTGCAACCGGCAAGAGGGCGCCGCCGCAGCGCCGCTTCCAGTGACAGGAACCAGGAAATTCAATAAGTCATTGTTGGTGGCAGCGTTTTTGCCTGAGCCACCCATTTCTCGACAGATTTTTCGCTCGGCACCAGCCGCACGAGCTTCTTTGCCGCATTTACTTCGGCCATCTTGGCAGCCAGATTTGCTGCGTTGCGGTTGCGCAATTCCTTGATCGTGTCGACGCCGGCAGCTTCCAGCAATTCGGAATATTCCTCGGCCACACCCTTGATCCGCATCAAATCGCACATATTCGCCCATTTCAGGATCTGCGACGCGTCAAGACCGGATTCTTCCGCCACCGCCTTGCGGCCTTTCGGATCCTTGGCCCGGTCGAGCAGCGCTTTGGTGGTACGAATACCAATTTTCTGCAGCTTCGCGGTGTAGGCCGGCCCAATGCCCTCAATGTCGATGATGGAATACGATGACATGCTAATCTCCCTTGGTAGTGCGCCGAAGTGGAATCGCCCTTATCGGCATGAATAAAATGCAATCAGATAAATTGACTGAGCCCCGGAATAAAACGGACAATTTCGTCCACCGTCTCAGGCCCCGCCTTTTCTCTGGAGTAGTCCAGAGTTTCCTTGGCGACAGTCTGGACTTCGCCCATTTCAAGGCCAAGACCGGTCAGTTCATTGAACACCGACATTACGCCTCCGCCGCCAAACATGCCGCCCAGAAGCCCGCTTCCGCTAGCGCCAGCATCGCTGGTATCCGCCATCTCTCTGGCTCCGGGAACCGCATCCAGCAATTGTTTGACTTCCGGCTCCGGTCCCTCCTTTGCCAGAAAAGTTAAAATGATGGAGACCGCCTGCCGGGCGATATCTTCGCTGATACCTGCCTTTTCAGCTATTCGGAGAATTAGTTCCTGCATATATACTCCTGGTGGAAAACCGATATGCGCCGGCTGCCAGTGAATCTGTAAAATATGGCACTATTTGGCTACAGAATCAGGGCCATGACAAGGGCTTTCCCCGTTAATCCGGTCAAAGCTCGGGGATTACTGCAAGATTGCAAGTTGAGGCTCGAAGGTGTCTGTGTCAGAAACAATGCCACGCGGGCTGTTGCCCCTTGGATCAGGACAATTCGGAGAGCCGCACATGTATCAAGAAGGCCAAGTCTATCTCGGGACCAGCCGACACCCTGATGACAGCATCAACAATGCTGAATATCTGCAGTTGAAACTGGCCAATCGCCACGGGCTTATCACCGGCGCCACCGGCACGGGAAAAACCGTCAGCCTGCAAATCCTGACGGAAGGGTTTTCCCGCGCCGGCGTTCCGGTGTTCTGTGCCGATGTCAAAGGCGATCTGTCAGGGCTGTCGATGGCTGGCGACAGCAAGGATTTTCTTGAGGCGCGCGCCGAGACAATCGGTTTTGCCGAGGCCTATGATTATCAGTCGTTTCCGACTGTATTCTGGGACCTGTTTGGCGAACAGGGACACCCTGTGCGCACCACCATTTCAGATATGGGCCCCTTGCTTCTGTCGCGGCTGATGGAGTTGAACTCCACTCAGGAGGGGGTGCTGAATATTGCCTTCAAGATCGCGGATGAGGAGGGCCTGTTGCTGCTGGATCTGAAAGATTTGCAGTCGCTGCTTTCCAATCTGGCAGAGCGCGCCCAGGAGATTTCCGGGCGCTACGGCAATGTGACAAAAGCCTCGGTCGGCGCCATTCAGCGGCAGTTGCTGGTGCTTGAGCAGCAGGGCGCGGAGAATTTCTTCGGCGAGCCGGCGCTTGCCATTACCGATCTATTGCGCACAGCGCCGGATGGCCGCGGACTGGTCAACATTCTGGCTGCCGACAAGCTGATGATGGCTCCGCGGCTGTATGCGACCTTTCTGCTGTGGCTGCTGTCTGAACTGTTCGAGCAATTGCCGGAAGTCGGCAATCCCGACAAGCCACGCCTGGTATTCTTCTTCGATGAAGCGCATTTGCTGTTTGATGAAGCGCCGAAAATTCTGCTGACAAAAGTTGAGCAGGTGGTCAAACTGATCCGCTCCAAAGGCGTCGGTGTGTTCTTTGTCACGCAAAACCCGCTGGATGTTCCCGACAGCGTACTGTCCCAATTAGGCAACCGTGTGCAGCATGCTTTGCGGGCCTATACACCGCGCGAGCGCAAGGCCGTCAAAACCGCAGCCGATACATTTCGGCCAAACCCGGAATTCGACGCCTTTGAAGTCATCACCAATCTGGGAATCGGTGAGGCGCTGGTTTCCACATTGATGAAGAAGGGTGTGCCATCGATCGTTCAGCGCACGCTGATCCGCCCGCCTTCCTCGCGCATGGCGCCGATCACACCGCAGGAGCGGAAAACAATCATGCAGAACAGCCCGGTCTTCGGTCAGTATGACGAAACGGTCGATCGGGAATCCGCCCACGAGATCCTGAAGAAACGCGCCGAGGATTTGTTGAAGGACGAAGAGAAAAAGCGCGAGCTGGAAGATGAAGAGCGCGAGGAGGGCGGTCGCATGCGCCGCTCGCGGACCGGATTTACCCTGCCGGATTTTGACGACGATGAGGACGGACGCTCAAGCTCAAGCCGCCGCCGCCGCACCTCTCGCGATGACCGGCCAACCAAACGCTCACGCAGCAGAACCACATCAAAGCCGAGGCGCCGCTCCAGCAACCGCCAGACTGTGACAGAGGCTGCCATGAAGTCGGTGGTCCGCTCGGTCAGCACCCAGCTTGGCCGCGCTTTGGTGCGCGGCATTCTGGGATCGCTGAAACGCGGTTTCTAAAACGCTCCAAATCAGGGAACAATCAAATGACAAAGCTCGACGTGGTCCTTGACCGCATTGATACGGATTTGGATGCCAGCATTGCGCGCTGGTTCGATCTGTTGCGGGTGCCTTCCATTTCGACAGATCCGGCCTATGCAGCAGAGTGCGTCAAAGCCGCTGACTGGCTGGTAAGTCAACTGACTGACATGGGATTTGAAACCTCGCGCCGCGACACGCCCGGACATCCCATGGTGATTGCCCGCAATCACGCAGCCGGTGAAAATGCGCCCCATGTACTGTTTTACGGCCATTATGATGTCCAGCCGGTCGATCCGGTGGAGTTGTGGGATGCGCCGCCGTTTGAGCCGGAAATTCGCGAGGTCAATGGTGCCCGGCAGGTCTTTGCCCGCGGTGCGGCGGATGATAAGGGCCAGTTGCTGACCTTTGTCGAAGCCTGTCGCGCCTATATGGCTGATAATGGTCAACTGCCTTTGCGCGTCACCATGCTGTTTGAGGGCGAAGAAGAATCCGGCAGCCCCAGCCTTGATGCATTTCTGAAAGCCAATGCCGACGAGTTGCGCGCCGACTTTGCGCTGGTTTGCGACACCAATATGTATGACGCGGCGACACCGGCGATAGATACAATGCTGCGCGGTATGGTCTATGAAGAAGTGATCGTGACAGCGGCCAGCCGTGATCTGCATTCCGGCCTCTATGGCGGTGTAGCACAAAACCCGATCCGGGTTCTGTCGAAAATCCTCGCCGGTCTGCACGATGATGATGGCCGCATCACTGTGCCCGGATTTTACGACGGTGTGAGCGAACTTGCACCGGATATTGCCGAAAGCTGGGATGCATTGAAGTTTGATGCCGATGCTTTTCTCGGTGCCGTCGGTCTGTCCAAACCGGCGGGCGAGACAGCCTATCCGGCCCTGCAGCAGATCTGGTCGCGGCCAAGCTGTGACATCAATGGCATTATCGGCGGCTACACCGGTGCCGGTGCGAAGACGGTGATCGCGTCAAAAGCGTCTGTCAAAGTCTCGTTCCGTCTCGTTGGCGAACAGGATCCAAAGGCCATTCAAGCTGCATTTCGCGCCTATGTGAAAAGTCGATTGCCGGAAGATTGCAGCGTGGAATTTATCGGTTATGGCAATGACCGGGCGTTCTCTCTGGCCCGCGACATGCCTGAAATCGTCAAAGCGCAGCAGGCATTGACCGATGAGTGGCCAAAACCGGCGGTTCTGATGGGTATGGGCGGTTCGATTCCGATTGTCGGTGAGTTCAAGCGAGTGCTGGGCATGAACACTTTGCTGATCGGCTTCGGGCTGGATGATGACAGCATTCACAGCCCCAATGAGAAATACAATCTGGCCAGTTTCCACAAGGGTATCCGTTCCTGGGCACGGGTCATGGAGGCTCTTGCAAAATGAACATCAAGGCATTGAAACGCATCTGTGTGTTTTGCGGTTCGAACCCCGGCAATGATCCGGCCTATCTGGAGGCGGCGGCTACCCTGGGACGCAGCATTGTCGCTCATGATTATGAACTGGTCTATGGCGGAGCGGCCGTCGGGCTGATGCGCGCGGTGGCAGACGCCGCGCTGCAAGCCGGAGGGCACGTCATCGGCGTCATGCCCAAGGCGCTTGTCGACAAGGAAATTGCGCACAAGGATCTGTCGGAATTGCATGAGGTGTCCTCAATGCACGAGCGCAAGGCCCTGATGGAGGATTTGTCGGATGGTTTTATCGCGATGCCCGGGGGTGTCGGCACGCTGGAAGAGATTTTTGAAATCTGGACCTGGGCGCAGCTTGGCCATCACGCCAAACCTCTGGCGTTTTTCAATGTCGCGGGTTTCTACGATCCGCTCTGCACCTTTCTCGACCATCAATCCTCTGAGGGCTTTGTCCGCAAGGGACATCGCGACATGGCCATTTTCAGTGACGATGCCGACGAAATATTGCAGGCCTTTGCCACTTATGACGCGCCTGATCTGCCGAAATGGGTTGAGCGGGAAGAGACCTGAACTGTTTGGCGATCAACTGACGATCAGGGAATGGTGACTCCCGACATTTGTTTTTGCTTGAAAACGCGCGGCAGGAGCGCGCGGTTTCCCGCATCGCGCGGCCTGTCCGGATCCCTGACAGCGGCGACGCAACGAAGCGTTTCCAGATGACACGTCGGCAGGCCGCATTCGCGGGCTCCGGCCACGACAAACGCCTTGTACCAGGCAAACGGTCTGGCATCGGGGTTGGTTGTCACCGCTGTATAAAAACTGGCGTTGCGGACGAACGGGTTCTGGCCCTCCTGCAGGCACTCAATTTCCGCATGTTTCTCATCATAGCCGCTGCCAAGCCCCTCTATCGCGTCCAGCAGATGCTTGTCCGCAGACGCGATTTCAAACACGCCGCCCCACAGACGATCTGCAGGATCGCCGGTGAAAAACGCATCGCATTTGCCCGACCCATCCCGGCCCGCCTTGTGCCAGCGCAATGTGTGGCCAGTCAGTTCGCCTCTGGCAATAAACCGCGCCGAGGGAACGCGGGCAGTGAGCCGCGCCAGCAGCAGGTTTGAGCCATAGGAGAAAATATGCTGATGCATCATTTGTGCCGAAAAATGTGGATCAAACAGCTTCTTTTAACACGATTCCCAGCCGCCTGATGCCTTCATCAATGGTCGCTTCATCCATCCGCGTGAAATTGAGGCGCAGGCTGTTGGCACCCGATCCATCGGCAAAGAAGGCCTGGCCCGGAACAAAGGCCAGCTTTTGGGATCTGACCGCTCTGGCCAGCAAATCGCCACCATTCAAATGGCCGGGCAAAGTCAGCCAGATGAACATGCCGCCTTCCGGCCTCGTCCATTGAACCGTGTCCGGCATGTGGCTTGCCAGCGCCTGCAGCATCCGGTCCCGCCGCGCGCGATAGACCGCGCGCACCTTATCGACCTGGCTGCTGAAACAGGCGCTGGCCACGTCGGCAATTGCCATCTGATTGAGTGTTGGCGTGTGAAGGTCAGATGACTGCTTTATCAGCACAAGTTTTGATATCACCGGCTGCGCTGCACAAACCCAGCCGACACGCAGTCCCGGTGCCAGCGTCTTGGAAAAACTACCGCAATATATCGTACGGCAGGCCTCGATCGAACCGTTGCGCGCAACGTCCAGCGCAAGGATCGGTGCAACCGCCTCACCATCGTAGCGCAACGACTGGTAGGCGGCATCTTCGATAATGGCAATGTCCAGATCTTCAGCCAGATTGAGAATGTCGTTGCGCGCTGCAAGATCAAGTGTTTCGCCGGTGGGATTGGCAAAATCGGCTGAACAATAGGCGAATTTGACGGCACCGCCTTTGGCACAGGCAACCGCCTGGTAATCGTCTGGAAGCCGATTGCTGTTCGCCAGCAGCCGGTCATATTCCGGCTCATAGGCGTTGAATGCACCAAGCGCGCCGAGATAGGTCGGCCAGGTGACAAGCGCAGTATCGCGCGGTGACAGAAACAGTTTGCCAAGGTAGTCCAGCGCCTGCTGCGATCCAGAGGTGATCAGAATATTGTCCACGCTGCAGGCAATGCCAAGCTGCTGCATCTGCCCGGCAATCCAGCTCCGCAACGGCAGGTAGCCTTCAGAAACGGAATATTGCAGCGCCTGTTCCTGGCGTTCGGGGGAGAGTATGCTGGCGAAAGCATTCTGGAACGCTTCTGCCGGAAACAGCGCCGGGTCGGGAATGCCGCCGGCAAATGAGATGATGTCGGGCTGGTCGAGCAATTTCAGCAATTCACGGATTTCCGATGCCCGCATCCGCTGCGACCGCGAGGCCAGTATATGTTCCCACTCCACTGCCGCACTCCTCCTGCTTACAGGCCCGTCCAAAAGGACACGGTCACTGATATATGTCAATATTACTGACTTAAATTGGTTTGGTGAAATATGAGGCGCCTGACCGGTGAGCAGCAGCGTAATTCAGGACAGTCGAGACGATTCATGCTGATGACGCTCAATGATTGCGGGCAGAAACTCCGCCAACTTTTGTCGGCCAATTGGCGTGAGTGTCCAGCACGCACAGAAATCGAATTCCTTCAAATCGTCCGGCACCCGTAATTTTTCTGCCCAATCCAGTGCCTCCAATGCATGATAAAAAGCATCATGAGGGCTGCCAATTGTTGTCATTTGTTGAGAATCTTCGTGTTCGATGACGCCTGCCACGCAGGATTTTTCACCGTCCGACAGAGCAAGATAGCTGTCACCGGCCAAACGCAAGTCCTTGTAAGGCATATCAAAACCTCCGCGCCTGTTTCAATCCATTGTCAGTTTCATCCGCCGTTAGCCCGAGTCAGCGCCTGTTCCAGATCATAGATCAGGTCATCGGCATCCTCAATTCCGATCGACAATCTCAGCAAGCGCGGATGCACCGGGAAATCTGGACCGGACACCGTCATGCGGTGTTCGATCAGAGATTCCACCCCGCCAAGCGAGGTCGCGGGATAAAACAATTCGCAATAGCGCGTCACATCAATCGCAGTCTGCTTCGACCCCTTCACGATGATCGACAACATGCCGCCGAACTGCCCTCCGGTCTGTCGCTGCGCGACTGCATGAGCAGGATGAGACGGCAGACCGGGATACAACACTGCTTCCAACCTGGGATGATGTTCAAAGTGGCGGGCAATCGCCAGTGCATTGCAGGTGGCCTTTTCGACGCGCAGAAAAAGCGTGCGCATGCCGCGGATCAGCAGCCAGGCATCAAACGAGTGCAGCACGGTGCCCTGCAATTTGCGCACCATGCAGATCTCTTCCCAGAAAGTGCCGGGGCCAAGGCCCATGACTGCACCGGTCTCGCGGACCGACAATACGCCGGCAGTGATATCGGAATGGCCGTTGAGATACTTCGTGGCAGAATGAAACGAAATATCGGCACCAAAATCCAGCGCCCGGGTGGAGCAGGGTGGTGTGCCGGTGCAATCGGTCAGCAGCAGCGCGCCGGCATTGTGGGCGATCTTGGCAGCAGCTGCGATATCGGTCACCTCCCATTCCGGATTATTGGGAGTTTCCACCCACACCAGACGGGTTTCACCCTGGCGCATGACATCTTCCAGTTCCGCCAGATCGCCGGCTGCGTAGTAGCTGACTGACAGCCGCTTCAGCGCGTCATATTTCTGAAACTGGGCCAGCACGCCGTGATACATCACACGAGGCACCACAACATGGGCACCGGCAGGCAATTGGTCGATCACTGCGGTTGCGGCAGACATGCCGGAGGCAAATAAAAGTGTCTCGGCGGCACCCTCCAATTCGGCAATTATGGCCTCCGCATGGGCCGTGGTCTGGTTGCCGTCGCGGCGGTACCAGTAGGGTTTGCGAATTTCGTAATTTTCGTCCCGCGCATAGGTCGCAGCCAGCTGAATGGCCGGTACGACAGCACCGGTTTCCTCATCAATGAACCGCAGCGCCTGGGCAATGCGGGTCGCAGGAGAGAAGGTTCTGTTGTGTTTTGATTTCATGTAGGAGCGTCCGCAGAAGTTTGGCTGATTGAGTGTGAAGTCACATCCTGCATATCCCGCAGAATTTCACTGCATGCAAGTTTTCTCAATGTGATGCCCCATATCAGCCTGCACCGGGTGCTTGCATGAGCACCCGGCAACCGCTGCGAAGTAACACGGATCAAGAGTATCCGCCTTGGCAACCCGCCCGGAAAGGCGGTGTCAGCGCCAGCAGAAGCTCAAAGCCGCGCCAGTTGGACATCGCCGTCCCTGAGTCCGTTTATTCAATTGCCACAGAAAGCCGGATTTCTGGCTCTTCTTGCGCATTTGATAGGCGCCGACTGGGTGATCTGGAATCTCCAGAAATGTCCAGGCCGGCAGGTGTGACGCGGTGCGTCGCAGCCATTATTGGGATTGCCGTTCTGCCAGTGCCACCACGCCCCTTTTTTGGTCAGGTGATGGCCGTAAAAACACCAGTTCTTTACGTTGACCTTACCATCTTCCTCGGGGAAACCTTCCTCCGATTCCTTCATTGCCTTTGGATCTTTATCCTTGGACTGCTTCTCATAGGTCTCAATGAGTTCAGCAGTTATATAGGACAAATCCAGATCGTCCGGCATGTACTTGCCAAACAATTCTTTCATGCCGGCAAGCGTTTCCGCCCGCACGCGCTCAACATCCTGTTGCATAACATCAACCCTCCTTAATGTTTGTCACAATCTAACAGAGCGAGAGTTTTATAGCACAAAACCCGCCAAAATTGAATTTCGTTCCAATTTGGTATTGCAAATTGTTAAGCGAATCGAGTGGATTTCAGTCAAATTCTTAGGGGTGAGTTGGCGTTCCAAGTGGCGGTTGGGTGCCGGACAAGGGACTATCGACTTGTGTGCCACAAGCCTGCAGCAGATCAGATATCGCGTTCGCCCAGCGCGTCCCGGATTGCATCCAGATTTGACCGTGCGCCCGAATTTTGCGGGCTGATTTTCAGGACCTCTTCATAGGCGCGAGCCGCCTCGCGCAGCCGGCTGCCCTGAATATGCACCAGCCCGCGACCGGCGATGGCGCCGAAATGACGTGGCTCCCGGCTCAAGGTTTCGGCAATATCGGCGAGGGATGCTGGCAATCGGCGCAGCAGATAATTCACGGTGGCGCGCTTGTTCCAGCCTTCCGCATAGTCGGGGGCAATGGCAATCATGTTGTCAAAAATGTCCAGCGCCTGCAGCAGATCGGCCCGGTTCATTGCTCCCATACCGGTTTGCATCAGGGCTTGTAATTCTGCGCTCGGAGCGGTTTGCCAGATGTCCCAGATCTGCTGTTCGATGAGAGCTGCCTGATTGGCTGTTGCTGCTTGTTGCAACGTGTCAAATAATCCGGCCAGACGCGCATCGCTTTGATCGGCAGAACCACCAGCAGGCAGCAAAGCGATAAAAATCAGCAAGAAAAGGCTTCGTGCGAGTACCATACTCCAAAATACTGCGAAGCCACCGGCTTTGGCAAGAGGTTGGACCCGGCGCTGAAGCTGCCGGAGTACATTTTCTAATGTGGCAACTCGCGCCAGGGCACACCGATCTGGCGGGGATCGGCCTCGACCTTCGGCCCGGAACGCAATGGGTGTTTGTCAAACAGGCTTTTGCCATCGGCAAACGGGTCTGCGACCGTGTGGGTATGGACATGACCCAGATAGGGTTCGGCGATCTGCAGAATAAAATCCGTGTCCAGGTCTTCCGGCTCGAGCAAGCCTTCCTGCGGGTGGGCCATGACGTAGAGAATGGATGAAATCAGTCCGGCGATGACCTGAAGGCTGGTCGCATTGGTGGTCTTGTAGGCGCTGGCGATTTCCGCAGAAACTTCTGAGCCGTACCACACCACGTCCCTGGTCGTGTTGCGAAACGCCATCACCCCAAGCGAGTCGATA
>TARA_R110002096_G_scaffold147007_5_pt1 | contig 14741 bp, 9 predicted proteins | sample TARA_R110002096 | Tara Oceans TARA_R110002096 (sample SAMEA4397295) | marine metagenome | biome: Polar Biome; feature: [DCM] deep chlorophyll maximum layer (ENVO:01000326); material: water (ENVO:00002006), including particulate matter (ENVO:01000060) such as... | depth 35 m | reverse complement strand
CCGCCAGCCGGCGAGCCGCAATCACGCTCTTACACGGGCACCAGGCATGATGGGTGGCCGCAGAGTGAGGCCGGTCCCGGCTTGCAGCCAACTCCGCCGCTAACGACTCCACCCCTTCAGTCTGCCGCTGTGCCTGAACCAGACTACAGCGAGGCGCCACACTATATCGATGCTCCGCTTGAGGGCGATCTGCGGGGCACCAGGGAGACGCAGCGGGCCGGCGGATATGAGCCTGAGCCAGCTTCGGGCCATGATGAAGCAGTGGCTTTTCAGGCCATACAGTTCCAGAATTTACAAGGCCAGTATTCTGAGGATCCAACTGCATCGGCAGCAGCAGGCTCATCTCAAGGCCCCTCCGGCCAAAGTGAGTCCGCGGATCGGGCTGCCGGAAAAGCTGGCAAGAAACGAGCCCCGCGCCGGATGAAACGCGGTGTTGCGCGCAAGCCTTTGATCGTCAATCCCTGGATGCGGCAGCTTGCCTATGTCGGCGGTGGAATCATCGGACTGTTTGTGCTGATCGTGTTTGTGCTGCCGTTTTTTCTGCCAAGCGGGACCATCGCCCGGGAAGTATCCCGGCAGGTCGAACAGGCCACCGGATTGCAATTAAGCATAGAAGGCCCGGTTTCTGTCGGAGTGTTTCCCTCTCCACGCTTCAGCGCTGCAGATGTGATGATCTCAGCCGATGGCGAAAGCAGCATTTTACGTGCCGATAGCATTCGGTTTGGCATCAATCTGGCTGCTATTTTCACCGGTAATGTGCGGTTGGACGAAGTCACGCTTGATCGTCCGAGTATCGATCTCGTGGTCGATGAAAGAGGCCGCGCCCGGTGGCAGCAGGCCGGCACTGCTGCCGGCATGAGACAGGGTTCCGGCCGCAACGATGCTGTGGTTGTAGAAGACACTGGAACTGCACTCCAGGCCCTCGACAGTCTGCAGATCGATGCAGTGACCATTCGCGACGGATCGATCCGTTATCAGGATCTGCGCGACGGGACAGATCATCTGCTCAGTGGGATTGAACTGAACACGGCACTGACCTCTCTGGACGTGCCGATGGTTGTCGATGCTTCCTTTGTATTTGAGGACCAGAAATTTGTCGTCAAGACGCAACTTGATGAGCCGCGCGCCGCAATCCAGCGCGGACAGTCAGCGCTGGATATAGCGGTCAATGGCACGGTTCTGGAAGCTTCGCTCAGCGGCATGGTGGATTTTGCTCTGGGTCCGGCCTTTGGGGGCCAGTTCGTCTCCAGCATCCCTTCCGTTGCAGCGATGGCGGCATGGCTGGGAACAGAGATACCAGAAGATGCGGCAGGTCTGGACAGCATCCGCTTGTCTGCCGAACTGGCCGCGTCGCCGGTTTCCGTTGAAGTCACCGAATTTGCCCTGATGGTTGGCGAAGAGACTGTTGAAGGAACCTTGCGTGCCGATTTGTCCAGTGGCATTCCGGCGCTCTCTGGTGATCTCGTGTCACAAGGCGTCGATGTCGGCAAACTGATGTCAGCCGCTGGTCTGGCCGGAGAAGGTCGGCCGTCACTGGACGGTTCCCTGATCATCGATTTGCAATTCGCGGCTCAGGGTGCGGCTGCCGATCAACTGATGACAAGTCTCAATGCCAGAGGCACCCTTGGATTGCGCAGCGGCTCCATCTCCGGCACAGGTCTCGGTCTGGCGTTGGGCGAAGCGCGCGCCGACACGATCAGCGCCATCACTGCCAACATCACCATCAACACGCTTGATACGCCGATCGGCATCCTGGGCCAGGCAGACTGGCGTGATGAGCGGTTTGAGATGAGCGGACAATTCAATGCCGGCCAGATGCTGACAAACGGGATGGGGCCGGCCCAGTTTGGCATTAACTCCCGCAGGGTATCCGCCGGCATTGAGGGCACTTTTACCCAGACCGGAGATTTCAACGGCGATGTGACGGTGGAAACTCGCTCCCTGCGCAATCTGCTGGCTTGGCTGAACCAGCCGATAGGCGAGGGCGGCGGGCTCGGTCCCTTCAGTTATACCGGAAAATTATCGCTCAGTCCGGGTGCGGTTAATTTTGAAAATGCCCGTATTCTGCTGGATGGAACCGAGGGTACCGGCAATGGTACGATCTCTTTTTCCGGAAAGCCACGCCTGGACGCCCGGCTGGCGCTGCAGCAACTTGATCTCACGCCCTATCTGTCTGAAGGTCCGGGTGCCGCCAGCCGCCCCGTGCCAAATGGCAGCAATCTTCCCGGAATCGACCAAGAGGTAGATCCAAGCTGGAGCAACGCTGCGATCGATCTGGCAGCTCTTTCCGGCATGGATGCTGATCTGACCATCAGCGCCCGCGAGCTGATCTGGGACGGCATTCGCACCGGCGCCACCAATATGGTGGTCTCGGTCAATGATGGTGTGATGACCGCAGATCTGACCGAAATGCGGCTCTATGGCGGCCGGGGTGCCGGTCGATTGAGGATTGACGCCTCCGGCGAAATGCCTGTGGTGGCGATCAATTTTGATCTGTCCTCACTTGATGCCTATCCGTTCCTGCGCGATGCGGCGCAATTCACCCGGCTGGAGGGCACAGCGGATTTCAGCATTGCGCTGCAGACGAAGGGCCGCAGCGAATTGGGACTTGTCTCCGGACTTGATGGCGAAACCCGGATGATGTTCGCCAATGGCGCGCTGCGCGGCGTCAATATTCCCAAAATGGTCCGCACCCTGTCGGCGCGCACATTGCTGGGATGGCAGACCAATGAGCAGGAAAAGACCGATTTCAGTGAGTTTTCAGGTTCCTTCCAGTTTGCCAACGGGCTTGGACGCACCAGGGACATCAGGCTGATCGGACCCCTGATCCGCGCCACAGGTGCCGGTTCCATCGATCTTCCGGCAAAGCGGCTGGAAATGCGGTTTGATCCGCGCATCGTCGCGTCTCTTCAGGGCCAGGGGTCTGGCCAGGATTTTGCCGGTCTGGGTGTTCCCATCGTTGTGGAGGGCGCGCTGGCTCAGCCACGCATTTATCCCGATATCGCCGGCATTCTGGAAAATCCTGATGCGGCTCTTGAACAATTGCGCCAATTTGGCGGTGGCCTGGCTGCCCTCAGCGACGACGGCGATGCGCTGCGCGATCAGGTGCGCGACCGGACCGGTCTGGATGTCAATCAGATCATGCGCGATGGGCGGCTGGATCGTGACGCCGCCATTGGTCAGGGTGCAGATCTGCTGGGCCGTCTCATTGGCGGAAATCAGAGCCAGACCGACGGCGTCGCCGATACACCACAACTGGGTCCAGGCGGCACTCCTTTGCCGAGGCCCGACCCGCGCGGATCGCTGGTGCGCACCGCCACACCGGTCAATGCATCGCCACGCTTCATGACACCGGCGGAAGCGCGCCGGGCAACCGGCGGCCGTGCCACAGTGTCCGGCGGCGGAGCCAGTAACACCAGTACTGCCAGCCCGGCACCGGCACCATCCGGCAATAGCGGCCCGATGGACCTGCTCAACTCGGGTCGCACATCAACACAGGACGTCTTGCCCGGCACCGGCAATCCGCCTGGACCCGCGCCCAATCCTGTAGAAGGGCTTTTGCGCCGCGTATTCGGGCGTTAGATTTCGACCGTTTCCAGGCAAATATGAATCGGATCTGGATCGTCAGCAGGGACTGGGCCGCAAATGCCGACAACAAACACAATCTACAGCGGAATTCCGACCACAATCTTTGAGGTCATGAGCCGTCTTGCCCTGGCCCATGATGCGGTCAATCTGGGGCAGGGCTTTCCGGATGTCGATGGGCCTCTGGAGTTGCGCGAATTTGCCGCCGAAGCGCTTGTGCGCGGCCCTAACCAGTATCCGCCCATGCTTGGCCTGGCGGCGCTGCGCCAGGCCGTCGCCAGGTCCTATGCCCGCTTTCAGGGGCTGGAGGTTGACTGGGAGAGCGAAACCATCATCACTTCCGGAGCGACCGAGGCTCTGTCGGATTGTATCAACGGCCTGATTGAGCCGGGCGATGAAGTGGTACTGCTCGAACCATTATATGATTGCTACGCACCTTTGGTGGAACGCGCCGGTGGGATCATCAAGCTGGTGCGGTTGGAGCCACCGGAGTGGGATTTGCCGCTACAGGCTTTGAGCCGGGCGTTTTCCGGCAACACCAAGCTGCTGCTTCTCAACAATCCGATGAATCCCGCAGGCAAAATGTTCTCGCGGGTTGAACTGGAGGCGATTGTCTCGCTTTGCCGAACACACGATGCCTTTATTGTTGCCGACGAAGTCTATGAGCATCTGACATTTGATGACCGGCCGCACATATCCATTCTCTCCCTGCCGCAGGCGCGGGAGCGATCTGTTGCCATCGGTTCGGCGGGTAAAACCTTTTCCATGACCGGATGGAAGGTCGGCTCGATTACCGGTGCTGCCCATCTGATTGAGCCAATCGCCAAGGCGCATCAATTCACCACTTTTACAACGCCGCCGCATCTGCAGATCGCGGTGGCCAGGGGACTGGATCTGCCAGACAGCTATTTTGCCGGCATCAAGGCGGATCTGGCGGCAAAACGCGACCGGATGGCGGCGGGCCTGAGCAAACTCGGATTCGAAGTTGGCGCGTGCGAGGCGGCGTATTTTCTCAACGCCGATTTTTCAGCGCTGAAGATCGCTGAAAATGATGTCGAAGCCTGCCAGGCGATGGTGCGGGATGCCGGGGTTGCCGCTGTGCCGGTTTCGGCGTTTTACCGCGGTCCGAATCCGCCGCTCAACTTTGTCCGCTTCTGCTTCTGCAAACAGGATGCCGTGCTCGATGAAGCCATAGAACGTCTGGCCGGATGGCTGAAAGCCACGACGTGACAGAGTTCAGACACCAAGCCGGCCGAAACCTGGCAGTTTGAGGGCCGGGTGCTGCCAGTCGATCCCGGCGACCAGCCCGAGGATATTGACTTCAAGTCCTTCAGGTCCGCCAATCGAAAAGCCGAACAATCCCTTGACCGAAACCTTCAATCCGTTCTTGCTGGCGGTAAACCAGCTGCCATCTGCAAGATAATCCTTGCCAACTGCCGTTGGCGGCAGGCTGAGATTGAGTTCCGGTGTTTCACGCAGAATGGTGGCCACGAAGGTGTTCGAATTAGGCCCCGGCCAGATGCTGTAATCACCGCGTGCGCCATAGGGATAGCGCTCGACCGCCGCCCGCACTTTCGGGATCAGCGCCTCGGCCTGGTCGCCGCTGATGGTTCCCACCAGCATGGGCTCATTGCCATACCAGCGGGCATCGGCCGCATAAGCATTTTTCCGGATGGGCGCGCCCCAGCCGACAACTTCATAGCGCTCCCAGGAACGCGCATTGCGATCCTTGACGACAATCCAGCTGTGCACTGCGAAAATGCCTTTCCAGCGGCCGGTCCGGGCAGCATAGACCGAGATCGTCGCCTCCGGTCTTTCATTGGCATTTGGCAGAATGGCAGCACTCGACCAGTCGGCATTGCGCCAGCTTTTCTCCCAGCCCTTGGACCAGAATACGGCGCCATGTACGCTGAGCGGCAGCAAAAACAGAAATGCGAAAAACAGCGACAGATATTTCGATGAGTTGCCGAGAAATTTCAACATGAAAACGCTAATTCGATTATTGACCTGTACTGCCGGATTTATGCTGGCCAATTGCGCCGTTTTGAAGGTGAGGTGATATGATCCGGATTGATGAGACACGCGGCGATCGCGTTGAAAGCACACATCATTGCTCGCTTGCCGTGGTCGATGGCGATGGCCATCTGGTCGCCGAATTCGGCGATGTTTCCCAACCGGTCTACCCCAGATCGGCGGTGAAGCTGATTCAGGCCCTGCCTGTGGTGGAAAGCGGCGCGGCTGATGCGTATCATTTCTCTGAAGAGGATCTGGCCCTGTGCTGCGCCTCGCATTCCGGCGAAGACCGCCACGCTGCGCGGGCTGCCGCCATGCTTGAAAAACTCGGACTGGATGAAACCGCGTTGCGCTGCGGCCCGAACTGGCCTTTCGACCCGGCAATTGCAAGATCCTATGCAGCGAACGGAGGCGCTCCACGTCCCCTGCGGCATAATTGTTCCGGCAAGCATTGCGGGTTTCTGTGCCTTTCCTGTTTCTTTGAGAGTGACGATAAGGAGTATCATCTGCCGGAACACGACGTGCAGCGCCGCGTCACTGCAGCGCTGCAGCAGGTCACCGGGTTTGAGCTCACCGCTGCACCGGCGGTTGATGGTTGCTCGATACCAACCCACGCCATACCCCTTCGGGCTTTGGCGCACGGTTTTGCCCGGCTGGCGACAGGAAACGGACTTGGCACGGCACGCGCCGCTGCCGCAAAACGCCTGTTTGCCGCCTGCATGAACCACCCGGAAATGGTTGCCGGAGTGAACCGTTTCGACAGCCGCATCATGGCCGCCGGAAACGGCCGGATATTGGCCAAGATGGGTGCGCAGGGGGTCTATTGCGGTGCCTTGCCCGACAAGGGGCTGGGTTTTGCCGTGAAATGCCATGATGGCGCGGTGGTGCCTGCAGAAATCGCATTCGGAGCTGCCATTGCCGCGTTCCATGGCACGGTGATGCAGTATCAGGACAGGCAGCCCATCCTCAGCGCCGTCGGCAGCATGGTCGGACAGATTGCCCCGGACCGTGATTATTTCAAGTAGGCCTCCAGCTTATGCAGATATGCGGTTGCCGCTGGCTTTATCAAAAAAGTGCAAATGCTCGGGATCAGGTTCCAGAATGAGCGCAGCACCGGCTTCGGGACGATAATTCCCGGCGACAATGCTGGTCAGCAATTGCTCTCCTGCCTGAGCGAAAATATGGGTTTCGGAGCCGAACAATTCGGCATCTTTGAACGCGGCCGCAAATCCTGTCTGCCCCGGATGCAAATGTTCCGGCCGGATTCCAAGCACCAATTGCTGCCCTGGCATCAACTGCGCCGCTGCAGAATCGGGGAGCGCAATGGCACTTCCATCGTCACTGCGGAAAATCAGATTGCCCTTGTCGGATTCAATTCGGCCTTCAAGGAAATTCATTTCCGGCGAGCCGATAAATCCTGCGACAAATTTGTTGACCGGCTTCTGATACAGCTCCAGCGGGGTCCCGACCTGCTGGACAATACCGCCATTCAGCAGGACGACACGATCAGCCAGCGTCATTGCCTCGACCTGATCGTGGGTGACATAAACCGATGTCGCGCCCACTTTGCGATGCAGATCGCGGATCTGAAGCCGCATTTGCACGCGAAGCTTTGCATCAAGATTGGACAGCGGCTCGTCGAACAGGAACACCTGTGGACTGCGGATGATGGCGCGGCCCATCGCCACCCGTTGACGTTGCCCGCCGGATAATTCCCCGGGCTTTCTGTCGAGCAGATCACTCAGACCGGTCATTTCAGCGACACGGGCGACGTCCTTCTTGATCTGTTCGGGGTCCTGGCGGCGGACCTTAAGCGGAAATCCGATATTTTTCGCCACGCTCATATGCGGATAAAGCGCGTAAGACTGAAACACCATGGCGATGTCGCGCTCTCTGGCTTCCAGATCATTGATCACCTTGTCATTGATGGACACGGTGCCTTCGCTGATCGATTCAAGCCCGGCAATCATGCGCAACAGGGTGGATTTTCCGCATCCGGACGGGCCGATCAGGACGATGAATTCGCCATCGCCGAACTCCAGATCGACGTCGCGCAACACATTGAGATTGCCATAATTCTTGCCGATGTTCGAGAGTCTGACATGTGCCATAAACGGCTCCTATTTGACTGCGCCGGCGGTCAGGCCGCGCACGATAAATTTCTGACCCAGGAACATCAGAATGATGGCCGGCACCGAGGACAGAACCGCCGCTGCGGCCATTTCTCCATGGAGAATTTCATATTGGCCGGCATAGGAGGCAATCGCGACCGGAATGGTCATCGTATCCTTGGCGGTCAGATTCAGAGCAATGCCGAATTCACTCCAGGAGAATATGAATGCCAGCAGACCCGAGGCGATAAGGCCGGGCGCACACAGAGGCAGAAGGATCATCCGGAAAGCTTCTGTGCGCCGGCATCCATCGATCATGGCCGCAGCTTCCAGATCGCGCGGGATGTTGCCGAATGCGGTCATCATCAGCCAGATCGTCATCGGCAGATTGATCACGATATGTGTGAGGGTCAGCCCTGTCAGGGTATTGTAAAGACCCCATTCGGTGAAGATCAGATACCACGGACCCACAAGGGTGATTGGCGGAATAATGCTGAAGATCAGCGTCCAGGCGAGAAAAATCCGCTTGAATGTGACCGCCCATGTTCGCCACGCCAGCGAATAGGCGGCGAGGGTGCCGACGACCAGAACAAGAGCAGTGCTCGCAATTGCGACGGTCAGACTGTTGCCCATATTGCGAATGAAATCGGAACTCTTGCCAAACAGTACCTGCTCGTAATTGGCCAGGACCGGGGTAAAGGGAAACTGCGCCGTCAGAATCGCAATCTGGTATTTCAGCGAGATGGTGATAATCCACAGGAACGGAGCGATGATGAGCGTCAAAGCGAACAGCACAAACACCCACAATGCGAAGGTCTTCCAGCGCTTTCTGACCATCAGATGCTCCTCAGATAGCGACGCTGAACAAGCGCGAAGACACCGAGATAGGCGCAGACAAGCGCAATTGTGATAAGCGCCAGCAGTGCGCCATAGCCAAGCTGGTTCTGCTGGAAAAACACCTTGTAGACATAGAGGCTGACAACTTCGGAGGATGTGCCGGGCCCCCCGGAAGTCAAAAGGAATATCTGGTCAAAGACTTTGAATGCGACGATTGAGCGGAACACAAACGCCACGATCAAAGCCGGCCACATCAGCGGGATAATGATATAGAGCAGGGTTTGCCAGTAGCTCGCGCCATCGATATTGGCGGCTTCCACAACATCCTTCGGCAATGCTTCAAGACCTGCCAGCAGGATCAGAAAAACCAGCGGCGTCCAATGCCATATATCGACAATGACCACGGCCAAAAGCGCAGTGCTTGTCGAGCCCAGCAAATCCAGAGCCGGCAGGCCCAGACCGGTGACCAGCGTATTGATTATTCCGAAATCCGGATTGTACATCAGCCGCCAGATATTGCCGATCGCGACCGGCGGGATCAGAATTGGCAAAAGCATGCCGGTCCGCACCAGGCCGCGGCCTCTCACCAACTCGCTCACGGCCAAGGCGAGGGCAAACCCGAAGATCATTTCGATGCTGGTAGAGGCGATCACGAAGATTAGCGTGTTTGTCAGGGCCTTGCCGAAAATCCAGTCTTTCGAGAGTTTTTCGACATTGTCCCAAAACGCCGGTTCGCGGACGATTTCGGCATTTTCAAAACTGATCTTTGACGTGCTCATATAGCCCAGTTCAAACGCGGGATAGATGGTCAGCGCCAGAAGCAGGATCACAGCTGGAACAATTGCGAGCAGCTTGAAATTCCTGTCGATAAAGGCCCACAAGGGGTCAAGACGATTTTTGCTGTTGGTCACAACGCATTCCAAATTGCTGCAGATGGCATGATGATACGCCGAAATCCATTGGGGGGATGGATTCCGGCGCATCGCAGGAGCCGACGGGAGTTTTCGGCTGCCGTTGCTGACTGTCAGAGGGGCGGCAGCTTACCGGTTTTGCGCCCGGTGCCGCTCAGGATGTCAAAAATATCATCGGCCGCCTGATTGAGCGCTTCTGTCGCCGTCAACTCCCCGATCAAAGCCTGGTTCAGACGCAAACCGATGACCTGCTCAACCTCAGCGCCTTCTGCATATTGCAGAACCTGCGATGCTTTTTCCGCAGAGTCGGCGTAAGGTTTCATCCAGCGAAACCGGTCTTCGTCAGACAGCGGACCCCTGAGGACATTGGTGTTGACCGGAATTCCGCCGCCCTTGGCATATTCGGTTTGCGCCTCTTCTGTCAGGAAGTATTTGATGAATTCCATGGCAGCCTGCTGGCGCGCTTCCGAAATGTTACGCGGGACTGCCATTTGCCATGAGCCGAACACCGGATGATGTTCACCATCGGCGGGTCGAGGAAAGATGGTAAAGCCGATTTTTCCGACCACGGCGGATTTCTGCGGATCATCCATCTGGGCCTGCGCGGCAACCACGATTCCGGCCTGAGCGGCCTTGCCGGTGAGCACTGTCTGGATCATTTCGCCCTGGCCAACTGAGCCCGGATTCTTGGTGCTGCATGAATTCAGCAGGTTGAGGAAATTATCCAGGGCCTTTTTGTTTTCAGGGCTGTTGAAGGTGACGGTAAAGTCACCATTCTCCGGGTCCTGCAAAATCGATCCGCCATAGCCAAGCATATGCGGCATGAAGGCAAAGCGGATCGGATTGCCGCGCTCGCCGCGTTGCACCGCGCCGTAGGAGTCGGGTGGATTGTGGTTGGCCTTGCAGGCGGCGAAGACATCGTCCCAGGTCACAGGCGGTTTCTCGATCAGATCAGTACGATAATACCACAGATGTGTGTTGGCGTTCGGCGAAAACGCCATCAGCGTGCCGCCGTCTTTGGTAGGCCAGTTCTTTTCCGCATTCCAGTAAATCAGATCGTCATTGGTGATTGTGCCCGCCGGCATGGTAAAATCTGCGTCGATTTCAGTCAGGGGTTTCAGAAAGCCGCCGGCGTAGAATTCAACGACCCAAGGCCCGTCGAGATTCACCAGATCATACGGGCTTTCACCGCCGCGAACCGCATTGCGTGCCTTTTCCAGCACACCTGGATAAGGCGTGCGCTCGACATTGACCGTATTGCCGGTATCAGCCTCATATTTCTCGACGACCGCCTCAAACCCGCCATACCATGGCGAGTTGTTGATCAGGATTGTGATGGCTTCTGCTGCAAATGCGGAACTTGCCATCATGGCAGCGGTGATCGCCGCCAGGCCCGTGCCGGTAAGCCTTCTGATTATACGATTGGTTGTCATGTCTTCCTCCCTTGTTGAAATATCAGTTGTTTTCCCGAATATCGTTGGTCGCTTCGGGGTGAGTTAACCCAAACCAATCATAAAAATCGGCCGGGCATTCATGGCTGGATAAGATGCGCAAAGCGGCTGCCGTCATGCGATTTTCAATCTCCGGATCGCTGATCGGATGTTGCTGCAAAGGGTCCTTGCCGGTGTGGTAGAGTTTGGTTCCCACATCCTGAAAAGCGTTGCCGTCGACACAGGGAATCCGGCGCGCATCTGTCAGAGCGTCAATGCGCATGACCGGTGCGCCCTTTGTAAAGCCGAAACTGCGATCCAGTTCCGCGCTGGCCAGTTCCTTTGGCACCATTCGAGACCTCAGATGCGTCGGCATCAGGGTATATTCATGAAGTCCGAGTGCCTGAATGTCTCTGGGATAAAGGTAAAAATCATAAGTTCCATCAGAGATGCCCATAGGTCCGCCAAACATTGAAAACAGGGCATATTCCGGCTCACCGGACCGCTCGGCATCAATGTGAGCGAGCGCAGATTTGCCCTGAACTTCCGCCGGGACTGCCACATCATGCAGGTCGAGTATGGTGGGCATGAGGTCATAGGTCTGGGTGATGTTTGAAATGCGCGTTCCTGCGGCTGACGGGCGACGTGGATCGTGGATGATCAGCGGGATATGCGAGATTTCCCGATAATAGGGCTGCAGATTCTTGCCCCACCAATCATGTTCGGAGAGCAGCAATCCATGGTCGGTGGTGACGATAAGCGCCGTATCATGCCACATGTCATGAGCGTCCATATAGTCGATCAGATCGCCAAAATAGGCATCACACATGGCAACAAGCGCTGCATAATTGGCCCGGATTTCCGCGATTTCCTCCGGCGATTCCGTGACTTTCCCGTAATTCGGCCAGTTCAGAACCTTGCCGTTCCAGCCTTTGGAAAAATGCTTCTTGAAGCGCTCGGGCGCGTCGAACGGCTCGTGCGGATCAAAACACTCAAGATGCAAAAGCCAGTCATCTTCGCTGCGATTTGTATCGAGAAATTCAAATCCGGATTTAAAGCAGCGCGGGCCGGGAAAATCAGCTTCGTCTGGCATCCATTGTTTGTTGATGACGTGCTGCAGACGCAGCCGCTCGGGATCATTGACCCGCCCGTCACCGCCCAGTTCGTAGTTCTTTTCCGCCATCTTTTCGCGAAACCGCTCCATCGGCGGTTGCACCATCGCCTTCCAGGGATCGTTTTCCTGTCCGCGAATGAAATCATAACTGGCGAATCTGGAATGATAGGTCAGCCCGCCATCTTCGAAATAATGCAGATGATCCGTCACCAGATGCGAATAGACGCCAGCATCTTTCAGCAGTTCCGGGTAGGAATTGTCAAACGGCTCCAGCGGACCCCAGCTGCGGTGCATGAAATTCAGCCGGCCGGTATGCAGATCCCGCCGTGCCGGCATGCAGGGCAGGCTGCCGACAAAGTGGTTGTCATAGGTGATGGCGCGTTGGGCAAACCGGTCGAAATTCGGTGTTGGTATATCGGTTCCGCCATAGCAGCCGAGCGCCGTGCGGTTCAGTGAATCAAACAGACAGAAAATCGTACGCATTGCGCTCCCCCGGTTGAGGGAAGTTGTATCGAACGAAGATATAGAATAATAATTGATATTTTCGAAGTGATATAGGAATAACAAATATGACCGATCGCTATCTTGTTCTGGTCGAACGGTTCGTGACGGTTGCGCAAATCGGGTCGATCCAGAGGGCGGCCGTGGAACTGGGCCTGTCGCAGCCATCCTTGACGCAATCCATCAAGCGGATTGAAGAAATTTTCGAATGCAAATTGTTCGAGCGCACCAAGCGCGGTGTGATCCTCACTCTCACCGGCGAAAAGCTTTTTCACCGTTCGAAAACAATCCTTGAACACAGCAATCTGGCGCAGGAGGAAATTTCCGACCTTGTCGGCGGCCGAACCGGATCGCTGAGAATATCAGCTGGCACGGCCTGGGGAACCTGTTTCCTGCCCTCCATCATTCGCGATCTGCAACAACAGTTCCCGGAGCTGAAAGTGGAGCTGGACATCACTCTGACGCATCTGGCCCGTGAGCGGCTCTACCGGGGAGAATTGGACCTGTTTGTCGGTGCCATTTACGGAGAATTGAGCTCGCATGAAGGATTTACCCATCAATTGCTCTGCAAACAGCATTATGCGCTGGGCTGCGGACCCAATTCACCACTGGCGGATGCCAAATCGGTTTCGTTCAGGGATCTCGCCGGACTACCGGTTGTGATCTTTCATGACGATGAACTGTTGATGTCAAACGTCATCAACCGGATCGAGCGGGAGCACAAGGTCAGTCTGAACGTTGCTGTCCAGACCAAATCAATTCTGGCCGCACTCCAGATCGTGCTTGAAGGGCCCTATATCGTGTTTATGGCAGAAACAATTCTGCAGCAATTTTCGTCATCGGGCATAAGAACCGTGAATCTGCAGGACCCGCTCTATGAATTCGATACGGCGGTGTTTTACCGGGACAGTCTGCGACAGACCGAGCCATTCAAGCAATTGTTGACGGCGCTGCGCAAATTCCAGCAGGGCAGCGATGGGCTGACCTGAGATCTGGCGGGTGCGTTCAAACGACATCTCAAGACGGTTTTCATGGCATCGCTTCCGCTGCCAGGGCACGGGCCGTGCGGCATCCGCATCATTTTCGCATCCGCAAATTGGCAGCGCAGACGGATCAGATCAATTATTGCAATTCGCTATTTGACACCGTAACTATCAGGCACCTGTTGCATTGCCGGGTCAGCCCAGGGGTCGATGTGGATGTGACGGCAGACACCAGACAGGGTCAGTCAGAGTTACTGGAAGAAAATGGTGACAGACGCCAAGCCACCAACACCACACCATCGTCTGCAAGCTGTTTTCAATAATCCTGTTCTCAGGCTCGCTGTGGGCGGCTTGATTTTCCTGATAGCAATTGTCGTGCTTTATACGCTGATTGGCGAGATCAGCTGGTCGTCCGTCAAGATGGATATTGCGGCGCAACCTTACAGCAGCTTACTTCTGTCAGGCGCATTTACCGCATTAAGTTTCCTCGCCCTGTCGCTATACGACGTGTTTGCGGTTCAGTTGGTGGCGCCGGGAAAAATCCCCTTCAGAGTTGCCGCTTTTGCCGGAGCATCGGGCTATGCTGTGTCCAACCTGCTTGGCTTCACCTGGCTGACCGGCGGCGCGGTGCGGGCAAAAATATACTCAAATCTGAACCTCAATCTGGCTGCCGTCGGAAGTGTGATTGCAACCATATGGTTTTCCTTCTGGTTGGGCATATCGATTCTGGTCGGCCTGCTTTTGGCGTTTCATCCTGAGGGAATCAGTGCCACTCTCGGCATTGACAAAACCCTGGAAACCTCCATCGGCGTTGCCCTTCTTGTGGCGATTTCCGCTCTGTTCTGGTGGCTGTCCAAGGGCGGCAGAACCGTCGGCATCGCCGGATTCCACCTGAGACTGCCCAATGCCAAATTAGCATTCTGGCAGTCGCTCATTGCAGTTTTCGACATCATCAGCGCCGCGCTGGCGCTTTATGTTCTTCTGCCGGCGGATATCACCTCCAATTTTGTCTACTTCTTTGTGGTTTTTGTCGCAGCCATGGGGCTTGGCCTTGTCAGTCATTCCCCCGGAGGACTCGGCGTCTTTGAGGCAACCTTGGTTGCAGGTCTTGGCGCAACGGCCCGCCCCGATGTTCTGGCTTCACTGGTTCTGTTTCGCCTGATTTACTATTTGCTGCCATTTTGCATCGTTGCCGTTACGGCCGCTGTTTTGTGGATATCAAACTCCGGGAAATCCGCCAGCCGCGTCGTCCATAT
>TARA_R110002096_G_scaffold231766_3_pt1 | contig 14754 bp, 16 predicted proteins | sample TARA_R110002096 | Tara Oceans TARA_R110002096 (sample SAMEA4397295) | marine metagenome | biome: Polar Biome; feature: [DCM] deep chlorophyll maximum layer (ENVO:01000326); material: water (ENVO:00002006), including particulate matter (ENVO:01000060) such as... | depth 35 m | reverse complement strand
AGGTTTTAACGCCGCACAAACAGTACTTAAAAACGAATTTAAAGACCTTTAGCTACCTTTAATTATTTATCAAATTCCGCACGATGGTTTTCTGGATCTAGAAAACGAAGAGTTTCCCATCTATACATTCCACTGTCATGCCCATCTGACCACACAATTTGAATAGCGTGATTTCCAATAGTGTTGATGTTGCGAATATGAATATGTTCGGGATCTTTGGCAAAGAACACAGAAGGATCAAAGTCGCCCATACTGGCATGCCCACCTCTACAAATCACACAGGGGCAATTTATACGTAATCCTCGCAACGGATAGATAGATTTCTTTTGGTCCGACCAAGTAATTTCGAGTTGTTGATCGCCATTACTTACTTCAATTCCCGTAGGATAAATTTCCATATTTTCGGTTTACTTATGCTAAATTTATGCTGAAATTAAGAAATGATTTGGACTATTATCTCTGCCATTATTGTATTCTCTTTCGGTCTGTGGTTTGGCAACAAAAAAACACTCCACTTAGATCAAATAACTCTTAGAGTGTGTCTAGTTTTTAGCACTATTCTACTCACCCTATTTCTACTTCTTCGGTTACTCAATGATATAGGATTATTCCCTGAAGCTATTGCTGGTGCTTTTATGGCTTCAATCTACGCTCTTGTTGCAGGATTCTTGATTGGCAATTCCTACGGCCAATATAACAGCAAGCTAGAATTGGGCGTTATTGAGTATCTAAATCGTAGTTTTGCAGCAGACACTCTTCCTAATTTGATAGCATTAACACTGATTATAGCTGGAATTGCGCGTACTTCTATTTTTAACGATTTAGCAATCACTCCAATTCGGTTTGCATCAGGCCTTTCCATCGTTGGTTTAGGGTTCTTAGGATTAACCCTACGTTTAACGCCTGAGTTTAGACGAAAAGGTATTGTATTGATTGATCGCCATGTTTTATGGAAAGACTTCATTTCCTACAAATGGTGTGATGAAAATGTACTAGAAATTGAATTTTTGTATAGCGATGTTCTAACAAGCTATCGCACGGTTATCCCGATGGAAGAAAGAGTAAGAATAGAAGCATTACTCAAAAAAAAGCTGATTGAGAAACTAGAGAAAGAAAGTGATTAATCATTAGTGGTTAATTTCTTATTTTAGGATTCCATTTTTTGCAACCAAAAAAGAAATAAGTAGTCATGCCATCATTAGACATTGTAAACGAGATCGACAATCAAGAAGTAGATAACGCGGTTAACAACACCACTAAAGAAATCACTACACGGTACGATTTTCGTGGGCTTCATTCGGAAGTAACCTATCACGACAAAGATAAACGTATTCATATTGTGGCAGCTGAAAGCATGAAAATGCAAGCTATAAAAGAAATGCTGATTAAGAATTTTGTGAAACGTGGAATTGACTCAAAAGTACTAGAGTTTGGTGATGAAGAAGGCACTTCTCAGGGTCATTTAAAGATGGATGTTCAGCTTAAAGAAGGCATTGACAGAGAAACAGCAAAGAAGATTGTGAAGGAGATTAAAGAAACTAAGCTAAAAGTTCAGCCTCAAATTCAAGACGATCAAGTTCGCGTGACTGGCAAAAAGATTGATGATCTTCAAGCAGTAATGGCTCACTTAAAAGGCAAAGATATGGGTGTTCCTTTGCAGTTTACCAACATGAAATAAATTAGACTTATAGTATTTATCTAGCTACGAGAGTAACTTTTTTCATTACTTCTCGTAGTTATTTTAATGCACTTCTATTAAGTATTAATTTATAAACGACTGTAAAAATGAAAAATCGATTTTCTAAAGATACAATTCTATTAGTAGTTGGATTAAGTATTCTTGTTCTCACTCAAATAGCTTCATACTACTTAACTTTGTCTGATTTACTTAATGGTACATTTCTAGGCATTGGCATTGGCGTTCTTGCTATCTCTCTACTTTATAATAGACGCAAGCCTGCATACTAGAATCTTGTAACTACTTATGAGTTATACTAGAGTATGGCGCATTATAAGTAGTTTCGAAGATATTTTTGCTTCTACTCAAGACTGATATAGCACAAAATATCTAGGTTTGTAATACTTACTATTGTTGGAGATATTCCTTATCAGTATTACCTCCAAATCTTACAAAAACATATTATTGCAATAACGTCTAATAATTGAACATGACTCTTTCGGACTATATCAAAAAACGAAATGGTGTTTCAATTGGCAGTCCTAATGCGTTAAGAAATAATCTGTACCGATCATTAGGTTCAAAGAACTTTTCCACATTTTGGAGCTACTGGAATCCGATATTTGGATATTATCTAGGTAAATTCATCTTCAAGCCTCTAAAGAAAGTCCTACCTCCATCCATTTCGGTGATTGTTACCTTCATTTTTTGTGGCATGCTACACGATACTGTTACAACTTTCCTTCGAGCAGATGTATCCATATTCTTTTCAATCTGGTTTTTGTTTATGGGATTAGCTGTTTTGATTACTAGATTTCTAAATCACAATTTCTCAAAACAAATATGGATAACAAGAGCTAGCATAAATTTGAGTATAATTAGTGTGTGTTTAGTATTGACCATCTATGTTAACAGATTTTTAACGATTGGTACTTAAACTAACCGAGCAATTTAATTAGTCGAAAAAGCCAACTACTAGAATGATATCAATTATGAAAAACTTGTTCTTTCTGATTCTAATCTGCTTTATATCTTCATCATTATATGCACAAGTGGAGCAACCAACGGACATACAATTGGACTCTTTGAAAACCAAACTCGAAACCCTTTTGATGGAAGACCAACTGTTCCGAAGATTGTATTTAGATGCTGAGGAGAAATTCGGGCAAACTTCGGCAGAGATGGACTACTTCTGGAAAGTAGTTGAAGAACAAGACGAACGGATAGAGAAAGAGTTGATTGTGATTCTAGAGCGTTATGGTTGGCTAGGTATCAGTGATGTAGGGAGACGTGCGAATGCTGCGATTTGGAGCGTTACTCAGCATAGCTCTATTGAATTTAAAGAAAAGTACGCACCTTTAATGAAGGAATCGGTGTTAAAGGGTGAGTCGCAACCTTTGCAATATGCTCGATTAATCGACAGAATGTTTGTTAATGCTAACAAACCACAAGTCTACGGTTCTCAAACAACTCAAGATGAAGATGGCAATCCAATATTCTTTGAAATAATAAACCCCGAATACATCAACAGTAGAAGAAAAGAAATTGGTTTAGGAGACATAGAAATCTTTGCAAAAGAAAGAGGCATTGAGTGGCATATCATTCAGATTAAATAACATGATGGGCTTTGTTCGTTGTTATTTAATAAATGGGGTTCTAGTTCATTAATTCAAAAAATGAGCAATTAAGTCAGCCATCTATTTTTAAAGTTTCTATTTTAAAACCCAAGATAACTGACGTTTTAGAATACGAGAGATTGTTCACTGTCCTGTCTCCTCCTCTACAATATCATTAATCGATTATCTGGTTTAGAATTAGAAAAACCCACAAGGATAATGAAGCTATAGATAAAAAACTCGACGACGAGTATTGTGATTCCTTGTTCTCGCCTACTCTAATACACTATTCAAAACGATACGATTCAATCAAGAGATATTTTCCATAATGAAGACTCACAGAGCCATTAGGTTTGTAATGGTAGCCACTTTCTTATTAATGCAAATTGCATTTCTAACGATTATAATAAAAGATAAATATGAGACGGAAGCCTTTTCGACAATCATATTAACGCTACTAATCGCGCTTACTATGCTCATCGGGTACAGGTATTTAGACTTGCATCACGAAGAGTATTCTTATGAGAATATTTTAGTTGTAATGTGGGTTCCTATAGGAGCTGTTGTCTGCTATATAATGAGTGTTTATGGTGGTTTAGGGAGTGTTTTGTCGGCCGGAATAACAGGCACTTTAGCTTCGTTTTTACCGAACTTAAATAAAGAATCAGACTACTTAAAGCAGCTACCAGCTTCTATTTACTGTGGTGTATTCATTGGAATGTCGAGCGTTGAAATTTCACCTTCCATTGGGTTTGTAATTGCGGCTGGGATTTTTGCAAGTATATTTCTAATGCTATCAAAGAACTTATTTCTAGGTATCGGGGGCAAGCTTGGGTCTGTTGCTTTTGTAGGTGTGGTCATTGTCTCTTTAATTAATACGCTTTCGAAATGATTAGCTTAACACATAACCTTATCATTATCCTAACAGGTGTTATAGGTGCGACACTCACGTTCTATGTTAGCGAAGAGCTTAAGCAAGGGCCAGTTAGAGCTTCAGCTTTGCTTTCGCTCATCGTAGGCTTATTTTTCTATTGCTTTCCTGATGTACTCAGCACTTATCTAACCGTAAATATTCAGATAGTATTTATTGGTACTTCCTTTATTGGGATGGTTTCTTCTCATGCGATGGAAAGCTATAAACGTTTAGCTGTTGCAGGAAGCCTATTCAGTATTGTTTATATCAACAACAACAATCTCTTTGAAGGTTATGGTGGCGCACTTGGAGCTTTGGCACTAATTGCATTATTGGCTACAATGGGAATGTCTACTGCTTTTTCGAAGCGTACCAGAATACCTCATAAACTTATAGAACTCCGAAAATGGATTGTTAGGCAAAAAGATTAATGAGTAATGTATTCTTGAATTTCGGCTTCTTAACCTCTACACTCACCTTCCATTTTGATAAACAATCTCTTTTATTCATCTTCTTCCCTCCTTTTAAGAGCCTAACAAATTCAACAATATTATAGATGAAAAAAGTACTTTTCGGAATAGATCAATTTTGTACGAATAGCGAGCATCATAAAAATTTTCGTATTGGTTTGGTTACAAATGATGCAGCTAAAAATGCTTTTGGGGTGAACTCAAGAGTTGCTTTAATTGACGCTGGCTTTCAAGTTGTGAAGCTTTTTTCACCCGAACATGGTTTATCTGCCAAAGCTGCCGACGGCGCTTGGGTTCCAAATAAAACCGATGACTTAACCAATTTACCTGTTGTTAGTTTGTATGGGGATAAATTGCGCCCTTCAGAAGAAGATTTACACGACGTAGACGCCATTGTTTTTGATATTCCTGATGTGGGTTGCCGATTTTATACCTATTTATGGACCATGACACATATCATGGAGGCTTGTGCTGAGCATCACAAAGAATTTATTGTATTGGATAGACCCAACCCTTTAAGTGGAGATTTAACCAAAGCTGAAGGACCATTATTAGATTCCACGTGTTCTTCTTTTATTGGTCGATGGAATATTCCAATCAGGCATAGCTGCACCCTTGGAGAATTAGCAAATTATTTCGCATCTAAGCACATTCCCAATCTTGATTTACAAGTTGTGAAAATTCAGAATTGGAATAGAAAAGATCTTCCTAATCAAGGAAATTGGGATTTTGAACCGACATCACCTGCTATTAAAGATTCAGAAACAGCTCTCCTCTATCCTGGTTTAGGATTGCTGGAAGGAATCAATGTAAATGAAGGTAGAGGCACGGGAAAAGAGTTCAAGGTCTTAGGCGCTCCGTGGATAGATGCCTCCTCTTTTAAAGCCAATCTCGATAGTTTAAACTTACCTGGCATTTCTTTTTCTGAGATCCGATATACACCAGATTGGGGATTATACAAAGGTGAAGTTTGCTTTGGGTTAAACTTACAGATAACCAATAAGCAAACCATTCGGCCCGTCTCGCTAGGAATTGAAATACTAAAACAACTGATTACAGAATATCCAAATGAGTGTAAAGAGCGGCTGTACAAAACAAACGCCAATCCAAACGGGGATGCTCATTTAGATAAGTTGGTGGGTATCCATAATTCTTTTCAAAAGCTAAAAATGAATATTACTATAAAGTCCCAACTCCGTAAAGACGAGTGGCAAGAAATAATTGGCCCTTCACTTTTATACTAGATGAATCTCCTTACTAACTACTACCATCCATTTTGAAATAGAATTAGTTTTAATCATCTTATGCCCTGCTTTTTTTAAGTTGAAATTCCGAACACAAAATGAATTTATATGAAAAAGATTATTTACTACGTAGCAAGTTCTCTTGACGGATATATAGCTGGAAAGAATGACGATATAAGTCAATTCATACTTCAAGGTAAAGGAGTAGAGAAATATCAACAGGATCTTTCAACGTTTGAAACGGTCATCATGGGTAGGAGAACCTATGAATTTGGTTTCCAATATGGACTTCAGCCAGGTCAACCCGCCTACCCAAATATGGAACACTATATTTTTTCTGATTCAATGACCATTAAGGATTTAGCAAACACTGTTCATATTGAGAAAAAATCCATCCAAAGAGTGCTCGAAATCAAAGAAAGCTCTGCTACAGACATTTACTTGTGTGGTGGCGGTGACTTTGCTGGATGGCTTTTAGACAATGGACTGATTGATCAACTCAAATTGAAATTGAATCCCATTATTCTTGGGGAAGGCATTAGATTATTTGGAAATTCCAAATCGACTCAAAAATGGAAGTTAGTTGATACAGAATCTTTTGACAATGGTCTTCAAATTCTGACGTATGAAAAGGAATAGAATGAAGCTTAGGCTACCATTATCATCTCTAAATCACAATCCTGACTAATGATACAAATTGTTGCTTATGAAAGTTCTCATCAAAATGGGATTGATGAGATGATGAATGGAATTGCATTGGAATTTGAAGAGCAAATAATCCCCAAGACTACTTCTAAAACCCCTATTGTACCAGATAAATATTGGGTTGCATTAAGTAACGGAGAAGTTGTAGGAACGGTCGGAATTATTGTTGTAGAAAAGGGTTTTGGGATATTGAAAAAAATGATGGTTAAAAAAGAATTTCGAGGCAAGGAATTTGGTATATCTAAACTATTACTCGAAACCGTTTTTGATTGGTGTAAAGAACATCGAATTCCTAAACTTTATCTAGGAACAATGATTCAATTTAAAGCAGCTCAATCTTTTTATGGAAAAAACGGATTTATACAAATAGCGGAAAATGAATTGCCTCCTAACTTCTTAATCAATCCTTTAGATAAGGTGTTCTTTGTTCAAGAGTTGAATATCAAGTATTAGATTTATACAAATTTAGTTGTTCTGTAGTCTAATTCCTGATTAATACTCCTATCTAAGGTCATATATCTTTCGTTCCACTTCTAAATTCGATCTTCCATTTTGAAATAGAATCAGTTTTATTCATCTTATTCTCTGATTTTTTAATGCCTAAACTTCGAAAATATCTCTTTAACCTATTGTTTTAATACTATACTAATCAGCAATAAAATGACAAAATACTTTGCGTTTCTTCTTCTCTTCATTAGCACTTCAGTTTTTGCACAGACAAATTATAATGAAAAGAATCTTGATAAAAAGCTTTTAGAATTACAGAAAACTACTAAAACAGTTGGATTTTCTGTTGCAATAGTTAAAGGAAACGAGATTATCTACGCTAAAGGATTTGGCTATAGAGATCTAGAACAAAAATTAAAAGTAGATGAGAATACACTTTTCGCTATTGGCTCAACTACAAAAGCATTTACCACTGCTTTACTCGGCATAATGGAGGAAGAAAAAGGATTGTCTTTTAATGATAGCCCAAGAAAATACTTACCCGAACTAGAATTTTACAACGACGAGTTAAATAACACGATTACCATTTTAGATATGGTTAGTCATCGTACAGGTTTACCACGTCATGATTGGTCTTGGTATTTATTCCCTACTGATGACAAAAGTGAGTTGATAGCTCGTGTAGAATATCAGGAACCTTTTAGTGGTATCCGAGAGCAATGGTATTACAACAATTTTATGTATTTAGCTCAAGGTTTAATCACCGAGAAACTTACTGGCAAAAGTTGGGAAGACAACATTAGAGAACGTTTTTTTAAGCCCCTGAATATGACAGCTTCAACCTTAAGTATTGAAGAACTAAAAGAACAATCCAATGTCTCTATAGGCTATTGGCTAGAAGATTTCGAGACAAGTAATGTAATTCCTTACTACGATATTGCGGCAATGAGTCCTGCAGGAAGTATTAACAGCAGCGCAAAAGAAATGGCTAACTGGTTAAAGGTTTGGTTAAACGAGGGTAAATTCAACAACAAACAGATATTACCTGCTAAATATGTTGAGAAAGCTATTAACCCATTAATGCTAGTTGGTAATGGAATAGCAGATGAACAATTCCCAGACCAACACTTAGACACCTATGGTTATGCTTGGTTCATATCTTCCTACAAAGGACATTACAGATTAGAACATGGTGGAAACATTGATGGATTCTCAGCAAATGTCTCCTTTTTTCCTACCGATGATATAGGCATTGTGGTTCTCGTCAATCAAGATGGATCCGGCTTACCTACTTTGGTAAGAAATGCAATTTCTGATGAAATTTTAGGTCTAGAAAAAACAGACTGGAAAACCTATTACAACGAGATCATATCTAGTCTTAAAAAACAGGAGGAAGAGGAAACTCAAGAACAAGAAGAAGGCATCATACCTAATACTAACCTTACACATAGTTTAACCGAATATACTGGAGATTACACACACCAAGGCTACGGAACGTTTAAGATCGAAGTTAAAAACGATTCTCTTTGGTCACATTTTCCCAGAGAAAAAGCGTATCTGAAACATACCCATTATGATATTTTCAAACTCTACCTGATTGATGATAACACATTAGATTTGGATGATTTGGGATTTAACTTCAACTTTCAAACTAACGAATTAGGCGACATAGAGTCTGTAAAAATAAAGTTTGAACCTACTTTAGAACCAATAGTCTTTAAAAGAACACCTGTAGAAATAGCTGTTTCAACTGACGTTTTAAACAAATTTGTTGGAAGTTATTTGCTTTCTGGAATGGAGCTAAAAGTTTCTATCAAAAAAGAAAAATTAAACCTACTTGTTCCTAGTCAACCTGAATACATTTTAATTCCTATAAAAGAAAATGAGTTCTCAATTACTGGATTATCGGGTTACAAAGCGGTATTTCAGGAAAAGGATGGTAAGCTGAATCTAGTATTACACCAACCTAATGGAGTATTTACAGCAGTAAAAAAGTAAGTATTGTTTTGAAGTACAAAATCTACGCCAAAAAACTATCGATCAAACCTTTAGGATGGCTCGTTGGAGTAATGGGAAAATCAAACCAATGCTCTAAATCTTCTTCGAGCCCTTCTTTGTTTAAATAAGAATTTAAAGCACGGTTTAAACCCTTCGTATATTTTGGGTGATCCGTTCCTTCTGGATCTTCGTGCCATAAATCGTTCTGTGCAAATCCTTCAAATTCAGGTCCTGTAACTATTATTCCAAAAGCATCGGGATTATTACCAATCGGACTATGAATAGTTGTAGTGAATAGATGCCAAAATGCAGACTGAATACAGTTCTTCTCAAATAACTGTCTTACTACTTCTAAGGAGTCAATGGTTTCTTGCTGGGTTTCGGTGGGAAATCCATACATGAGGTAAGCATGAACCATAATTCCATTTAGGGAAAAGTTATTTGTAACTCTGGTAACTTGAGCAATATCTACACCCTTTCTCATCTTAGACAATAATCGATCTGAGGCTACTTCAAGCCCTCCTGTTACTGCAATACAACCAGCTTTTGCCATAAGTTCACAGAGCTCGAAATTGAAAGTCTTTTCGAATCGGATGTTGGTCCACCAAGTAATAGATAGATTTCTTTCTATCAAGGCTTTTGAAAGCGCCTTTAGCATTTTTGGTGGAGCAGCTTCATCCACAAAGTGAAAACCTGTGATTCCAGTATCTTTAATAATTTTTTCGATTTTATCTACCAAATCCTCAGCGGTGGTGTTTTGGTAGTTGCCGATGTAATCTAGGCTCACATCACAAAAGGAGCATTGTCTCCAATAACAGCCATGAGAAATAGTCAATTTATTCCATCTTTTGTCCGTCCACATACGATGCATTGGATTCACTACATCCAAGAATGACACATATTTTTCATACGGTAATCCAGCATAACTAGGTGCTGGTAAGCTTTGGTGATGGTAAATGGTGTTTGGAGTTTTGTTCTTGTAAACGACTTTATCGTCTTCAAGAACAAACGTTCTTTCTAGCTCATCGATATTAACTTTACCCTCTAGATAATGAACCATTTTTAAAAGTGGCCCTTCCCCATCGTCCAAAGAAATAAAATCAACAATCTCAAATATTCTAGGATCCTCAAGGCTTCGTAACTCGGTGTTACAATATCCGCCACCAAAAGCTACGTGTATATCCGGATAAAACTGTTTAATGAATTGTGCACAACGTAAGGCTGCAAATAAATTCCCAGGAAAAGGAATAGTAAACCCGATGAGATTCGGAGTATGTGTCTTGATCTGTTCTTCCAAAATATTCAACATCTCATCTTCGATGAGAGTTGGTTGGTAGGTCAAGAACTCGTCTAATTGATCGAAACTACTAGCAGAGGTTGCGATTTGTTCGGCATACTTAGTGAAAGCAAAAAACTCATCCACATTAGCGTGGATAAAATCGCCTATTTCCTCAATGAAAAGAGTAGAATAGTGCTTCGCTTTGTCAATGACACCTATCTCTCCCTCTTCCCATTTAATTTCAGTGTTAACATTCACCAACCTGTGGCCTATCGGTAAAAAGCTGGGTTCCAAGATTATGTTTGCCGTTTCAAAATCAGACTTTTGAAGAAAAGCAATAACTTGATCAACTCTTGAAATGTATAACTCTTTCATTTCTCGGACAGTAGGATACACATCATTGCCCAAATCTTCTGCTTCTTGAATAATAGAAGCTAAAAACTCACCCGTAAAAATAGTGGTGAAAAGCTCAATGCTTAAATCACAATGTGAAATAGAAACATCGTGTTCTTCCAAAAAGCCTTTGAGATATGCAGTAGCTGGGTATGCCGTGTTCAACTGTGTAAAAGGAGGAGTAACTAAAAGGAGTTTCGCTTGCATATTTTATGGTAGTGCTCGTATAAAAAAATTCAACTTTAAAGTATTGTTTTATAGAATGAAGAACATGATAATAATCAGTAAACACTAAAGCGCTGTTACCTGCATAGCTTTTTATAACACTAAAGATGAAAACACTCATCTACCTACAAACTATTAATACCTCTAATCGATTTTGAAATACACTCGGTTTTATTCATCTTCTCTCCTGCTTTTGATAGCGTAAATGGTAAACAATGAGCTCAACTAAACTTCTATTAATTATAGCTACTGTACTTCTCTTTTCTTGTGGACAAGGCAAAGAATCAACGTCAGATTTTGTTACCAAAGAATCAGTCGAATCTTCTGATAAACTCGAAAGTCAAAATCCCCAGATTAATTATAGCAGTCAGTTTATCGACACGAAATACGAGTATTCTGATTCTCTTGGTAATAACCTGATCATAGAAAACAGTTTGCCAAAAGGTGGACTCAAATACACAGCTCCTAATGGTAAAGACTATGTTTATGCTATATTTTGGACTCGTATAATTAATGAAACTACTAAGGCAGTTGATTTTACGATTGATTTTCCCTCAGATTCAATTGAGCTTCCATCTTCAGCGGACAACTATTTTAGAGTATTTCTTCCGACTGAAACAATGACTTCAGATATGGAATCCTTATTTAATTATGGCCTAAAAGATTTAGAATCTTTGTTAGATAAAGGGCTTTATAAATCGCCCTTCTTACAACAAACTATTAACCCAGATGATTCGAATACCTTTTATGTGGTAACTCTCTTCAATAGAGGTGTAGAAGGCACAATACGAACAGGTTTTAGGATGAAAGATGAACATCTATTATATACAATTAACGGTAAAGAAATGCATGCCGGACAGCTAAATTTTAGCGAGAATTCTTTAAGGAAATAGTTTGAAATACTTGCCCCTTCCCTATTTTAAGACTGTAACATTTAAACATCCAACAGGTATATACAGAACTAAATGCGTCATACTCCATTGTAGGTAACTTGTACAAATATTTCATGATTAGATTTCTATTATTCCCATCCATTGCTCTTCTATTATTTAGTTGCAAAAATATTTCTAACCCTTCTGTTGAAAAACAATTGAATCCTATTGAGTATTCGATGGATAATAGCGCAAAGATGATTTTAGAAAATCCTGAAATCAATTCAATTTCAATAGGAGTTTTTAAGGATGGCACAACGTACTCAAAGTATTACGGGGAAATTGATAAAGGCAAAGGTAACAAAGCGAATGACAACTCAATTTTTGAGATAGCATCAGTTACAAAAACATTTACGGCCTACATAACGGCTCAAGCAGTATTGGAAGAAAAGTTACGTTTAGATGATGATATTAGAAAATACCTAGATGGCTCTTATTCTAACTTAGAGTTCGCTAATCGTCCAATTCTTGTTAAAGATATATTGACCCACACAACAGGAATTAAAAGAGAGCACTTTTCTAATACCTTAGCAAAAATGTTTTCAATCGATGCTACTAAAGATGATCGAAAAGCAATTACCGAGTACAATAAATCAAACTTTATAGAAGACTTAAAAAACTACAAACTAGACGTTCTTCCTGGTAAAGAATATGACTACTCAGGGTTTGTAGCACCTGAGATATTAGCACTGATATTGGAAAAAGTATACCAAAGACCCTATTCAGAACTTATAGATGAATTTATTCTTGAAAAAGCGGGTATGAGTCATACTTCAATGCGCGTTTCGGATGAAGATGAAAAATATGTTTTGAATGGATATACTAATAACAATCAATTGGTACAGCCGCTACAAATGCCATTAACGGGTGCTGGTGGAGGATTGAAATCTACAGTTCCTGATATGCTAAAGTACATTGAGTTTCTTCTTGAAGGTGACAACTCTGTAGTTCAAGAAATGAAAAGCCCTCTATTTTTTGATGAAATAGAAAGTGAAGAATACGGCTATTTTTGGATGGTAGATGGAGATGACATAATGTTACATAATGGAGGAACCGGCGGAAGTGTCAATTGGTTGATTTTATTGCCAAAAACTAACTCTGGATTTACTGTTTCGTTTAATTATAACGGTGATAGCGCTGGTGACTTAATAAACACCATAGCTTCATTTCTAATCACGGATCTTTTGAATTACCCTACTAAAAATGCATATTACTTAATCAGTGATTACGTTCGTGAAACACCAGATACTTGGGTAGATAAATACCACCAATTAAAAAAGGAAGATGGCAACAAATACAATTTTGATGATGCTTCTTTGCAATACGATTTGGGCCATGAATTTTTAGAATCTAATAAAACTAAAGAAGCAATTCAGGTTTTTCAGCTGATGATTTCTGAGTTTCCTAATTCAGTATATGCCTATAATAGTTTAGGAGAAGCTTATTTTCTCAATGAACAATACGACCTCTCTTTAGATAATTTTAAAAAATCGCTCGAATTAAAACCGGAAAAGAACAAAGCCCTTGAGATGATTAAAAAATTGAAGAAATTAAAAACGACAAAAAGAATCTTCGACAATTAGGTATATAAATAAAAGAGATTTAAGTAGTAGACTTAAATCTTAGTTAGAAACCCGCTACTACTTATGCGGAACCGTTGTGCATAAGTAGTAAAACAAGGCATATAGTAAAATTGGATCACATTATAGACATATTTGAAATTGAGAAAATCTGTGAATATCGAGGTGAAAATTATCACGTAAGAGATAATGGCTTTGTTTATAGATGTAGAAAACCTGAAAAAAGAAAACGCCCATTAGACGAAAAATGGACAGCAGGAAAACCCGACAAACAGAAAGGTTATTTAAATTTTTCTTCTGAAACAGTTCACAGAATTGTGGCAACAGCTTTTCATGGCAAACAACCTTCAGACAAACATATTGTTGACCACATCGATACTAATAAGAAAAACAATAGACCAGAAAATTTAAGATGGATAACCAGATTGGACAACATTCTACTTAATCCAATTACTCTATCAAGGATAATTTATAAGTATGGTAGTATTGACAATTTCCTTTCTAATCCGACTAAACCAATGAGCGGAGAGCTTGAACAGAGTTTTAATTGGATGCGAGCGGTTACAAAAGAAGAAGCGGACAACACTAAAAAGAATTTAATCACTTGGGCTCAAGAGGGTAAAATTCCAGTTGGAGGACAATTAGGAGAATGGGTATTCTCAAATCTTGGTCATCAAATAGAAACTCAATCTAAAGAAAATCAACTAACAGAATCTTTAACACCAATTGCAGTCCAAAAAAACTGGCGAACAAAAAGTGAATTTCCAAATTGTCCATCATCATTAACTGATAACTCAATTAAAACGTACAAGGAAAAGCTATTGAAAGGAGACGTATTTTCAAAGAATCAATATGGTAAGTCTTTAGTTGATAATTCTGAACTATCTAAAAACAAACAAGAATTATTTATCCTAACATCAAGTGATAATATGAAGCCATTTGCACTTGCAAAAGTATATATTGAGAAGGAAAAATTTGTTCATGAAAGTCTGGGTACATTCTTCACCTTAATCGGGGGACAAAAGCAGTTTGACCTTGCATTAGGACTTGAATGGACTGGAGAAGACTCAATTGATGATTATTCATAAAAGCTAATCACAACATCCTGTCATACAACACTTTAAAAGCTTTGTATCTTCACCTCCACTCCTTCCCTACTAATTTTACTTTCACCTCGTTCCGTAGCTCCGCTGCGGAATGCATATATGGAAGCTCTGCTTCCATTATTTCTTGTTCTAGCAAGATTTTTTATTCCTCTTCCCATTTCGGCCCCG
>TARA_R110002096_G_scaffold179153_2_pt1 | contig 14761 bp, 10 predicted proteins | sample TARA_R110002096 | Tara Oceans TARA_R110002096 (sample SAMEA4397295) | marine metagenome | biome: Polar Biome; feature: [DCM] deep chlorophyll maximum layer (ENVO:01000326); material: water (ENVO:00002006), including particulate matter (ENVO:01000060) such as... | depth 35 m | reverse complement strand
CGTCGCCTATCGGATCTATGTCCGTCACCTCAATCAGGCGGGCGCTTCGGTTGAAGGCTTGTATTTCCTGCGGAGCGACTGTGATTCTCCACTCGTTGCCGCTGGAGGAAACGCCCTCACGGAATTCAAATTCCATACCGGCGAGATCACGATCGCGGAAAATCCCCTGGCGACCCTGCTCGAAGTTCAGGCAACTGGAGCGAATGGACGCGCCACGATCAACTACGGCCATCACGCGAAACTCGCCGACGACTCTCCCTTTCAATCCGTTCAGGAGGCGGGCGACTTTTTGGAATACAGCCCGCACGGCATTTCGGTTTCTCCGCGGGGAGTGGAAGTGCTCCCGATTCAGCGGGACGAGGCGGCGTGGAAACCGCGAGTCGTCGCCGCTCATTCCGACCACTGGGACTATCTCACGAACGAAGAAACTCATCTTGAAGTCGCCTACGAAGTCGCCCCCATCGACTACGAATGGCTTCCCGCCCATCACCTCTAACGCCATGAATGAAGTTCCACGAATGCATTGCCCGACTCCGCAAACCAACCCGCTCGAAGGACGGGTCGCATGGAGCCCCTCCAAGTCCCTGTGGTTTTGGAGCAACGCCCTGATCGCCGTCATCGGCAGCTATCTGACCTTCTCCCTGGACGCGGCGGTGGTTGCCGCTTTCCTCACGGTGATCACGCTCTGCCTCGGGCAATCGGTTGGCCTGCACCGTCTTCTCATTCACCGGAGCTTCGAATGTCCCTGGCCGTTGGAACTCGCCCTCGTTTATCTGGGCTCTCTCGTTGGACTGGGTGGCCCGCGCCGCGTGATCTATCTTCACGAGATTCGCGATTGGTCTCAGCGTCACCCGCGTTGTCACCCCCTTTTCATCCACGCCAGTCATCCGCTGCGTGACTTCTGGTGGCAGTTGAACTGCGAAGTGAAGCTGGATCATCCTCCGGTGCTGATCCTGAAACCAGGACTCGACGATCACGCCATCTATCGCGCGATGGACCGATTCTGGCCGCTCCTCCAGCTTCCGGTGGCGACCATCCTCCTGGCGATCGGCGGCGTCCCCTGGGTGATCTGGGGAATCTGTGTCCGGATTACCGTTTCCATGATCGGGCACTGGCTCGTCGGCTATCTGGCTCACAATGTTGGTCAGCGGGATTGGCATTTGGAGGGTCACGCCGTTCAGGGCTACAATGTTCCCGGCTTCGGGCTCCTGACGATGGGCGAAGCCTGGCACAACAACCATCACGCCTTTCCCAAGTCTGCCCGATTTGGTCTCAACCGAGGACAGCTTGACCCGGGTTGGTGGGCACTCTGCCTGCTTGCCAAATGGGGACTCGCGAAGAACTTCTCTCTGCCGGAAAACCTACCCGAAAGAGCTGAGCTTCATCCAGCGGAAGAATTGCCACCGGCGCAGATCACCTCACGGATCTGAGTTGTCGCCAAGGTCGTCGAGGCCAAGAACCGAGCGAGCACCGGCGGTATTTCCGGTCTGGGTATTGCCGCCATCGGTCAAAACTCCGTCTTCATCGACGTCACTGACGATTCCAAAGCCTCCATTCAGGTTGGTCGTGTTTCCGGAGAACCGGGCGGAGTCTTCAAACTGGGCTCCGTCCGTTCCGTTCAAGTCGTTGGGATCCAGCAGAAACACGATTCCATTCGCTCCATTTCCGTTCGCGGTATTCGAGACAAATTCGCCGCCATCAAATCCGTCGGTTCCTTCAAAGACGATGCCGTTCCCGCCATTTCCGTTGGCTGTGTTGTTGCTGATTTCAGGGAACGCACCGGGTGGTGAATCGGAATCGTCTCCCACAAAAATATTGATGCCGTCGCCGGTGTTGCCGGTGGCGACGTTGAATTTAAACTGCGCATCGGCGAACAGATCTTCCCCGATGGTGACACTAATTCCGTTCCCGATATTCCCCGTGGCGACGTTGTGGGTAATCAAGGCTGAGCCGGCCGTGGGGTTATCGATGAAGTCGCGTCCGATCCGGATGTCGATCCCTCCTCCCTCATTGGCTCGGGCGGTGTTGCTCATGAAGACGCCTTCGAAGTCTTCCGCCACCAGGAGAAAAAAACCTCCTCCACCATTTCCGTGAGCGAGGTTGTCTCGAAACACGCCATCATCCTGAAAGTCATCCCCTGAAGTCAGGTGAAATCCGGCCAACCCGCTGCCCTTGGAGACATTGTTGGCAATCAGGCCCGAATGATCATCGTCCAACCGGAAATCGAAGCCATGGTAGCGATTGTCGTTGGCGACGTTCGCGATGAAGAGTCCGTTCTCTCCAAAATCATCGAACGTTTTCACGCGAAAGCCGCTGCCGCTGTTCTTGATCGCCTCGTTCGCTCCGAAAAAGGTGTCGAACACGTCATAGATCAGAAGAAAGCCCGAATCGTCGTTCCGATCCGCGATATTTTGAACGATGCCTTGCGTCACAACTCCCTGGCCAGACGTGATCTTGAATCCGTTTCCATGATTGTAAGCGGCGTAGTTGTTGTGAATTCGGCCAACGATCCGGCCATTATTCAGATTGATGTCGAATCCATCCCCGATGTTGAGGGTCGAAACGTTTCGCGCGATTTCGCCCGTTATCACCGCTCCGGAAAGCCGCACCTTGATTCCATCGAGCAGGTTTTCGCTCGCGATGTTCTCGTGGATATTGCCGTCAATCCGGGCATTTGAGGCATCGATCAACAACCCAAAGCCGCCATTGGCGAACGCGCGATTGTTGAAGATATCGCCAAACAGCCCTCCGGTTGGAATCGCGAACTGAAAGCCATTTCCCAGGTTGCCAACGGCGAGGTTTCCGGAAATTTCCGCTTCGAGCCGTCGTCCCGTCGCAAGGTCAAACCGAAAGCCGGAAACGCCGTTCGTGATCGCCACGTTTGCGTCAACGACACCGATAAAGATGCCGTTGTCGTTCTTGAACTCAAAACCATCTCCCAGGTTGGAGGTCGCGGTGTTCCGTTCGACCGTGGCATAAACGGCGGCGTTGGGATACTCCAGGTGAAACCCGTCTTCCCGGTTGTTTTTCGCCTCATTGTCGAGGATTTCCAAATCGAGGACACCACCGGATTCGGCGGCAAATCGAAAGCCGTTCTCCGAATTTCGATTCGACTCATTGTCAGAGATTTCGCCACCGAATCTTGCATTCGCCAGCTCAACCGTGAGTCCGTCTCCCCGGTTCCCGGCGATCTCATTGCCGGTGATCTCCCCATTGCCAACCCAACCGGCACGCCCCACGATCGCAATTCCATCGCCACCGTTGTTCCTCACCTTCGTGTCTTCAATCTCAAGGGTTGAATTCCGTCCGGATTTCCCGACAAAGACCACCCCGGAATCCAGCGTCTCCTCAATCGTGGTGTTGGTCAGGGTGAAGTCCGTCACTCCTTCGAAGTAGATTCCGTTGCCACGTCCTCGATCATTCCCCAGTCCGCCGCTCAGGGAACTGCGGGCCCCATTGATCACGCGATAGCCCTCGATTCCCACGGTGTCAGCTTGGCGCGAAAGAAATCCGCCATCGATCAACGGAATGTCTCCGGTGCCAAACGTCTGGCCGCCCATTCCAACAATCGGCACCGCACTCGAGGTAAACCGGACGCTGTCCGTCACCAAAACATCCTCCCGATAATCAAAATCACCTCCCTGGGTATAAACGTTCCAGATCCGCCCGGTATCACGATTCTTCCGGGCGGCCTGGCTCGCGCCGCCCTGCACGGTGGCGTAGGGATGTTCAGCCGTTCCATCGCCATCGCTACTTCCGGATTCAATTCCATTGGAAAGCGCTTTCCCTTCGTTCACGAACACGAGGTCGTCCGCGATCTCCACCTTTTCCGTCACGGTTGAGGTGTGGGTAACCCGATGATGGCGAACGACACGTTGTCCCAGTTTCGCCGCGAGATAGCTTTCCACGATGGAGTCGTCCCCGGGCGCGGATTTCCGGCTCCCGGGCCCAAAGGGAATACTGGCCCGCAAACCGACGTAGGCATTCCCGCCGATCAGTTCCTCGTCACCGTAATAGGCCGCATCCAAAAACAGCTTGTCCGTCAAACCGACTTCGGCGCGAGCCCGGAATCCCTCCAAGCTTACGGAATCATCGACGGTTCCCTCAAAGGCATAGGCTCCCGCCCAAAGGCCAATTGAAAACGGAAACTCCGGCGGGAGGGGGAGTTGGCGGCCGATTTCGAATTCAACACCGCTGAGGGATTCAACCCCCGCCATCGTCAGCGGCTGAAACACGGAGTGTTCTTCGGCAAAAAGCGAACCATAACTCAGGACGGACAGCGAATCGGCGATCGCCCGCTCGCTTTCGGACAAGTAGCCATTGACTCGCAAATCGAGAATCCACGTGCTGATTTCCAACCCCAGGCCGAGTCGGTCGATTGACGCGAGGTCATCCATTTCGGCGTGATCCCAAAACGCATTGACTCCGAGGAGAAGGGTTTTGTCTGCATTCAGCGTTCGAAATCCGCCTCCGACACTGAAATAATGCTGATCGCGTTCGTAAAATCCGGTCCACGCATTGAGATACAGCAGGGAATCCTCGTCCTGCCAGACCGGTGCCAAAATTTCGCCACCTCCCTGCCACGTGCTCAGATCTGAACTCAATCCCCATCCCCAAGTCACGGTCGTCAACCAGGGAATCCCCGGATCCTGTGGGAGAATCGCTTCACGCTCGGACTCGGGCGCAATCGAACCTTCCTCCGCGAATGAAATCGCGGCGAAAACCCCGAACAGGAAGAAGAGATAGCCAAAGATGCGCACCTTGAGCCGAACCAAGCTCGCAACGGCCGCGTGTCGACCAAAATTGTGGTTCTGTTAAGGAATTTTTGCACGTAAACTGTTCAAAACCACTGCGTTCCCCACTAAAGTAGCTTGGTGATGACAAAATAGGATCCGATTCTGCTCTGCATTTCGGGAGGATCTTCGGGCCCGATATCCCATGCTCCCTCTCGAATTTCGCCCTCCACCGTGATGACCTGATTGATTTGAGACTTCAGATCGTCTGCCGAAACCGTTGATTCGCTGAATTTGATGAAGAAATCGTCCATGCTCAATCGCAGATAGAGTTCTTCCGGACCAGCCGCCTTCCCCACTTTGTTGATGAACGGCTTGGACACGATATGCCCGGTGTAATTGCCGGTTGGTTTCTTGTTCATGGTGTTCGGGTTGAGGGACATCGATTGGCGTTCTGAATCCGGCGAATCACAGGAAAGCAAGCAGATCGAAAGCCCCAACAGGAGTGGCTTGAATAGCGCGATTTTCGGTTTCGTCATCGATTTTTTCGGTTCATTGCTCAATAGTTGAAACACTTGAATTGGGAGGTCCGTGTAAGAAGTTGGGCAATTGGTTTTGAAATTGGGCACTGAATTGGGTTCCCGTCTGCGCCAAGGGTCCGAAACAATTCTTTCACACGAAATTCTTGTCACTTTTGAGACTATTTCGCGATGAAACGCACGACGAAAATGGGATTGGCAGGCTTGATGCTACCAAATTTACAGAACTCACAGCAACACACTTCAACTTTTCAACAACAGGAGCATGAGCAGGATGCCTACTTTACTTGACCAGGAGGAGTCCATTCTTACCCCTTGGGACTTAAACCTAATTATCGGGGACCACATCAATGTCACCGAATTGACGGGCACAGGCGGCATGGGAGCCGTTTATCTCGCCTGGCATTCGAAACTGAAACGGGAAGTCGCGATCAAACTGCTTCCCAAGTCACGGATGGCCGAGAATCCCCAGTTGGCCGCTTTCTTTCGTGAGGAAGCTCGAGCCATGGCACGGTTGGATCATCCCAACATCGTCAAGGTTTTCGACATCGAGGAGACCTTTCGCGGAGATCTCTACATCGTGATGGAATACGTTCACGGTTTCAACCTGGCCGAGCTGATTGCGGGCGGTGGATTGACCGAGCGGCATGCGCATAGCTGGATTCCACAGATCGGCGTTGCCCTTGAGCATGCCCACCAACACGGAATTCTGCATTGCGACATCAAGCCCGCCAATGTGCTGATCACGCGGGAAGGAGTCGTCAAAGTCACCGATTTTGGCCTCGTGAAGCGAATGAAGCCAGGCGGGATTTCCGCCTCCGATTGTCTCGGAACGGCCCCCTACGCCGCCCCGGAACTTCCCGGCGAGCCAACTCCGCAAAGCGACATCTACAGTCTCGGCGCGGTTCTTTTCGAATTGCTGACGGGCAAGCAGCCGGAACGTCCCATTCCACCGCTCGCAGAAGTGAAGTCGAAATTGGATCCCCGATTCGAGAACGTTCTGAACCGGTCCCTGCATCGCAGAGTCAACCGGCGCTATGCCACTGCCGAAGATATGGTCGATGAGGTTTTGGAAATCTCATCGACGCCAGCTCCGAAGCCAACGGAGACTTCGCCCGAACCAGAATGCGAGACGAGAACCAATCCGGCTCGTGTTCCGGTGAGGCCGGATGCGTCACGGAACAAGCGCAAGTATCCCTGGGCCTGGGCCTGGACGCAGTGGTCGAAGCTTTTCTGATTCAGCTCAACCCGAGTTGAGAGAGCGGTCTTCCCTATTCGCCAATGCAATAGAGATGCGTCTGTGATCGGAGGAAGAGATTTCCCTGAGAAACTGCGGGGGTTCCGTTGAACGCGGATTCGTCGTTCAACTTGTTGTGCGCAAGGACCTTTAATTCTTCCAGGCTTGGTTCGATCACGAACAGCCCATTGTATCGGCTCTGTGCGTAAATCTTTCCTCCGGCCAGAACTGGGGAGGCGTAAAATGGCTTTCCTCGTCCTCCTGCAATTCCCGGAACCCGCTCCTCGAAAAGGGGCTCGCTTTCACCAATTTTCGCGGCAAACGCGATTCCACTATCGCTGATCCAATAGAGAACACCGTCGCTCTCCACGGGAGCCGTCATGTAGGTCGCCGGCTTCTGCGTGTCATAGAGGATCTCGCCGGATCGATCGCCTTTGCCGCCAACCTTGATCGCCACCCGCGCCGTTCGTGGATAGCCACCGGAAACGGTGATGACGTCGCCATTCAAGACCGGGCTGTTCGACATGTTTCCGGGCAAATTGTACTCGGCAAACCACCGCAACTTGCCGTTGGCGGGATTAATCCCCCAGATCTCGCCCGGAAGCGCGTAAACCAGATCGGTGCGGGACTCATCGACCTCCACCAGAAGCGGAGTTCCATAGGTTTGTTCCATGCGTTCTCCTTCCGCCCGCCAAACCACTTTTCCGTCAGCCTTGTTTAAGGCGAGAATGGACCGGGTTTCGTCGCCGGAAGGCACAATCACCAAATCGTTGTAGAGAATCGGGCTCGCGGCACTGCCCCACTGTTTGCTTGAGGACTTTTTCCCGGTTTCCGACTTCCAAAGCTGGTTTCCGTCAAAATCGAAGGCGTAGACGCCCGCTTTCCCAAAATAGCAAAACACGGTCTCCCCATCGGTGACGGGTGTGTTGCTCGCGTAGCCATGCTCCGTGATGTATCCACGGGCGGGATCCTCGGTGTGCCAGACGGGAACGGTTTGATCCCAAACCACGTCACCGGAAGTCCGGTCGATCCGCGTCAGGTGCCGCTCAATGCCACGGTCTTCGCCGGTGTAACTGGTGACAAACACGGCATCGCCCGAAACGATTGCGGAGGAACTGCCCTTTCCGGGAAGCTCCACCTTCCACTTCACGTTCTCCTGATCATTCCAGGAAACGGGAACGATTTCTCCGCTGGTGCCGCTCATGTTCGGGCCACGAAACTGGGTCCAATCCGCCAACGCGACGGAGGCGAAGCCAAAACACAGGGTAAAGACGAGATGAAGAAATTTCATATGGCGATCAAACAGTCAATTTGCCCAATCGTCGCACAAAAATCGCGTGAACTTACCACTTAGGAATCTTTGCCACCCGAAGGCGGAATGGACAGAACCTGACCCGCCTTCAATTCGCGCGGATCGGTCATCCCATTGAATTCCAGCAGCTTCTGCCAGGTAATCCCGTATTTCAGCGAAATGCGATACGCGGTATCACCACTGACCACTTTGTAGGTTTTCTGCCCAGCCGCTTTCGAACTCGAGGCGTGAGGCGCGAGAGCAGTCGTCGTGGCGACCCGGCTCGTTGTGGCGGCAATGGTTGGTTTGGCCGTATTGACGACCGGCGCGCTCGTTGGCGGTTTCACCGACGCCGTTTGGGTGGAAACTTTCTTCGAAGTCGGCCGGAGTTTTGGCTCAATCGGAATGTGGACGATCATTTCCGGGTCGCGGCTCTTGTCCCTTCGGTTGTCGGGAATCGTGAGCCACTGACCAGCGTAGAGCCGAGTGCTGCTGCTCACGTTGTTCAACTTTTCGACCTCACTGATGCTCGCACTGAAGGCCTTCGCGATTTGGGCCAACGTCTCGCTGGAACCCACGCGATAGCGCTTGAAGCCGTTCATCGTCGGATGATCAAAAATGACGGGTTTGCCTTCATTGCGGCGTTCGGCCAATCCCGGGGTGTCGCGTCTTGGCTCGGATTTCGGCTCGACCAATGCGACCGGCTTCTCGGTGGGCTCAATCGGTTCGCCGTCACCGCCTTCGATCCATTTGAAAACCAAAATGCCGCCAATCGCGACGATCAACATCATCAGGACGACTCCGATGACTTTGCCTCCACCGCCCCCTGAGCCTCCGGTCTCAAAGTCATCCATAATGGCGGAAAATTTCACGGTGGGAGCCGGGGCGTTGGCGCGCCCACGTCTGGATTGAGAAAACATGGTCAGGGCTTAGTCGGGTTTATTCTCATTCGAGAGCTTTGTCACTGCGTTGCGAAAAACGTCTCCGCGCTCGCCATAACTCCCGAACATATCGAACGAAGACGTCCCCGGTGAAAACAGGATCGTCTGTTTAGGACGAGCGACTTGGAGCGATTCTTCAACAGCGGCCGGCAGCGTCTCAACGATGGTGCAAGGCACTTGCTTGCCCCAGGTTTCGGCAATCCGGTCCGCCATTTGGCCAATCAAGATCACTTGAGACACTTTTTCGGCCACCAAATCGGTAATTTCGCCAAAATCCAGACCTTTGTCTTTGCCACCCGCAATCAGAACAATGGGGTCAACCTGGCCACGGAGACTGCTCTCGAGGGCGTGCAGATTCGTCGCTTTCGAGTCATTGATGAACTCATGCCCATCGATTTCTCCGACGAGCTCGCAGCGATGTGCCGGCGGCTGATAACCCGACAGCGCCTTGACGATACTCTCCATTTCGACTTCGCCGACGTTGGTGGTCGCGGCAATCGCCGCCATCACGTTCTCCGCGTTGTGCGTTCCCCGCAGCTTCGTGGCGCTGAAATCGAAGATTCGCTTTCCTTCGTGGCAAATCCAGGATCCATCAAAGGTGTAGTCGGCCTCCGAATCGTAGGCGCTGAAGGTGAGGACCCGCGCCGCGATCTCCCCAATTTTTTCGCGATCTTCGTATTTGATGACGGCGAGGTCATTTTCGGTCTGAAAATCGAAAATCCGGCGCTTGGCTTGAAAATATTCCTCCACGTCGGCGTATCGATCGAGGTGATCCGGCGCGAAATTGAGCCAAATGCTGACCGTGGGACGGAAGGTCTCGATCGCCTCCAGCTGAAAACTGCTGACCTCGAGCGAGAAAATGTCATAGGCGGTTCCGTGAAGAACAGCCTCGCAGAATGGAACGCCGTAATTCCCCGTCGCCACGCACTTCATGATCGTGTGATCGTAGATCTCATCGATCATCTCCGTCGTCGTCGTCTTGCCATTCGTTCCGGTAATCGCAATGACGGCCGAACTGCGCTGAACATGGCGAAATGCGAATTCCACCTCTCCAATAACGGAAATTCCCTTCGTCTTGAATTGGCGCACAATGGGTGAGGCCAAGTCAATTCCCGGACTCTGAACCACCAGATCGACCGCCCCCGAATACGTCTCCGCTTCCGGTCCGAAGACGGCATCCACGCCCATTCTCTCGAATTTCTCTTTGGCGGGAGCGAGTTTCTGCGGATCCCCGCTGTCCAGCACAACCGGTTTCGCTCCGTCCTGAACGGCCAGCCGCGCCGCGGCAAAACCAGACAACCCAGCTCCGAGAATCGCGATGTTTTGGGGTGCAGCAGACATGATAATCAGCGGATTTTCAGCGTGGCCAATCCCGCCAGGGCCAACATGATCGCCACAATCCAGAAACGCGTGATGACCTTGGTTTCCTTCCAGCCCATCAGCTCAAAGTGATGGTGGATCGGCGCCATTTTGAAAATTCGTTTTCCGCGAAGCTTAAAGCTCCCGACCTGCAGAATCACGCTGAGCGCCTCGATCACGAAGACGCCACCGACAACGACCAGCATCAATTCCTGGCGGCAGCAAACCGCAACCGTTCCGAGCAGACCACCAAGGGAAAGCGATCCCGTGTCTCCCATGAAAACGCGGGCCGGATAACAGTTGAACCAGAGAAACCCCAGTCCCGCTCCGACCATGGCGGTGCAGAAAACGGAGACTTCGCCGGCCCCTTTGTGGAACGGCAGGTTCAAGTAGCTGCTGAATTGGCTGTGACCAGCAACGTAGGAGAAAATTGCGAACGTCATTGCCGCGACGATGATGCAGCCGATGGCAAGACCATCCAGACCATCGGTGAGGTTGACGGCGTTGGAACTCCCCAGGATCACCGCCACCGTGAGGGCGACAAAAATCCCGACCAGGACCATGTTCTCGATCTGAAACGGGTTCGTGAATCCCGGAACCACGAAATTGCGGATGTAGTCCTTCGTTTCCGGATGAAAATAGAGAAAGGCGCCCGCCGCGGTGGCCGAGAAGAACTGGAAAAACAACTTAAACCTCGCACTGACACCCGCTGAACTCTTCTTGGTGACTTTCGCGTAGTCGTCGCGGAACCCCAGATAACCGTGGGTGAGCAGCACAAAAATCAACACCATGATGAACGGATTATCCAGCCGCGCCCAGAGCAACGTGGAAGCCAGAATCGTTCCCAAAATCATGACACCGCCCATGGTTGGTGTTCCACCTTTTCCTTCGTGCAGTTCGTAGAGCGCATGCACTTCCTCGGCGGTCCGAATCGGTTGGCCGACTTTCAGCGAAACCAACTTGCGAATCACGGCCGGTCCGATCATCAGCGTCAGGAGGAACGCGGTAACGCAGGCACCACCGGCGCGTGCGGTGCCGAAGGTGAACACCCGGAACGGGCTGAGAAAACTGTAGTTCTCATTCGTCTCGGCGAGCTGAGTGAGATACTCTGATAAGTAGTAGAGCATTAATCTGTGGCTTGGTCTGTGAGATGGGCAAGAACCCGTTCCATTTGGGCCGACCGGCTACCTTTCAGCAGCACCAAATCGGTCGAGCCTAAGTTTGTGCGCAAATATTCTGCAATCGATGGGTGGTCATCGAAAACGTGGCATTCAGCACCTTCACCAGCACCTTCAGCCATACGACGGCCTTCCTCGCCAATTCCTAGCAGAATGTCAATCTTGTTCTCGGCAACAGCGTTGCCCAAGGCAACATGCTCGGCATCGGCATGCTCGCCTAACTCGGCCATCAATCCTAACACCGCAACACGTTTCCCTTCAACCGGGAGGTCGCGAAGCGTCCGAAGCGCGGCCCGCATCGAGTCAGGATTCGCATTGTAGGAATCGTCAAGAACCGTGATCTCCCCAACCGCCTTGAGTTGGAGTCGCCCGCCGGTCAGTTCTGCATTGCTCAACCCCGCCGCGACTTCTTCCAGCGTCATTCCAAGATGAAGGCCGGTTGCCGCAGCCAACGTGGCGTTGCGGACCATGTGCTCGGCAGAGACGGAAAGCTGGGTGACGACGCTCTTTCCCTCGAAATGAAGTTCGAATCGGCAGCCCTCGAATCCGATCTCCAGATTCGTGGCCGAGACATCGCCGCAATTCACACCACCGGTCAAAATCCGGGCCTTGGTGCGTTCGCGCATCGAAGGGGTAAAGTCATCGTGCGCGGAAAGTACAACACAGCCGTCATCCGGCACCGCCTCCGCCAACATTCCTTTTTCCAACGCGATCGCTTCGCGGGTTTTCATGAATTCCAAATGCGCCGTACCGACGTTGGTGATGATGCCGACGTTGGGAGCGGCGATCTCGGCGAGAACTTCAATCTCCCCCGGATGATTCATCCCCATCTCGAAAACGCCCAGATTGTGCTCTGCATTCGTCTCCAGAATCGTCAGGGGCAGGCCGATGTGATTGTTGAGGTTTCCCTTCGTCGCGCTGACCTGAAATTTCTGGCCGAGAACGAACCGCGTCAGATCCTTGGTCGAAGTCTTCCCGCTGCTGCCCGTAATTCCCACGACCGGAATTTCCAGCGATCGCCGATAGTTCGCCGCCAGTTGCTGAAGCCCGGTCAGGGTGTTGCGAACGCGAATGAGAGCAACGCCGGTGCCTTCCGTCGAGGCGGGAAGATCGTGGATGAAAAGCGCGGCGGCTCCTTTTCCAATCGCCTGATCCAGATGATCATGCGCGTCAAAATTATCGCCCTTCAGCGCGACGAAAAACTCGCCGCCTTCCATCTTGCGCGTGTCGGTCGAGACTACCGAAACCTCCTCCGCGGGAACGCCTTGCAGCAGCTCGCCGTTGGTCCAGGTTGCGATGGTTTGGAGGTTCGTGGGTTTCATCGTTGGTTCCTCAAATCGTTGATCGCGTGTTGAGCGACGAGCCGGTCGTCAAAATCGATTCGGCCATCGGCGAGCTCCTGATAATTCTCATGCCCCTTGCCGGCGATGAGGACGATATCCTTCTCTCCCGCGTCCATAATCGCTTCCCGGATCGCGGTTTCGCGATCTTCAATGATGGCGAACTCCACTCCGGCGAGTCCCTTCTTGGCGTCTTCCAAAATCTGTTGGGGATCCTCCGTCCGCGGATTGTCGCTTGTCAGCAGCACGGCGTCGCTTCCCACCGAGGCGGCCCGGGCCATGAGCGGCCGTTTGTCGCGATCCCGGTCTCCGCCACAGCCAAAGACGGTGATCAAACGCTTCGGCTTGAGTTCGCGAAGCGTTGCGCAGGCCTTTTCGAGCGCGTCCGGGGTGTGGGCGTAATCGACAAACACGCGAAACGGCATCCCACTGTCCACCGACTCCATTCTTCCCGGAACCTGGGGGCCGTCGGCCAAATGCTGAATCGCCTCCCGCAAGTTCAGGCCCATCGCCGTCGCCGTCGCCAATGCCGCGATCGAGTTGTAAACGTTGAACGCGCCAATCATTGGCGAGCGAACCATAAACTGACGCTTTTTGGCCTCCAGGGTGAAACTGGTTCCCTCAAACTGGCTGTTGAGGTTAATCGCGCGAAAGTCGCGCCCCACGCCCATCCCAAAGCTGAGTTTGCGAACGTTGGGATAGTTTTGGCGCAGCAATCTCTGGCCCCAATTGTCATCGCCATTCACGACCATGCTCCGCTGCTTGTCGCCAGATTGATCCTCCAGATGCTGGAACAAAATCCGCTTCGCCTCGTAGTAATCCTGCATCGAACCATGAAAATCCAGGTGGTCCTGGCTCAGATTCGTGAACACAGCGACATCAAATTCAACGCCGGCCACGCGATGTTGTTGCAACCCGTGGGAGGACACTTCCATCACTCCGGCCCGACAACCAAATTCGCGCATTTCCGCGAGGAGTTGATGAACTTCCGAACTTTCCGGAGTGGTGCGGGAAGCTTCCACCGTACGACCACCGGTGTCGTAACGAACCGTCCCGATCAATCCGCACTGCCGCTGCGCCGCATTGCAGAGGTGCTGCACGAGAAACGCGGTCGTGGTTTTGCCGTTGGTGCCGGTGATTCCGGCGAGTTTGAGATCTCGCGATGGTTGATTGAGGATCTGAGCGGCAATCGGCCCCAACGCGGCGCGGGAATCGGCAACCCGAATCCAGCCCACGTCCAGATTTACACTCTGTGGCGCCTCTTCCGCCACAATCGCGACCGCCCCCTGTTCAATCGCCTTCTCGACAAACCGGTGGCCATCCGCAACCTCGCCTCGCATCGCCACAAAAATGTCCCCCGGTTCAACTTTTCGGGAGTCGTATTGAACCGCGCGCACCTCGCTATCGAGCTTGCCCCAGGTTTCTTTGGCTGAGATGCCAGTGATAAGATCATTCAATTCCATGTACGTGCGAAGCTGTGTAGAGACGTGTTAGGCCGCAAGTTGAGATACGCAACGGCTTGCTGGGCCATTTCAGCAAAAATTGGTGCGGCAATCGTTCCACCGGAAACCGGGCCGGTTCGCCCGTCGGGATCATCAACGACCACAATTCCCATCAATTCCGGATTTTCCGCAGGCAAAAACCCCATGAACGAAACGATATAGTGGCCTTCCAGGTACGATTTTTGGGCTTCGGAGTGCTTCCGAGCCGTTCCCGTCTTTCCCGCGACCGTAAATCCCGGGACTTGAGCGAGCTCCGCGGTTCCGCCGGGTTGCGTCACCGCGACCAACGTTGAAGTCAGCATTTTTGCGGTCCGCGAGCTCAACGATCGACTCCGCACCATCCGCACGGTGGGAGTTTCGCCGACCGAACCGACGACGCGGGGCCGCAGCAACTCGCCTCCATTCGCGATGACGCCAAGCGCGTTGAGCATCTGCAGCGGGGTGATGGAAACTTCGTAGCCGATCGCCATCCGGCTGAAACTGGTCACGCTCCATTGGTCGGGATGCTTGATCATTCCCCCGGCTTCTCCGGTGAGATGGAGCCGCGTTTTGCGATTGAACCCAAAATCATTGACCGCATCGTAAAAGCGACGTTTCCCGAGCAATTGAGCGACCTTGTAAGCGCCCACGTTGCTGGATTT
>TARA_R110002096_G_scaffold120749_3_pt1 | contig 14777 bp, 15 predicted proteins | sample TARA_R110002096 | Tara Oceans TARA_R110002096 (sample SAMEA4397295) | marine metagenome | biome: Polar Biome; feature: [DCM] deep chlorophyll maximum layer (ENVO:01000326); material: water (ENVO:00002006), including particulate matter (ENVO:01000060) such as... | depth 35 m | reverse complement strand
CCTTGTGGATAGATTGTTGAATTCTATATTCACACCAGAAGGCATCGCCATCCTTATCGCCCTGACTGCATTTGCTGGTTTTTACAGCTTTAAATTACGTGCTGTGACGGCGGGAATTCAAGGTTAACAAATCACTAAAATTTTTATTTTAGTTATAAATCAAATACTTAACCCTATGTCCCCATGGGGACACTTCGCGAAATCACCCAAAAAATGCCTCGCGCAACATATTTGACGCCACAACAATCAGGAAAACCGCAAACACTCGTTTCAGCGTTTTCACATTCAATTTATGGGCCAACGTGGCCCCCAACGGCGCGGTCATCATCGTCATTGAAATCACCACCAAAAACGCCGGAATATTCACATAACCCACGTTCATCGGCGGCCTACCTGCCAAGGGTGGCTGCGCGATCATAAACCCAATCGCACTTGGCAGTGCAATCGCCACCCCAAACCCCGCCGCCGTCGCCACAGCCTTGTGAATTGGAATACCATGCAATGTCATGGTAGGCACCGCAAAACTGCCGCCACCAATGCCCATCAACACCGACAAAAACCCAATCACAGAACTGACGCCTGCACGAATAATTCCTGTGGGCATCGCATCACCCAGATGCCAATCATTGCGCCCAAATGCCATATATAATCCGACGCAAATTCCCAGAACGCCAAAAATCATCGTCAAAACATTGGATGGCAAACGCGCCGCAATCAACACGCCAATCACCGCCCCAACCATAATTCCAGGGGCCCAGGTTTTCAGGATATGCCAATCGACCGATCCTTTCTTGTTGTGACTTAGAACCGATCGAGTCGATGTGAAAACAATCGTCGCCAACGACGTCGCCACGCCAATCTGCATCAACTGCGCGTTGTCATATCCAAGCCCCGTAAAGGCGTAATAAAATGCAGGCACCAAAACAATGCCCCCGCCAACGCCCAATAACCCCGCCAAAACACCCGCAAAGGCGCCAATCGCCAATAACATGAACAACGTCGGCAATAATGTCGTGATTTCTGGCATGATCGCCTCGCTTTCAATTCACTTTAATCAACAAGCGTTCGTGCTTGCAATTCCAATGTGGCATTCAAGGCTTTCTCAACCACCTCAACACCCGCGCCCGCCAGATGCGCCTCTTCGGACAGGGTACGTTTCCAAATCCGCGCACCGACTTGCCCCGCAAACAACCCCAGCATATGGCGTGTAATCTGATTAATCCGCCCACCCTGATCCAGATGCGTCTGCAAATACGGATACATGGCGCGTATAACGTCGGGTGCGGTTTTCACAGGCGTATCGACACCAAATAATGCATCCGCATGCGCCAATATTTCCATCGGGTTATGATAGGCCACACGCCCAATCATCGCCCCATCCAAACCCGCATCAATCTGTGCCTTCGCACTGGCAAAATCCTGTAACCCGCCATTGATCACGACCTCTAAATCGGGACGATCGCGCTTAATCTGATGTACCAAATCATAATCCAATGGCGGTACATCGCGATTTTGTTTTGGCGACAAACCATCCAACCACGCCTTGCGCGCATGAATGGCGAAACTGCGGATGCCACGCGCCGACACGGTTTCAATGAAATTTGGCAACACCTGATGGGGATCTTGGTCATCAACACCGATACGACATTTCACGGTAATTTCCGCACCATTCGACGCATCCATCATCGCCGAAACACAATCCGCAACCAGTGTGGGTTCCTGCATCAAACAGGCCCCAAACCGCCCCGATTGCACGCGATCAGATGGGCAACCAATGTTGATATTCACCTCGTCGTAACCCGCATCACACCCCATCCGCGTGGCCTGCGCCAATTGATCGGGGTTCGATCCGCCAATTTGCAACGCTACAGGGTGTTCAGCCACGTTAAATTCCAACAACCGATCGGCGTCACCATGGATCAAGGCAGGTGCTGTCACCATTTCCGTATACAGCAACGTCTGCGACGAAATCATCCGATGCAGATACCTGCAATGGCGATCCGTCCAGTCCATCATCGGTGCAACGGAGAGTGTTCTAGTTATAAGGGTCACGGGCACCTGCGGGGCTAGGAAATATCGGGGCTGTTTATGGGGTTTTGTAGAGAAATAATAGGGGGAAATTGCGGGTTTTGGAAAGTGTCCACGCGCGGACACATGATTAAGTGTATGATATATATGTAATAAAAGTTTCTACGCTCAAATCTCAAATAATGACACCTGAGCTGAAAAATGGTGATCATCAATCCTCATGGCGGGCAGAGCTTTTTCGCTGCCCGCTAATTACTTATGTAAACGAAACGCCAGTTGTCCCTTCGCCAACCGCCCACAGCCGTTTCCCCACGGCTTCGTCCAACGCCGATGGGCCAATCACACCACGTGCGGGAAAGCCGCCGAATTCATCGGGGCCGTCAGGGCCGAAATAATCACCTTGGGTCACATCCGTTGTGGCCGCCATCAACGTTGGCAACGATCCCTGCCATGTGTCCATGAAGGTAAAGCTTTCAAGAAACTTTGGATCAAGGTGGCGTTGTAATTAGGTCTTGGTAAATCCAGGGTGACAGCCGACTGATTTAACCGAATGACCTGCCGCATCAATGCGACGTCCCAGCTCCACCGTGAACAAAAGATTGGCAAGCTTACTTTGGTAATACTCGCGCCTCTGATCATAGGGTTGTTCCAAACGCAGGTTGTCGAAATCAATGATACCCGTGCGATGCGCGATACTGCTGAGCGTCACGATGCGGGGCTCTGGGCCGTCTAGCAGACGGTTGTATAACAGCCCCGTCAAAGCAAAATGGCCGATATAATTGACGCCAAATTGGGTTTCGAACCCACCTTCTGTTTTACCAGCGGGCGGCATCATCACGCCTTCGTTGTTAATCAAAATATCCAACTTGGGACAAGTTTCCAAGTTACGATCCGCAAAGCTACGCACCGATGCGAGGCTGTTTAAATCAACCACTTCGGCACGGACGCTGCCCGTGATCCCTTCGGTTGTTATGATTTCCAGCGCTTGGGTCAACCGATCAGGGTTACGCCCCGCATGATACATCTGCCCCAACTTTGGCCAGCGCCAGCGCGGCGTAATAGCCGATACCGGAATTCGCACCGGTGATCAGAACAGTTTTGTCATGTTGGAATGGAAGATTATCATCAATCCAATTTTCAAAATCCACGATCATGATTGCTGTCCTTTGCGTTTCAAATGATCAGCATTGCACGATGCATCGGGTCCAGCAATGCGCATAGTGGGGCTGATTACCCCCGCATCGCCTTACCAAATGCCTCGAACAATGGTTTGGACACGCTGTCATGTTGCGCGTTCCATTCAGGGTGCCATTGTACTGCATAGGCGAAACTCGCCGCATCGCGCACCCGAATTGCTTCGGGGGTTCCATCCGTCGCATGCCCCTCGATAATAATACGATCACCCGCCTGTTTAATCCCCTGCCCGTGCAGTGAATTTGTCACAACAGTTTCACGGCCAAAAATCTTGGCGAAATGGCCATTCTTGATCAGATTTACATCATGACGCATGGCGAATTTTTCCGCTTGTGTGCCCTCAAGTGGCATCCGGTGGTTCATACGTCCGGGAAGCTCGCGAATTTCGGGATACAGTGATCCCCCATACGCCACATTAAATTCCTGAAACCCACGGCAAATGCCCAAAATCGGAACGCCTTGCTCGACACAGGCGCGGATCAGGGGCAGCGCCACCGCATCGCGTTCGCGATCAAACATACCATGGGCTGCGGTTTCTTCCTCGCCATACTCTGAGGGATGTATATTGGGTCGCGCACCCGTCAGTAAAATTCCATCAAAGCGCGCGCAGATTTCATCGATGTCGGTGATCGCTGACAACGCTGGAAATATGACGGGCATGGCATTGGTTACATCGGCCACAGCCTCGATATTAGACGTCCCAGCCAGCTGAACAGGATAGGATTCTTCTAATAGATGTGAATTGGAAATAATGCCGACAATCGGGCGTGTCATAATAAAACCTGTTACTGCGCCCATTGCGGGCATGATTGCCCGCAATAATGCACAGAAACTAACAGAATGAAACCGCGATTTCGCTCTTGTCGAGGTATCCTAAAAACCTTCTAGCACCAGTTTTCCACGTGCCTTGTTCGTTTCCAAAATCTTATGCGCGGATGTCAGGTTTTTCGCGTTGATCATGCCGATGGTTTCAGTCGCCGTAGATTTAACTTTGCCCGCATCAATCAATCCCGTAACTTCGTTCAAAATATCATGCTGGCGCGTCATGTCATCAGTTTGGAACAACGACCGCGTATACATGAATTCCCAATGCGTCGAGACGCTCTTTTGTTTGAACGGTTTAATGTTCAACTCGGCTGGATCATCAATCAAACCAAACCGCCCTTGGGGTGCGATGAATTCTGCGATCTGTTCAATGTAATTGCCCGTCTGGTTGGTTGAAAACACATACCCCGGTTGCCCAATGCCCAGCGCCTCGATCTGTGCGACCAATGGTTTAGAATGGTCGATCACATGGTGCGCGCCCAGTTGCGTCACCCACGCTTGTGTTTCAGGGCGCGATGCGGTGGCGATCACCGTCATATCGGTCAAGGCGCGCAATAATTGGATCGCAATCGACCCCACACCGCCCGATCCACCAATAATCACAACCGCAGGTGCGGCGCTTGGAACAGGGTCATTCACACGCAAACGATCAAACAACATTTCGTATGCTGTCAGGGTGGTCAACGGCAATGCCGCCGCTTGGGATGGCGATACCGATTTGGGCGCATTGCCCACGATACGTTCATCAACCAGATGGAATTCAGCATTGGTTCCCGAGCGGTTTATCGCGCCCGCATACCAAACCCTGTCGCCCTTTTTAAACATCGAGACATCGTCACCAACACCGACAACTTCGCCAACTGCATCCCAACCTAAAATGGCCATTTCATCGCCTTCGGGTGGGCGGTTTTGGCGGATTTTGGTGTCCACAGGATTAACCGAAATTGCCTGCACCTGAACCAACACGTCACGCCCTGTTGGGGTTGGTTTTGCGATTTCGATATCCATCAAAGCACCAGCGTCATCGATTGCGCCTGCGGCCTTGTATCCTACTGCTTTCATTGTCATAACTTTATCCTTTGACTTTCGTCATTTCGGTGACGGTAAATTTTTCAACCACATCTTTGGTTGCCACTAAATAGGCCGCCAAATGCGGGGCGTTCATATGCGCCTGCCATAATGCGCGGGATTCCCATGTTTCGTAAAAAACGAAAAATCCATCGTGATCATTGTCTACGTGCAAATCGTATTGCAAACACCCCTGCTCTGCCAAGGTGGGGGCTATCAGTTTTTCAAGTTCGCCGCGAACCAATGCCTCTTGGCCTTTGATTGCCGTTATCTGTGCCAGAATTGTCAGTGCCATGTGTGGTCTCCTTTGACATTTTTATTTTCAAGGCCTATATGAACTGACACAAACATGCGTGCAAGTACGCACATTATTGGCATATAGGTACACAATGGATACTGTAAAAATATCCCACACACGTTTTCCCACATATGATTGCAATGCTGGTTGCCCGGTCGAGGCCGCCTTGGAACAGATTTCCGGAAAATGGAAGGGTCTGATCGTTTTTCAGCTGATGGATAAAACTCTGCGCTTTAACGCATTGTCACGCCACGTGGGCAATGTCACACAGCGCAGTTTGACCAAACAGTTACGCGAACTCGAAGCAGATGGAATCGTAAACCGCAAAGTGTTCGCCGTCGTGCCACCGCGTGTGGATTACAGTCTGACTGACAAGGGACGTGCATTGCGCAACGTCATTGATGCCTTGGGCGCATGGGGCGATCAGTATCGCAAATAGCGACATGCCGTATCAGGCAATTGGGGTAAAACCCGCCGCCTGAACACCTGCTGTCGCCGCGATGGCGTCATTTTCGGATGTGTCGCCTGTAACACCAACAGCGCCGATAATCTGACCCTGTTCATCCGTCACCAAGACACCACCACTTAAGGGGATAAACCGCCCTTGAAATGCCGCGCTCATGGCGGATGAAAAATGCGGCTGTTGTTCAGCGCGTGCCATAATTGCCGATGTGGGAATGCCCAACATCAACGCCGCATTCGCCTTGCCGTCGGCAAATTGAAACCGCCCTGCGGATGCGCCATCACTGCGTTCAAACGCAATCAGGTGGCCACCCGCATCCAAGACCGCCACAGACAAGGGGTTCATCCCCTGTGTGCGCCCTGTTTCCAAGGTTTTTTCAATGATGATCTTAGCTTTAGCTAGGGGTATTGTGGTCATTTTTTGCTTGTGCTTTCAATTCTAAACGACGCGCATGTAACACCGGTTCCGTATACCCAGAGGGCTGAATTGCGCCCTTAAACACCAGATCACACGCCGCTTGAAATGCGATAGATGTGAAATCAGGTGCCATTGGAGTATAAATCGGATCATTGGCATTCTGCCCGTCAACAACGGCCGCCATGCGCTTCATGATGACCATTACTTCTTCGTGCGATACTACGCCGTGGTGCAACCAGTTGGCAATGTGCTGTGATGATATGCGACAAGTTGCCCGATCTTCCATCAAGCCCACATCATTAATGTCCGGCACTTTGGAACAACCCACACCCTGATCAATCCAACGTACAACGTACCCCAAAATTCCTTGGGCGTTGTTCTCCACCTCTTTGGTGATTTCGTCGTTTGACCAATTTTGCCCCTGTGACACAGGGAATTGCAGGATCGTATCCACAGATGCGCGTGCGCCGCCCTTTTTCAATTCGTCTTGACGTGCGAAAACATCAACACGGTGGTAATGCATTGCGTGCAATGTGGCGGCCGTGGGGGACGGCACCCACGCACAATTTGCGCCCGCTTTGGGGTGGCAAATTTTTTGGTCCATCATATCGGCCATGTTATCGGGAATCGCCCACATGCCCTTGCCGATTTGTGCGCGACCTTGCAAACCACAGGCCAACCCAACATCAACGTTTTGATCTTCGTATGCGCCGATCCACGGCTCTTTCTTGATATCATCTTTGCGCAGGAATGCGCCCGCTTCCATCGAGGTGTGGATTTCGTCGCCGGTGCGATCCAAAAATCCCGTATTGATAAACGCCACACGATGTTTCGCGGCGCGAATACATTCCTTTAGGTTCACCGTTGTGCGGCGTTCCTCGTCCATAATTCCGATTTTCACGGTGTATTGCGGCAGACCCAGCGCCTGTTCAACAGCGGTGAAAATTTCGTCCGTAAATGCAACCTCTTCGGGGCCGTGCATTTTGGGTTTCACGATGTAAACAGACCCCTTGACCGAGTTACCAGATTTGCGATCCAAATCATGCGCCGCGATGGCCACCGTGAACATCGCATCCATCAAGCCTTCGCCGATTTCATTGCCATCCGCATCCAAAATCGCGGGATTGGTCATCAAATGCCCAACGTTGCGCACCAACATCAACGCGCGACCCTTTAGACGTAAATCAGACCCATCTGGTGCGATGTAATTGCGATCAGACAACAAACGACGGCGCAATGTTTTGCCGCCTTTTTCAAAGCTGGTTGTCAAATCGCGTTTCATCAATCCCAACCAATTGGAATAGGCTAAAACCTTGTCTTCGGCATCCACGGCGGCAACGCTGTCTTCGCAATCCATAATTGCTGACACCGCGCTTTCTAAAATCACATCGGAAATACCTGCTTTGTCCACTTTGCCAATCGGTGTGTCAGCGTTGAAATATAATTCCACGTGCAGGTTGTTGTTTTTCAACAAAACACCTTCGGGTGCGGCGGGATCATTGCGGTGCCCCGCAAACTGATTGGGGTCTTTCAACGCCTTGCCATCAATGTTCAACGCACCGTCAACTACCGTGTACGACGTGGCATCAGCATGTGACATGCCATCAATCGGAAATGTCTCGTCCAAAAATGCCTTGGCATATGCAATCACGCGCGCGCCACGGGCGGCATCATACCCCTGAGCTGTTGGTAAATCACCCAGCACATCGGTGCCGTAAACCGTATCATACAGCGACCCAAATCGTGCATTTGCCGCGTTCAGCGCGAAACGTGCATTGGTGATTGGCACAACCAATTGTGGCCCTGCAATGGTGGCGATTTCAGGGTCTACATTTGCCGTTTCAATGTCAAAATCGCGCCCCGGTTCGATCAAATATCCGATGGAATACAAAAACGCCTTGTATTCAACGGCGTTAAATTGCTTGCCACGGTTTTCGATATGCCAATTATCAATCTGCGATTTCAACTTTTTACGCTTGGCCAATAATGCACGATTTTTAGGCCCCATGTTTTCCACGACATACGCCAACCCACGCCAGAATTGATTGGCGGATATATCCGTGCCGGGCAATGCCTTACGCTCAAGGAAATCAACCATTTGGTCGTCAACTTGCAATCCAAATTTTTCCGTACGTGCCATGTCTAAAACTCCAATTTTCTTATTCACTACCGCGATTCCTTGGCGATAGTACGTTTCCTTTCGGAAACATACCAGTCATGATCGTCACTGTATACAAAAGTATGCGAGTTTTCCGCTTGCAGTCCTGACGTAATTCCACCCTATTTGGCAAAACCCTGACGGAGACCCCAAAATGCGCCCAATCCAAGCCCCCACAATTCAATTATCCGATTACCAAGAGCCTGCATTCTGGGTCGATACCGTTGATCTGCATTTCAAACTTGATCCCAACGCCACACAGGTCACATCCAAAATCACATTCCGCGCAAATGACACCCGCACGGATGGCCCGCACGATCTACGTCTTGATGGGCGTCTGTTAAAGCTTATCAGCGCAACCATTGATGGCAATGTATTAAAAGCCGACGAAATCCTGATCGACGCCGAAGGTTTAACAGTCCCCGCCGATTTAATTCCACAGGGTGGGTTTGTTTGGGACGCCGTGGTTGAAATTAACCCAGCCGGAAACACCGCGCTGGAAGGTTTGTATATGTCGGGCGGCATGTATTGCACCCAATGCGAAGCACAAGGTTTTCGCAAAATCACATATTATCCCGACCGCCCCGATGTAATGGCGATTTTCAACGTCACGATTGAGGGCGACGCGCCTGTGTTGCTGTCAAATGGCAACAAAATGGGACACGGCCAATGGCAGGATCCGTGGGTTAAGCCGGCATATTTATTCGCGCTGGTTGCGGGTGATTTGGTGTCTTACGACGACACATTCACCACCATGTCAGGGCGCCATGTTGATCTGCAAATATTCGTGCGCGCGGGTGATCAGGACAAATGCGCATACGCAATGGACGCCCTAAAACGTTCTATGACTTGGGATGAACAGGTGTATGACCGCGAATACGATCTGGACTTGTTCATGATCGTCGCTGTGGACGATTTCAACATGGGAGCGATGGAAAACAAAGGGCTGAATATTTTCAATTCCAAATACGTATTGGCCAGCCCGGAAACCGCCACGGATCGCGATTTCGAACTGATCGAAGGCATTATCGCCCATGAATATTTCCACAACTGGACCGGCAACCGCATCACCTGTCGCGATTGGTTTCAGCTGTGCCTGAAAGAGGGTTTAACCGTCTTTCGCGATCAACAATTTTCGGGCGATCAACGGTCCCACGCCGTCAAACGCATCGACGATGTCCTGCAACTACGCGCACGACAATTCCGCGAGGATGCGGGACCCTTGGCACACCCCTGTCGCCCCGAGGAATACATCGAAATCAACAATTTCTACACCGCCACAGTCTATGAAAAGGGTTCCGAAGTCATCGGCATGTTAAAACTGTTGGTCGGAGATGCGGGATACGACAAGGCACTGGCACTCTATTTCAGGCGCCACGACGGGCAGGCCTGCACGATTGAGCATTGGATCAAAGTGTTCGAAGACGCCTGTGGTACCGACCTGACCCAATTCAAATTATGGTACAGCCAAAGCGGCACACCCAAGGTGACCGTCACCGAAGATTACATAGACGGCGTGTTCAGCGTCACATTGACACAAGACGCCAAACCATCCCCCAACCGCATGGGAAAACTGCCCCAAGTGATCCCCGTGCGCACAGGGTTTATTGGTGCAGATGGCACTGAAATCCTGCCCGAAGAGGTGCTGGAACTACGCGAAGACACGCAAACATTCACTTTCGACGTGAATGAACGCCCAACATTGTCTCTACTGCGTGGTTTCTCTGCTCCTGTAATTTTGGAACGCAACATCGATGCCAAAACCCGTGCATTCTTGTTTGCCAACGACGCCGACACGTTCAACAAATGGGAAGCAGGGCGCGACATCGCATTAAGCCTTTTAGCCACTGCCGCGATGGGGAACGATGTTGATGTCGACAGCTATATCGACGCCTTGGCGGCACTGGCCATCGACGACACTCTCGACCCCGCTTACCGCGCATTACTGCTAACCCTCCCATCCCAAGATGCGATTGCACAAGCCGTGGTTGATGCAGGCGGCGTTCCCGATCCCGACGCCATCTATGAAACCCGCGAAGATTTGGAGTATGAAATTGCCCTAGAGCTGGAAGAAAAGCTGCCCGCATTGTATCACGACATGGCCGTTGATGGCACTTACAGCCCTGATGCACGGGCGGCGGGAAAACGGGCATTACGCACAACTGCTTTGTCTCTGTTAACCAAATTGGACGGCGGCGAAGCGGCATTGAAACAATTTACAGATGCCAACAATATGACCGAACAACTGTCGGCACTGGCGCTGGCGATTTCTGCGGGTGTGGGCGACGATGCAGGCGCACAATTTTACAATCAGTGGAAATCAGACACTTTGGTCATGGACAAATGGTTCGCAATCCAAGTGGCCTCTGCCACACCTGATGTGGCGTTAGAGGTCGCGCAATCCTTGTCCGTGCATTTAGATTTCAACTGGAAAAATCCAAACCGTTTTCGGTCATTAATCGGCCCCTTCGCCATGTCCCCCGCCGCGTTCCACGCCGCCGACGGATCAGGTTATGCCTTCATCGCGGATTGGTTAATCCGCTTGGATGCGATCAACCCGCAAACCACCGCCCGTATGTGCGGCGTCTTTGAAACATGGAAACGTTACGACAAAAAACGCCAAACCATGATGACCACGCAACTTCGCCGCATCCAAACCACCCCGAACTTATCCAAGGATGCATCAGAAATTGTTGGCAAAATCTTAGGGTAATCTGACGAAGTTGGAAACAGAATTTGCCAGAATCACTTTTGGGTGTAGTCTGAGCGTATACCGATGCAGGAGGTTCGCATGACACAACACAAAGCGTTCTATCAGATGCTGGATGATCTGGCAGTGCTGTTTGACGTCGAAAAAACCATTGGTGGCGATCTCGCCGCCAACGCTTTGCGCACGATCACTAACAAGAGCCATTTACCCTTGCCGCGCGGGCATGATTTGATGCCCGATGTGGAACAGGCGGCGATGGACATTGATCCCCTACCGATTTGCGAACACATGGACATGGCGATGCCGCTGATTGATTGGCATTATTCTGGCTTGGCGGATGGGCGCATTCGCCCCGACATCGCCCGCCAATTGGCGACCGTGGAATTGATCGGTCCCGATGGCATGATATTGCACGACACCGTGCGCGTTGGCCTGTTTATGCAATCCGCAAACGTTGATTACGTCACCCACGAACACGCCGCGGATGAAACATACATCATGTTATGTGGTTCTGGATCATGGAGCAGTGATCACAGCCTGTTACAAGCGCACGCACCGGGCGATTACATCCACCACCCCGCGATGACCCCACACACCAGCGTCACCCTAAACGACCCCTTTATCGCCGCGTGGCGTTGGACGGGTGATATCAGTTACGACAAGTATTCTTTGACTGGATGACATCGCGTTTCGCCCTTGCCCATTGCCCTGTTGCGTCCTAAAACCATCGGCAGTTATTGCAAGAGAGATCGCCATGCTAGACCTGACATACACCGAACCAAAACCCAAAATATATGCAGGCGCCAAAGGCGACTGGGAATTGGTTATTGGGCTTGAAGTTCACGCACAGGTCGCATCAAAATCCAAATTGTTTTCAGGCGCATCGACACAATTTGGCAACGAGCCAAATTCAAACGTGTCCATGGTCGATGCCGCAATGCCGGGCATGTTGCCGGTGATTAACGAATTTTGCGTCGAACAGGCCGTGCGCACAGGCCTTGGCCTGAAGGCAAAAATCAATCTGTATTCGGCGTTTGATCGCAAAAACTATTTCTACCCGGATTTGCCCCAAGGCTATCAAATCAGCCAACTTTACCACCCCATCGTGGGGATTGGCGAAATTTTGGTCGATTTGGAACCAGGTGTGGCGCGCAACGTGCGTGTTGAACGTATCCATCTGGAACAGGACGCGGGTAAATCGGTGCACGACATGGATCCAAACATGTCCTTTGTTGATCTGAACCGCACCGGCGTTGCCTTGATGGAAATCGTATCCATGCCCGACATTCGCAGCCCCGAAGAGGCCGCCGCATATGTCACCAAACTGCGTCAAATTTTGCGTTATTTGGGCACTTGTGATGGCAACATGCAAAATGGCAACATGCGCGCCGACGTAAACGTATCCGTTTGCCCTGCTGGTCAATACGAAAAATTCCGCGCCACAGGTGATTTTTCACACCTTGGCACACGGTGCGAATTGAAAAACATGAACTCGATGCGGTTCATCCAATTGGCCATCGATTTCGAAGCTCGTCGTCAAATCGCGATTTTGGAAGATGGCGGTTCCATCGACCAGGAAACCCGCCTGTACGACGCCGACAAAAACGAAACCCGCTCGATGCGATCCAAGGAAGAAGCACATGATTACCGCTACTTCCCTGATCCCGATCTGTTACCGCTGGAAATCGAACAGTCATGGGTCGACGAAATTGCCGCCGCATTGCCTGAATTACCCGACGCTAAGAAAGCACGTTTCGTCACCGAATTCGCTGTAACGGAATACGATGCGAGCGTATTAACCGCCGACGTCACAGACGCCGCCTATTTCGAAGCAGTGGCCCAAGGCCGCGATGGTAAACAGGCGGCCAATTGGGTGATAAATGAATTGTTTGGTCGTTTGAACAAAGCTGATTTGACGATCAACGACAGCCCAATTTCAACGGATCAACTTGGTGGCATTCTGGATTTAATCTCCAAAGGCGACATTTCAGGCAAAATCGCCAAAGACCTGTTTGAAATCGTGTGGAATGACGGTGGCGATCCTGCCCAAATTGTTGAAACGCGCGGCATGAAACAGGTGACGGACACCGGTGCAATCGAGGCGGCGGTCGATAAAATAATGGCCGACAATCCCGACCAAGTAGCCAAGGCGCAAGCCAATCCAAAACTGGCTGGCTGGTTCGTGGGTCAGGTGATGAAAGCAACCGGTGGCAAGGCCAACCCCAAGGCTGTGAACGAAATCATCGCCAAGAAATTGAACGGATAAGCACGAGTTTTCCTGTGCTTACTGCCCTCAACTCTCTTGAAAAATCGCAACCAGCGTTGGGTAATCGATCCGTTCAAGCAAGCTGACAACGTCTTTGTCGGGCGCAGTTGCAAAGGCTTGAATGGAAACATTGCGCGACAGTTCTGTTTTATATTCTCGGATACTTGCACTGGTGAAATTCAACGATTGAATACGGGTGAAATTTCGGATTGTCGCCGTTTTATATGGCACGTCTGCCACCTTTAAATCATTGGCCGCACGGAATTTTGCCGCACGTGCAAGCAAATCTTTACTCAACACGTTTTCAGCAATTTTATTTGACTGATCCGTTGATTGAACTGCGCGCTGGTTAAAAAATAATTTCAACAGAATGGCTTCGCCTGACGTTTTGTTTACATACCATGCAAAATCCTCTGCGTATGTATCAAGCGTTGCCTTTCCCTTCTCACTCAGCAAACCTTTCAATAGTGGTAACTCTTCCCATTTACGTTGGTTTGGGTTCGATTTCGCGGCGGCAAGCCATGCATTTTTTTGCGAGAAATAGGGCGTAGCTTCGAATTTTAAATCCGTTGCCGTCACAAGAAACCAATCATCTGCAGGCGTGGGCAAATACAATCGTGGTTTTTTATTGTGCTGTGGCTCAAACATCGTCCAAACTTTGTCAGTCATGGTTTTTGCCACGGGGATCGGCTCGCGAACGACATTCTTGGTCGTGGTTGTGGCACCTAATCCTTTTCCCAAACCCGCCTTAGTCACGGCCTTATTTGGCGCATTCACAACCATCGACGGAACTTCTGGCTTTACGATAGCTATGGCCTCTTGGGTGACACTGGCTTCCATACTTGTTGATGCGTTTGTGCCACTTTCGCCTTGGCGCATTTCGAGGTTCCAATTATTTTTATCTAGTACCGGTCGTAACCATGGGTCGGCCAACATTGTCGCCCCAACCAAAACGGATGCTATTCTTTCACCCGATGACCCGCTTTCCAACTGGGCGCGTCGTTTTTCTAAATCCACCACCATCATGATTGTTGCTGCGCGGAATGAAAGCACACCCACCACAACCCACAGAAACGTTTTGGCCAATAACCACTTGCTCAAACCGCCCTTTTTTTTCTTTTTCTTGCTATAATCCTTGGCAATCGCTGAATCGACATTGGTTGAACGCGAGATCGCAAACGTTTTGCGGCCTTCTAATCGTTGTAGCCGATTGGCAAAATCTAGTTGATTATTCATTTTACACCTCTTCGCAGGCCAAAATCATAAAAGAATTGGTTCCGCATCACACCCACACGCAAAATACATCGTGTGATTGAACAATTACAAACGAACTTTGACGAAATTGTGAAA
>TARA_R110002096_G_scaffold321278_4_pt1 | contig 14780 bp, 24 predicted proteins | sample TARA_R110002096 | Tara Oceans TARA_R110002096 (sample SAMEA4397295) | marine metagenome | biome: Polar Biome; feature: [DCM] deep chlorophyll maximum layer (ENVO:01000326); material: water (ENVO:00002006), including particulate matter (ENVO:01000060) such as... | depth 35 m | reverse complement strand
TCACCCGCCAGTGTAACCGTATGCAAATTATCAGTACCGTTGGCAATATTGAAAGTAACGGTTAAGCCGTCAGTGCCGGTGTTCAATGTCTGATTAAGACTTAAATCGCCACGAGCATCAGCCGCATCCGTCGCTGTCATCAAAGTGCGACCAATTGCCGTTGAATCACTCAACGTGGCGTCTGTGATGATCGCATTTAGTTCCGCCAGCGTGTCAATATCCGAAGAAGATAGACCCCCTCCACCACCAGAAATATTTTTAATAGCAGATGCGTCTAGACGCTCACTGCCGGTCAATTGCGACAATCGGTCCCTCAAGACCACCGCATTTATAGACCGTCTTATCATTGACATTTGACAGCACCCATCAAAGTAATAAAGTTAGATCAATCGATTACCGTGATGCTTGCAACTCTCGCATTGTCTCAGCAACCTTCTCCCTGTATTTAATCGTTGCTGCCCGCTCTTTCAAACGATTTTGATTTTCACGCACTAACAGCTCGTCAGTCGGAATCTCAGCACCGTTGACTGGAGCAGCACTTGATGGTGTTCGCAAATTTTCATTTGAACCTAACGTGCCTTGACCATCAGCGGTTTTGAACCAAGCATGGCTTTCATCTACGAGGGCATACTTCAGACCTGCGGGTGGATCTTTTTCACCAACAGACTTGTGATACCATTCACTGATCTCATCTTGCGTAAGAACCCCCTCGGTTTCCGCCACAACGTCAGTACCACCTGTAGCCTGAGAACCTGAGTAGGTTTGAATCTGGTATTTCATCCGTCAACCACCTGAAAAAAGCAGAGGAAAAGAAAGCAAACGGTGCCCGCCGTTAAAACAGACACCGTTCACCAACCAACAACATCAACCATTAGTAACAAGGAATGCAACCGGTACATTCTTGCGGTAGTGGTTACGTTTCCAGTTCGTACCTAGTCGCAAGTCCGCAAGGGTTTGCCACAGTCCGTCACCCGCACCACCGCTGCTTTCAGCAGCAGTGTTCGTAGCATTCAGATTGCTGTGACCTGTTGGATGTAGCATCCAAGTCTTGCGTTCCCAAAGCTGTTCTTCACCACCACCAGAACCAATTGACGGATCTCGCCAAATTTCAACTGGTGTTGTCGGTGAACCTTCACCGTAGGCGAATACAGCAGGACCAAACAAGGTTGTGACGTATCGTGTACCACCACCAGATGTAGTAGCAAACGACGGGGCACCGTCATCCACAATCACACGATGACCCTGATACAGTGGGATAGTCCCTTGCTGCCGCGAATCCTGAATGAAGTCAATATCATCCTGATTAATCATTCGTTGATAAACTACCGAATGAACAAGGATGGCTGACAAGTCGTCAACGTGGTCACCCATTGTAAATCTTGCGGCAGTAAACGCAGTACGATCAAAGAAATTCGCGTCAGCACCGACCCCGTTATCAATTGAGATATCGGTAACCATATCATTAGTGATGCCAAAACCAGTGTCCATACCAGCGTTAGAAGCACGAATGTTATTGTTGTACATACCAAGGGTAGCTGCGACAACTCGACGTTGCCATTGCCACTCCCAATACTTAGAGGTGCGGGCTTTAACTCGCTCCATTGCGAGATCGCCCATTGTAACCTCATTTGTGAGGTCACGGACACTCCATGCATTATTGAGTGCCGCCCGTTTAGCTGCCATTTTACCCTGAACTATCTTGTTCGGCGTAGCAGCGGTATCGCTATCGTCAGAATAGTTCGGTTCATCAGCCGGGTCGAGATCTCGCCAGAAAGGAAGATTTACCAACTCCGCTTCTTCTGTTGCCAGTGCATCCATCGCAGGCGTTCGGACTACAACGCCCGATGTGTAAAACGCAGAAAGTTCTGGGTTGTTTTCTGGTTCGATACCCTGATAAATCTCGACGTCAATGACGTCCCCAAGTTTAACCGTAGCCATTGTGATTCAGCCTTTAATAAGAGGATGTTTGTGCCTGCCTAAGCGATTCAAACACGTCTGGCTGATCACGTTTAAGTCTAACAAGTTCTCCTGAGTTATAATCTCTGTAACTCTTTAGAGTACCGTCATCCTTTGTGGTAGCCAATGTGTTTTTCATACCATCACCGTTGGCGCTACCACCCGATGCATTACTAACGACCACCATAGACTTAAACATTGGGTCAGTCGAGAGTGTTTTTCTTAGATTTTCAAAATTTTGATCTAATATCGGCGTTTGTGTAGTGGGATCAACAACTTCCATAAGAGGTTCCCCATTTTCCATAACCTTTCCTTTAATTCTCGCCTGCACATGCGGAAGCATTAAACTTGCTTGCGAACCATATAAATCGGATGCGATCTTTAACGCTTCCTCATTCGCCAAGCGAGTTGCATTCGTTTGCCGCTGTTGCATCAACTCTGCTTCACGGGCTTCACGTTCTTCCTTTGCCTTTGCATCGCGTTCTTCCAATTCCTTTCGAAATAGTTCGCGAACCTGCTCAACATTCTTCGCACCATCTAGCTCCGCTGTTTTTCTTTCCGCTTCGAGTCGGTCAGCAACTTCTCTAACTTTTCTATTTTCGTCGCGTTCTTTAGTAAGTGCTGACATTAGACCGACTGGATCGCGATCAGTCGTAAATACATCTGGACCTAAATCAACTTTATACACCCCGTCAGTTTGTAATGCATATTCGTTCTTTAGAACATCATCAAGCTCTGTGTACTCAGCAGCACTTAGGGAAACTTTCAACATTAATTTAACTTCTATAGTAGTGGCTAATTAGCCGGTTCGGGTGACAGTTCGGACTCACTTAGAGACTCAGTATCCTGTGTAACAGCGTCTATAAACTCTTGGTCATTGATAATTGCCAATTTTGATTCTTCAGCGTTATCTTTAACCAACCCACTTCGTCGCAGATTTTCATGCAGTGCATCAAAAGGAATTACCCGATTGTTATACAATTCAATAAGCCAACGAATTTCTTCAGCGGTCATCGAAGTAAGGTCGAAGTTGTCGTTCAACTCGACTTCGATCTCTGACGTTTCAACCTTTACGAACAAGGCAGCCTTCTTCAAACATGACAACATAGCTGCTTGCAAGTTGTCTTTGATCGTAGTCAATACAGATCTCTGACTAGCCGCTTCAATTTGAATTTCAGCCTCTTTGCGCTCAACGGTCTGCTTTGGATTAATAATCTTCGCACCAATAGCAATCATTTGTTGTTCTTTATGCGTCATTGCACTAAACGCTAACGTGTTTGGCAATGCTTGCAATAACTGAGCCGTCGCCTTTACAGGCAAGGGCACTGCTGAACGAGAACCAAACGGTACTCCACCTTCGAAGTGATTTTCGACCCAATCCTCTGTTAACCCCGCGTAAACTGGAGTCGGTTGCCCAACGAGAAAAACACTCTCTTCGTAGTCAGCGGAATTACGAAAATGGGCAATATTTAGAACGGCCATTGAGTAAAGAGGGGGTTCGTCAATCTCAGAATCGTTATTTTCAGAACCGACAAACTCGAAAGGAATCTCTCCTAAATGACTACCGTCGTGCCCACACAGTGAATAGCTTTCTTCCAGCTTACCTGAACTCTCATCCCAAACTTCAACTGTTACGCACCCATCTGTTTGAAGTCTATAAACTCGGTAACGGTTACGAATCTCGACCTTAAAACCGTCATCGTTAGAATATTCATACGCTTCTTTTAGCACAAGTAACGTCAACTTGTACGCAGTGTTAATCTTTGTCACCTTCCAATTGATGATTGCCCACGGTGGAATAAAGCGAATGGTAGGACGAACACCACTCTCAATATCCGCCTTAGTTACTTGACGGTCGGTGACTGGGAAGTCCGCCAATAATCCACAGCGACCATAAGGAAGCACATGGTTAGCGGTCTTGCGTACCAACTGCTCAAAGCTCAGACCTTCCCCGTTAATATCTTCCAGCATACCCTTCATTAGGTCAGGTAATTTGATCTTAGGTGGTCGTAAAAACAATTGACCTACCAAAGCGTCCTGCGTTGGTTTAATTACATTATAATAAACAGCCCTTAATAAATAAGAATCGTATCGTTTCTTTTGCTCTACCGGGTCATCACAACTCATTGGTTGAGGTAGGTACGCAGTGGTTTTACTCTTAACTACATCCTCACCAGCAAGTGCGTCACTAATGAGATTATATCGTTTACGAGCCTGAGTTAATTCACTGCGTTCAACTTTACATGCCAGTGGTGAAACCATTAATGCGTCCAATTCGTTTTAATCTTAGTTGCCCATTTATTTGAGCCTTTTAGAACGCGATACCTCACCGCGTCCCATAGATGGTCTTCAGCGTCCGTATCAACATCGTCAGGTTTCTCTGAATCGCGCGGTAGCGTAGGCAATAGGTCAATACAATGTACGCAATTCCGCATAAAGTATATGCCCGGCCCCTGTTTTAACACAGTTGCTTGTAATCGATCTCGCATCAATTGTAAACCATTGATTCTAGAGCCGGGTGATTTATCAGAAGCTGTCCATTTTATACCCTGTTGCTCCATTTTATACTCAATTGTGTCAACATCGGACTCAGTGACGTTCCGAATTTGATTATCCGCCGGACCCGGTTGAATCTTACGGGAAATCCATTGCTCTGATAACAATGATGATTCCTTAGTCACAATCCGTAGGGCTACATCTTTAGCAGACAACTTCATACCTTTATTCGTATTTGCATTCTCTGATCCATAGTCCTCTTCAATTGCTATCAACGACCCCCTCTGTGGGCACCATGTTTTGCCGTTTGAGAGCTTAACTTCTTCACCGTTAGCTTCAGCCCAAAAAACCGTGGCGAAAGGGTGAGTGCTGCCCCAGTCGAAAGTTCTATCAATCTTCCATTGCTTTGGGATTGGGAAACGATCAATAACGTGGTTGCTACTATTCCACAAATCGTTAATCGCTCCACCGCTATTGACGTCCCATCGCCCTTCGATCCACGCGGCATGAAGGTTTGGACTGTTTTCGCAACTCTCAATTAGACCCGCCCGATACACCGGGTCAAGGTAAGGATTTTCAAAAAACGATCCAAAAATCGCAACCTGAGTACGGACAACCTCGACATCTTCCCCCTTTAACGTGTCAAAAAAGGTAACTCTATTTTTAATAACCTCACCGTTCTTAGCATTATCAATGAACCGCCGCTTTACCCAATTATGACCCGGTCCATTTGGATTTGTTGTAGAAAAAACTTCTAAAGAGATAGGTGGTAAAGGTTTACCATCAACTGTGTCATAAACAGCTCGACCATCCTTAACTAATGTGGGCGTGTGTTTTTCCGGTAAAAACGAACATCTATTGACCGACATAAACTTATCGTAAAGCTCCGCTGTCGGTTGCTTAGTTAATTCGTTCCAACCAATAAACGGGTACTCGTGCCCATGAAATGCATCGTAATCTTCAAACTTTTTAACATGGCGAAACAATAGCTCTTCGCCTGTCGGCCAAACCCACTTGTAGGCAGTAGCACTACTTAACCACCTCGACCCATCGTCAAATTTCAAAAAGAATCGTGTGCTTTGGGCGACCAAGTCCGAAAGATTCTTAAATTCACGATCAAATATAATACCTCTCCAATATTGCCCATACCCCATACCGACACGACTACGGAACCGCATTAATTGAGTAATCGTCTTACCCGGTCCTCTAGCGCCATGCATCAACGTATGGTGCGCCCGTGTACCAATCGCGAACGATTGAGAAGAATTTGGGATTGGTTCCCACACAATATTAGCAGCGGCGGCTGCAGTCGTCGGTTCAGGTGTAACTGCTTCAGGTCGAATTACTTCAGCTATAGAAGACCTACGAGGCTTTACAGGCAACGAGATCCGTTCCAACACATCTGCGAGGCCACGGTCGCCAACTGTTGCGGTAGCTTGTTCTGGTTGTTCCCATTCTCTACCCATAATATCAATGAACCGCTATGAGGTTCTCCTGCTGTTTAATCAAACTAGCTTCCCATTCGTCGTCTGACAGTTTATTCCCGTCCTGATTAACCATTACAGGGACGTGCATCGTTTGGTTATTTGTAGTGTTATTTACAACAACTGATGTAGATGCTTTGGCTTTTGAAGTCATACCACGAGCGTCTAGAACTAGCCCCATCAATTTAACGTAGTCACCGTCATCGTTCGTTCGTTCGGCTCTTGTCAAAATCTCCCTAAGTATCTGCCCCTCGGTAGGCAAAAATTCCTCTTCACCCAGCTCCTCAATAAGCTGCGATTTCATTTGGGCAATTTCGGTGCTTTGCAAACAACGGTCCATTAAGGTTAGAGCAGCTACGGTATCGTCATAGACAATATTCATAGCTGCTCTAAAAGGATCATTGGGGTTGCGAAGCAACTCCTCTGCAAATCGCCATTTCAACGATGTCTCATCGTCGGTCTTAATCATTTGCTCAGTCTTTGATTTTTCGACAAACGCCATTACGACACTCGATTCGAACTCTACTTTTACTTTTCAGACGAGTTGTATAGTTAACAGGGGGCGGAATTGAAGTTTGTTTATTTGGGCAGGTTGGGTCCGTGCAGTTAGGGTTCTTACAAGCTCGAAGTTTGCCATTAATATACCTTGGGACACCCAACTCTTTCTTCTCAACTACTGCTTTACAAACACAAACATTTAGTTCTGCTTCCTCCAACTGCTGCTCCAACACTTCGATCCGTTCGAGCAACTCCTGAATCTTTGCATTTGTCGCTTCCTGATACAGTTGTCCAAGTTCAACATCACTTGGGATGCTTGTTTGAGCTAATGTGTGTTGCATAAACAACACGCCAATGACCACGGTTAACAAAACTTTCATTGTACTACTTTATCCTTGTTAAAGAAACGTCACTTGGGTTGGTCAACACTGACCTTAATCCATATAACCCATGATACTTCATAGTGCCCGAAATATGCTTGATGGTAATGATAGTGAAACCACCATCTGCAAAATTTGGTCCCCATGACTGCGGTGAAACAATACCCAAATCCTCAACGCCATTCGGTGATTCTGTCAACTTCACAATGTCGTCACCCGCAACCGCATGGTTACCGTGACCACGGTCATACCCAGCTATTTTACCACTTCGCATGTAGTTGCGACCTACATGCACAGCCAGCCCTACAGTGCCACGTCCTGCTAAACACGATAGAAGAGCGTGCCAACAGCTTTCAGGACTGTCTTTAGGCATCTGGTAGCACTCACCGGCTTTCTGGTTAGCTGCGTCCTGTGTGGCGAACCGCAGCGTTTCCATGTTGATTTTATTTTTTCGGTAAGACTGGTATGGGATCAGTTGCTCACCATCGACTTTACGGCGACAAATACCGACGTCAGTCATAAATTTCATACCATCATCAAGCATCGAACCGTTGTCTTGACCACCGTTGATATGCATATAAAGAAATTCAGGTGATACATCCACCCATTTACCCGTAGCGTAGAAGTTTGACCGCATCCACATAGCTGCTGCCATATAAGCATTGCAACTCGACCGTCTACCTTGGTTGATCAATTTGCCCTGACCCCATCGTTGACGAGCAGGCACACGGTCAGGGGAATCGAGAATATCTAAAATCTCATCAAGTGGACGAACATGCGTTTCTGGGTATGGCTTAAATGAGACGGGGTACTCCTCTGGCATTTTCATACCAGTATAAACCTTTTCACCTTCAAACTCGAATTCGAATTCGCTAGTCATGCTATTCACTTTTTGACAACACTGTTTCTTTGATCTTACCCACAGTTGCGTCTTGATCGAATGGAATAACGCTCAACATGACGCCGTCTTTACCGTGAAGAATAAACGGCACACTGACGTTATTTTCCGCTGCTGCTCCAATAAAAGACTTCGCTTGCCCTTGATTAGAGTTAACGTCAAAAGTGTAGTAACACATACCTTTCGAATTAATCCAACCCACCCAAAAACCATCAGTATCTAAAACCTTAACCATCCACGGTTTCTGCTGGTCCGCTTCAGTCTCATACACTCTGACCAAGTAAGAACCTTTAATATCAACTTTAACTACATCTGGCTCTTCCTCTTCCTCTTCGATTTCTTCGTCATCGATATAGTCGATAACGTCGTCGTTAATGACAGGGGTGGTCCTGTCCCAAACACCACTATAAATAATCCAGCCCATTATGAGCAGGATAATAATCATAGACCACGGGAACTTTCCCTTGGTCACAATAAATGGCGACGACCCGTCTTCAGCTACTTGGCTATAAGGCGACCGCATAGTTACTCCACAGAATTTGGTTTATCAGCGGCTGTGATGTACGGACTACCTGCTAATTCTTCGCATAGCATAACTGTAAAAGCCGCATTCTTGGTAGCAATAGAATGGGCAATCATCCGCATCATATCCGTCTCAAACTGCGATTCGACGTTAACTGGCTGCTGCTGATCAAACAACGGTTTAAGAACAGCCAAAACTACTGTTAGCCACCTGCTATTAGCAAAGATGCCTGTTCCAATTACTGCCGTAACAATAGCGAATAGAATCTCCGCTACCTTCGACATCGCTTCGTAAGAGAAGGTGCCAACATTGTCAGGTGCAATAGTAGCACTAACAAAAGCGTCACCGAAGTTACCACTGATGTACACAAACAGTGAAACGATAAAACTAACAATCCCAAAACCCATTTTCACAAAACTACGGTTATTGTCATCCATTATCAGTTTCCAATGATTCTATAAGTGATTTCGAAATTGCCGCCAAAATTGGTGATACAGGACTATACGTTGCCAACACAGCCATCGCTGCCGATGACGCAACCTTCTTTCCGACCGGGATCAACGACTTGAGTCTATCAATCCAAATAGACTGTGGCTCTGGTTCCAAGGAAGCAGAGTCCTTACCGATGATCTCAGATTGGGCTTGAGTTAAAGCCACATCAATCATCGTAGCGGGTGTTGCAAACTCATCCGTGAGTTCTCTAGGCGCGGCGTCATGCCATTCCTTGCCTTGCAATGCTGCTAACAACTCGTCTCTCAACGGTTGCAAAGCATCATTCGCATTAGATACGTTAAGTATATTATCCCCGACTTGACCTTGTGTGCCAATTGAACCGGGGTTATTCGTTTGATGGAACGTATTAGTCATTAGCTAACTTCTGCCGTACCGTGGGAAGACTTGTGATCCCCTTTTGCAGCCTGCGTACCTATCGAACCGTCAGTGTTTTGCTGTATATGAATATTGGTCGCTCGAATCGTACCAATCAACTCAGTAACGACACGCTCAACTCGCTCGACCGTATATTTGTTTTCTCTGTTCCATTCCTTGCGTTCTTCAAGGTGCCGGTTGTGCAGTTTTTCTGAGCTTTGTCTGTTTTCAGTAGTCGAGCTGCGATAGATGTATGACACCACAGCCACAACCACGAACAACAAAAAAAACAAGCCAACTATAATAGCCCCCTCAAAGTAACGAGGGGGTTGCTCCAAAACCAACTTCGTTGGTACGCTGACGTCTAAAACTGTTTGCAGCAACATCAGCGTACTTAAACAAAAAGCAAGACATTAGAAAAAGTCCATAATACAGCATATCCTTGCATAAACCATGTGCTTGTCAACCTCTTCGAGCCTAGTCTAGTAGACTAATATAGCTTGAAGAAAACAAATGAAGGTTGTTTTGACGCAGAAACTCTATCCAAAAGGGGAACTTGGAAAGAATCTGATGACAAAGCGATAATTCTTCAAAATTACGAAACGCGCGGAACATCATACGATGCCGCCCACAAATCCGGGCCACTGGTTGAGCAAACTCACCAAAGAAAAAGGCTTTTGTCTCAGGGTCGCCACAAAACACACACGGCCCTTCTGAAAAAGACAGGTACTCCGCGACTGTCATTCCATGTTTAGCAGCTTCCTTGCGACCGCGTGTACAGCGATGGCAGGTGTGACGTCTTCGATCAGCACTAATCTTCGGGAACTTTTCAATCGGTAGCTGAAAGTTACATTCTTCGCATATCCGTCTGTCTGTGATGTTGGGCATAGTTAAATCTTATTATAAAGGTTGGTTTATCACTGGCGTCCCTGTCTTAGCTCGCAAATTGGCGCGAAGTGAAGTCAAGTCACGGAGTTCATGCTCCTTATCGATCTCTAGAATTGCTTGGGCTTTCGGCACGGCCCATCCTTGGTTACGCCACTCGATCATTCGTTGAGTTGCTGCGTGCCATGCGTCATATTCTTCTGGCAAACTAACCAAGATTATACGCAGTGTGCCTATACATAGAGATCGGACGCCGGGATATGTCTCTAACGCTTCACCCATCAAAACCACAATATCGGTATTCGATGTTTGGGTCGGCGCACCATAAGCCTGCGACCCGGTGAAGAACGGGATTCGTTGATTCATATTGTTGCCTACACTGTTAATGGTTTAGATATCAATTCCTTTCGACCTGCTCACGTAATCGATCCTCGATGTACTCCTCAATCTCACGTCCGTAGTCCAATACCACTTCGAGCAGCTCTTGGTCGTCAATGTCTAGTTCGCCAAGATGCTGAAACAGCATCAACATTACGTCAGCACCGCTTATGAACGCACCTTTTACAGCGTCCACCTGTTCCCTCGACAGTTTCTCTCCGTCGTAAACAGTATCCATGTAATCATGCATTATCTCGTTTAAGGTACGTATGTCAGCTTTCATCTATCTCTCTCGTAACAATGGTTGTCGGTTGACGAGCTGGTTTACTTTTTAAGCCCTTGTCTCTCAGTCGTTTAAGTGTAAGTACCAGCGGCGCTCTTTGTTGAAGTATCGCCATATTAATAGCACCCACCGCCGTATACACCTCCTCCGAATCTTTAACAATATCATTGGACGTCACACCGCTAGGTGAACTGTCTATCTCAGCGATCCATTCGCCCGATGTCTGCGATATATCGTCGCTGACGCATTCAGGACAAAACAATGCTTCTTTGGGATGTCCAACCGTCCAATGATTATAACGCATAAGCAAATCGCTGTTGTCATACAAAAGAGCAGCACTATGACCCAAGGATTTAACAATCGCTGTGTTAGTCTTCTGCACAGTATGCAACTCGCCCACTGTGAAACCGGACAACGTCGGCCAATCAACAACAGTGTAAGCACCCAAGCCCGCACCAGCCGCTACCAGCAATAATGCCTGCATTATACCCACAAGAGTCCATCTCACGGCGATCTCTCCCCATCCGAATAAAGGATTAACCAAACAATGCGATTGATAAATGATTGCCAAACACATCGTTGCCGGATAATACCAACAAACCCGACTTTAGGTAAAACCTTATACTCCCGTAACTCGTTAAATGCAATGTTAACTGACTCCTCGAATGTAATGCTTGGTTGACCAAGAGGCTTGTGTATATTCCCGTATAAACAGCGGTCTTGGAAACCCGTCAGCCCCAAATGACACGCCACCCTGCAGGCTGTATCATGCAGAGACGGGTCCAGTAAAGAACTACTCATAGCTGACCGAAGATAACCACGTAACTCAGGATGCTTCTTTAGCTCGATCCGCGCCGATTCTGGTGATGGGGTTGACAATGGATGATCCTGAAAAAGTAAAAGATGTTGTGACATGGGCACTGCTTATATTTTGCAGTGTAGCCCTAATACACGTACTCATATTCGCTAAATATGATGACTAACAGCTCACTGAGTCGTCACTGTTTGTAGTACGAACGCTGCGAACCCTTCTTAATCGCCTCCATGTGGTCAGTGTCTACACATGTCGCACTGCCACAAGACATCACTAATACCTGATTGTCTCGCAAATCCCGCTTGGCGATATTAATCCATGCCCAACGACGACATGAATGAGACCAATAACAATCCATGAAACTACCCACACCCTTTCGTAATTGTCCCGTCCATAACAAACAACCGTCCACCGACTCAGTGTGCTTCAAAAAACGCTCAACCGGGTCTTGCTTCTTATATTGTCTAGTCAATTTAATCTATCCATTCTTCTCAAGACGCTCTATCTCACGAGTGATGTACCATGACGCCTTACGCAAATCCTCAACCGCGTCATTCTTTAAACCAGCTCGCCATAGATACTTTATCGCATTACCTATGGTAAAGTTAAAATGCTCAACCACTTCTATACACTCAATCCCACTCGGATGAGAAGTATAATGAATCGGTCTGTTAACAACATCATTGTCAATCATCGCCATAGCCTCACCCTAACTGACATTACCGGACCTGTCGCATAAGCATCACCAACCAAACGCATCCGATAACGCGGACGACAAGACCATGTCACCGCTTGATTGGGCCTGCCGAACCCACACCCCTCAAATCTAGCTACTCGCCAAACATTCGCAATGCGAAATGGCGGATGCCACCAGTAACCTCGCGGCTGACTCACAATCCAATCAGCCCTAGCCTGTGCTACCTCCTGTGCAGTCATTGCCTTTACCGATGGAACTTCAACAGCAGAAGACTCCTCGCTCAGTAGCTTCAAACCAATCACTACCATCGCTACCGTGATCGCCAAACACCTCACCATTCCTTTTCGTCCCATTACAACTAACTCCATTCAGCCTGTAAAAAATATCCATTTACAACCCGATTCTATTTGAACCCAATAGAAAGTCAATACAAATAGGGTGCTTTCTACAAAGAACACCCAAATCAGTTTTTTCCCGGATTCTGTATATTTGGGGTCCGGCTGTACGCCTGTACACTATCCCCCTCCCCCCCACTTCTCCCAGTCTACCACAATTACCCAGTATATCGCTCTCAGATGCGTCCAGATGCCTCAGGATCGACATGGATCGTGAAATGGTCGATTGATACCCTTTTGCGATCCAGTGGCGTTAGAATCGACGTCAGACACCTACAATCGAGCCTCAGTGCCCTATTTCACGATTGATCGCCAGCAAGTCTCATGCCAAACAATCAAAATGCAGGCGATGCAGGCGATGCAGGCGAGCCGATGCGAGCCGATGCGAGCCGATGCGATGCAGAACGCAGAACGCAGAACGCAGGATGCGCTGCAGCCGATGCGATGCAGAACGCAGAATGCAGAATGCAGAATGCAGGATGCGATGCAGCCGATGCAGGATGCAGCCGATGCGATGCAGGCGAGCCGATGCAGAATGCCGTTTTCCGTTTTCGTTTTCACCAACGCAAAAACGGCACACCGATAGAGTCGGCGCGCCGTTTTCGTTTTTCGTTTTTCGCTTTTACTATTCGCCCAACACACCATCGCACAATTCACGATTCACACCAGCGCCGCGCCATTTTACTTGTGACACCGTAAACGTATCCTTCCCGTTTTCGTCAACACCGATATCAACACGAATTGCTCCATTCCATCCAGCCGCATGCGTCACCAATCCTGAATTCATCGTTCCTGTTTTTGTCGCTGTGCTGGTTCGCGAGCCGTCAATCGTTCCGTAGAAATGAGCCATCTTCGTTTTCCTCAAAAATTGTTGGTCAATAGTCAAAAACAAAATTCACACTGCTTCTTCAAATCTCACCCATTCTTCATGCGCCGAATAAACTTCCTCGCAACATGTGACCGGACCGGATTGTGAATAAGAACCAAGAAAGCGAATGGGTCGCATTACCGGATATTCCCACACTGTGGTTGAACGTATCAAATCGTATGAAACCACACTATCACTTTCGATGCAAAAATCAGCGAAGTCGTTCAACCAATTTTGTGGCAAAGCATAGTCAAACGTATCACTCAAACCGGAAAACGCTTCTTCTTTCGACAATCGCAGTGATTTTAGTTTGTCGGCGCTTCGTCCTTTGAAAACTCGCATAACATCAACCCTTTCAAAAACAGTCAAAATTCAAATCACAACAGTACAATGACGAATATCGGTCGTTCTGTCAATTCCAATCAGTCAATTATTTTCAATATCCTAAGAAATTCAAAACGTCTCGACCATTGTATTCTTCACAATCGCCATGCATTTCAACGAATTCGTCAAACTCAGTATTATGTTTTTCGATTTCTCGTTTCGCTTCGCATCGCGACACAATTGTTTCGCACGCTTCCCAGTAGTCCATTACAACCCTTTCAAAAACAGTCAAAATTCAAATCACTACCAATACAATACGTTATATCGGTCGTGACGTCAAACGCAATCAGTCAATTTTGACGATTATTTTGAAAACAGTCAAAATGGCAAAATCTTCTCTGAATGGTCAATTTTGCACAATTGACTTCACACAATTTTGATTCTCCACACACGATACCACAATATAGTGTACATGTGAACACTGTGTACAGAACACCACTATAATCAGGAATCAACATCAGTACACAACATCACTACACGCTCCTTTGGGGGGAAGAATGGGGAAAAAATTGGGAAAAAATTTCCCATCATTCACCAAAATTGTGGTATCGTTTGCGAGCAATTCCCAGCGAGGCGTGGCAAACTACCGTCATTTCTGCCACTATTTGTACCACTTACACAGTGGTAGTCTTCGGGTTGGAATAGTGGTATTCTCAGTAAAAATCAACCTATGGTACACTTTGCAAAGAATTATTTTGACTAATCTCAGAATATCACTCAAAATTGAGGATTGATCTATTGACAATGGTTTTGATTGACGATACCATACGTAGGTGAATTGACGAAAACAAAATTTTTGAGGAATTGGAATGGCGGACATCAAAGAACAAAGCGAATATCTCAGGAATTTAAGAAAGGCATTTCGCACGAATACATTGGTCGAATGCAAACCGGACATGCATCCAATGTTCATTGGACCGAATACGTGCGGAATTAGATACTGCATTTTCCATGCAGCCAATATTGTAACATCG
>TARA_R110002096_G_scaffold407290_2_pt1 | contig 14783 bp, 10 predicted proteins | sample TARA_R110002096 | Tara Oceans TARA_R110002096 (sample SAMEA4397295) | marine metagenome | biome: Polar Biome; feature: [DCM] deep chlorophyll maximum layer (ENVO:01000326); material: water (ENVO:00002006), including particulate matter (ENVO:01000060) such as... | depth 35 m | reverse complement strand
TGATTTGCAAAGAGATCGTGCGGCCTCTAGTTTTCCATCGTGAATAAAATCTTTTATTTCATTCATAAAGTTGATGTCTTCGTTTCCAGCTTTTTTAATTGTCATATAGCGTTCTATAAAAATATAGACTGCAATAATGGATAAGATAAACAAGGTCAACATAATTATAATTCCCCCTGTTCCACCAGAGCTTATCAATTCCATGATCGATAATGTTTTTTCAACAGGAACTTCAGAATTTGCTAGAGAATCAGCACCTTCAGATAGATTTATTTGACAAAAAATTGGTGTAGCCATTTGCTTTTAGATTGTTTTTTTAATAGGTCTAAATTAAATGAAACCTCCGCTTATGAAATTGTCGCACAAGCTAACTTGTAAACAGCGAAATGTTAGTCTTATTATATATAGAGAAGAGAAAAGTTATGCAACAGCAAGAACAAAGTAAATGGCTCCCGCGAAATACCCTGCTATGGCTAATAGGCTCATTTTTTTGAGGTACCATAAAAAGTCTATACGCTCCATTCCCATAACAGCTACTCCAGCAGCAGATCCAATAATTAAAGCACTACCACCTGTTCCAGCGCAATAGGCTAAAAATTCCCAAAAATTCCCATCTTGTACAAAGTGCTGAAAGTATTCGAATTCATCACCCGTTAATAATGCAACGGCTTCAGGAGTTAAAATTGGATACATTCCCATGGCTGCAGCTACTAATGGAACATTGTCAACAATAGATGAAAGCAAACCAATTACGATGTTCACTACATAAATGTCTCCAATGTTTTCTTCTAACATTACAGCTAATTCTGATAAGTGTCCGGCTGACTGTAAGCTGGAAATGGCAATAAGAATTCCCAAAAAGAATAGCACACTGACAATGTCAATTTTTCGAAGTACGCCGATTACAGATAATTCAGACTTTAATTCATATTTCTTTTCTCGATGAATAATTTCTGTTACTACCCATAGTACCCCAAGACCAAACATCATTCCCATGTAGGGTGGGAGGTGTGTAACTGTTTTAAAAACAGGAACAAACAATAGTAGAGCAACTCCTAATATGAAAATTAAATTTCGTTCGAAAGGGGTGGTTTTGTTTGTCTCATGTTCTTTTAAGGTAACTTTTTCTGGTTTTTCAATTTCACCTTTTTGAGTAAAAGAAACAATAATCAGAGGAACTAGCATGCAAATTAAGCTAGGAATAAATAAGTTAACGATTATTTTTGGAGCAGTAATTTGTTTACCAATCCAAAGCATGGTGGTTGTAACATCTCCAATCGGTGACCAAGCACCACCGGCATTTGCTGATATGATGACCATACCTGCAAAAAACCAACGTTCTTTTTGATTAGCGACTAGTTTTCTCAACAATGAAATCATTACAATTGAAGTAGTAAGATTGTCTAAAGCAGCTGAGAAAAAGAATGTTAGGATACAGACAATCCAAAGTAATTTGACTTTATTGGTCGTTTTTATCCTGTCGGTAATAACAGCAAAACCTTCATGTGCATCAATAAGCTCCACAATGGTCATTGCGCCAATCAAGAAGAAAATAATTTCGGAGTGATGTGTTAAATGATGAGATAGTTCACTTACAATGTGATCATTGTAATTACCTTCAAAGTTGGGTCCTAAGATTTCTTCTGCACCAAACACAAATGCAGTCCATCCAAGAACGGCAATTAATAAGGCGGGAGCAGCTTTGTCAATTTTTAGGGGATGTTCTAAGGCTATCATGATATAACCGAGAATAAAAATCAAAACCATTAAAGTGTACATCCCTATCTAATTTTTAAGTTAAAATGTGTTGAATTTTGAAAGCATTAAATCAATTTTTTTAGCGCTATAGCAAACGCTGTTTTTGAGATATTTGTTTTGGAAGAAGCTTGTTGAAAAACTTCTTTCATTGCATTTTTTACAGTTTGTGAAGTATCCTGGAAGATTTTTTCATCACTTAATTGAACTTCATTGCTCATTAAGTAAGCGAAAACTCTTGCCATTCCACAGTTTGAAATAAAATCTGGAATAACACTTAAGTGCTTATCTGCAAAAGCTGCAGTTGGTCCAAAAAATATTTCTTTGTCTGCAAAAGGCACATTTGCTCCGGCAGAAATAACTTCCATTCCCGAACCAATCATTGCATCAATTTGTTCTTTAGTTATCAATCTGGAAGCAGCACAAGGAATAAAAATCTCTGCTCCTAAACTCCATATTTTCTTGTTGACTTCTTCGAAAGGCAATAGATTAGGAGCTTCTAGTTGGTTTCCTTTTTTATTTAAAAATAGCTGTCTAATTTCTTCAAAAGAAAAACCTTCTTCTTTAATTAATCCACCTTCTCGATCAATGATACCAATAACAGTTGCTCCACTTTGAGCCAAATAATAAGCTCCAGCAGCACCAACATTTCCCCAACCTTGAACGACTACATTTTTAGTGCTTAAATCACCGCCATAGATATCATAGAAATGCTTTACTGACTCAGCAACACCGTATCCAGTAATCATGTCAGCCACTACGAACTGCCTTTTAACATCAGGGCTGAAATTTGGATCTTCAATAATTTTAAGTACTCCTTGACGTAACTGTCCAATTCTATTGATTTTAGTTGCTTCTGTTGGTTGAAAATGACCATTGAAAACACCTTCTTGAGGATGCCAAATTCCAACATTCTCGGTCATTGGAATTACTTCATGAATTTCATCCACATTCAAATCTCCGCCTGTTCCGTAATAATTTTTAAGAAGTGGAGCGACAGCTTTGAACCATCTTTCTAAAACACCTTTTTTTCTTGGATCTTTTGGGTCAAAATTTATTCCTGATTTTGCTCCGCCAATCGCTGGTCCAGCGACAGTAAATTTAATTTCCATGGTTTTTGCTAAAGAAGTAACCTCATGCTTGTCGAGCCCAACTCTCATTCTAGTGCCACCTCCTGCGGCTCCTCCTCTCAAAGAATTTATAACTACCCAACCTTCAGCTTCTGTTTCTGAATCCTTCCACTCGAAAACAATTTCCGGTTGTTTAGATTCATAAATCTTCAGTAATTCATCCATTTTTGAAATTTGCGTCAAAAGTATTAAAACAAATCATTTTAAATTAAAGAATGAGCATCATTTAACTTAAGAATATTGTTCCACCTGAATTGTCTTTTGATGAACCAGTTACACTTTTAAGTGTATTGGTTTCATTGAGAAATCTTTTTAGGCCTAAGAATCCAAAAATTAAGGCTTCTTTAAAATCAATGATTTTTTCTTCTGGTACCTGAAGTTTTATTTTTTTTGCTTGCAATAAGTCGAGTATAAACTGATTTTTCGCACCTCCACCTGTGATTAATACTTCTTTCTTGGTTGAACTGATTGCTTTGTGAATTTGATCAGCAATGTGTTGAGAAAAAGTAAATAACTGATCAGTAGGAGAAACATTTGATTCGTTTAATAGAGGAATCACTTCTTTGTAAACCCATTCCTTTCCTAGTGATTTGGGTGGTTTTTGATGGTAATAATTCAAGGCATTTAATTTTTTCAAAAGCTCTGAATTTAACTTTCCTGATTGACTGATTTTACCTCCTTTATCAAAGTATGTATTGAATTCTTTTTGACAGATAAAATTCAAAACCATGTTGAAAGGACAAATATCAAATGCGCTAATTTTATCTCCCTCAACAAAAGTGATGTTGCAAATTCCTCCAAAATTCATGAAAATTGAATGATTGGGAAACAAGGCCTTTTCTCCGAATGGAACTAGGGGAGCGCCTTGTCCACCAAGAGCGACATCCAAGCTTCTAAAGTCTGAAACTGTAGTCAAAGTTGATGCTGCTGCAATTGATGCTCCATGACCTAATTGAAAAGTGAACCCTTTATCGATTTGATGAAATATTGTGTGTCCGTGTGAAGCAATTAAGTCAGTTTTTAACTGAAACTGATCTATAAATTCCCTTGCTTTATCGCCAATGTATTTACCATACTCAAAATGCAATTGGATCAACTTTTCTCCGCTAAGGTTTTCGGCTTCCTTTAATTTAGTTTCCCATTGTTTGGAATAATTAAATGTAGTTGCCTCAATAATTGTGAAGTTCCATTGATTATTTTGAAAGTAAAAATCTGACAAGCAGAAATCTAGTCCATCGAGAGAAGTTCCCGACATAATTCCAAGAACTCTATGGCTTTTATTTTGTTTGTTCACAATAGGATATTAGGTTATTTTTGCAAAAACTTTATTTTTTAAAATTATGAATTTTGAATTGACAGAAGAACAAATTGCTGTGAGAGATGCGGCGAGAGATTTTGCTCAGAACGTATTGAAGCCGGGCGTAATTGAAAGAGATGAAAATCAGACTTTTCCAAAAGAAGAAGTGAAGCAACTTGCTGAATTAGGATTTATGGGAATGATGGTTGATCCAAAATACGGTGGTGGTGGAATGGACACCGTTTCTTATGTTTTAGCAATGGAAGAAATTTCGAAAATTGACGCTTCTACATCAGTTTGTATGTCGGTTAATAATTCATTGGTTTGTTGGGGAATTGAAAAATTCGGAACTGAAGATCAAAAACACAAGTACTTGGTACCATTGGCAAAAGGAGAAAAAATTGGTGCTTTTTGCTTGTCGGAACCAGAAGCAGGATCAGACGCAACTTCTCAAAGAACAACTGCGATTGATAAGGGAGACCATTATATATTGAACGGAACTAAAAACTGGATCACCAATGGAAGTTCTGCATCTTATTACATTGTAATCGCTCAAACGGATGTTGAAAAAGGGCACCGTGGAATTAATGCATTTATAGTTGAGAAAGAATGGGATGGTTTTGTTGTTGGAGCGAAAGAGAATAAATTGGGAATTCGCGGATCTGATACCCACACTTTAATGTTTACGGATGTGAAAGTGCCAAAAGAAAACAGAATTGGTGAAGATGGATTTGGATTTAAGTTCGCTATGAAAGTGCTTTCAGGTGGAAGAATCGGAATTGCCGCACAGGCTTTGGGAATTGCTTCAGGAGCAATGGAATTAGCAGTTGCTTATTCAAAAGAAAGATCTGCTTTTGGAAAAGAAATATACAAGCACCAAGCAATTGCTTTTAAAATAGCAGACATGGCAACTGAAATTGAAGCTGCGCGTTTGTTGTGTTTAAAAGCAGCAAATTTAAAAGATAGAGGTGAAAACTTTGACAAAGCTTCAGCAATTGCTAAAGTCTTTGCTTCAAAAGTAGCGATGGACACAACAATAGAAGCTGTTCAGGTGCATGGAGGGTATGGTTTTGTGAAAGAATACCATGTTGAACGATTGATGCGCGATGCTAAAATCACTCAAATCTATGAAGGTACTACTGAGGTTCAGAAAATTGTTATTTCAAGAGCTGTGCTTAGTGAGTAATTGAAGGATATTTAATTAAAAAAGGGAGCTAATTAATTAGCTCCCTTTTTTAGTTTAGAATAGTTTCGATTTTATTGGAACCTTTTCTGTTTTTAGCACGCCATAGTTCATAAGACCCAAAGCTGAAAACAGCGAGGTATTCTATTGTTATCAAAACATAACTTTCTTGAAAATTAGCTTGAATGTAAGTGTAATAGCTTAAAATGGCAAAAGCTGACCATAAAATTGGGTAGCGAAAATTCGTAAATACAGCTAAAAAAACGAGGGTGCATAAATACCAAGGATGAACAACGATTGCCAAGGCAAAATAAACACTGAGTGAGAATAAAAGGGAATTAAAAAAACTGTTCCATTGTTGGTTTCTTTTACGCAGCAATAGCAAGAGTATCAGGATTAGAGCTATTTTAGAAAACCAAGGACCAACACGTTGAATTGGATTGTATTCAATAAAAAATGAACTCAACCAACGAATGAAATAGTATATCCCTGCATTGAACTCAAAGCTTTGAAAATACAGATTTAATGAGTTGAAATAGTGATTAAGGAAATTAGCATTGTAAAAGGGAAACCACAAACCAACAAAAGTTAATGCAATTAGCAGATAACTAATTAAGGCATTTTTAAATGTCAATTTTCTTAATAAAATAGGTAGCAGTAAAAGCGGAATTAATTTCACTGCTGCTGCAAAAGCCCAAGCCACTCCCATCAATTTTTCTTTTTTGACTAAGAGCATGTAAAATGCCAGCACCATAAAAAAGATTAGGAATGCTTCAAAATGCAGGTTGCCTGTCAGTTCTATAATTACAAGTGGATTTAATACATAAATCAAGCTTTTTGATGGAGACAATTTAAGTTTTTCCAATAGTTTAGGCAAGAGCAATATGGTAGCAATTTCAGCTAGAAGTATTAGTAAGCGCATGACAACAATGCTTCCCAAAATAGAATTGGGAGAAAGAGAAACGCCAATTAAAAAAACAGCTTGAGAGATTGGTGGATAAATGCTGTAGTAATTTGGGCTGTTCATTTCAGTGAGCAGCATTGCTTTATTGGGGAAATCAATAGTTACTTCTGTGGGTAAAAAGTCAAATGGATTGATGCCATTTGCCATTAATTGACCATCCCAAATAAATCGGAAATAATCATCGGAGAGTGATGGGATACTAAAAAGAAATAGAATCCTAAAAAGCACAGCCATGCCTAGAAAGGGTTTTATTTGACTATTGCTTATATTCTTAATCAGGTAGAAGTAAAGGGCAAACGGGATGCTAAAAATGAGAACTAAGGCTAAAAAATCAGTTCTTTCTAATTCATATCCCAAATAATAATAGGCAAGCGCTGAAAGGAGAAAAATTATCAAGACTTTCCACGATTGACTTAAGTTTGCTTTCATTTTGAAATTGAGTTAAGCGAATGCTGAACCGATAAAAAAGCAACATAGCTAAATCCAAAAAATAGCATGAGGTGAAAAGGGAGTAAACCATAGTCTTTAAAATAAAAGCCAAGAAATATTCCACCTAGAAAATAAAGAGCGAATAGTGTTTCAAAAATGCTAAGAGGACTAATGCGGCGGATTAAATAAACATTGTTTGTCCATTTTTTTGACTGATCGTTGCTGAGGTTGAATTTCGGGGTTCGGATAAATGCTGATTTTTTCCCTATATATCCCTCTAAAACAGCAAGCGCATTGTGCAAGGAAAGTCCCATGGAAACTGAAAGGAAGAGAGGAAAGAATACAACAAAATGAGCGGCAGCTTTCCAATTGTTGGAATAATCTTTTTTCATCGAAGTCCAATAGAAATAAGCCAAAATTGGCAAACTGATTAGAAAAAAACCTGCTAAATTGAACAACCATTTATATTCGATTTGATTTTCTTTGATATAAAGCATAGGAATACTTAGCAGGGCCAAAACAACGATGCAAATAAATACTGCTGAGTTCATTAAGTGAAAAATAGCATTGATTTTAGTAGAAAATTTTAAGTCGGAAGCTTTTAATACGCTCCATAAATTTTTTCGCACACATTCTGCTGCTCCTTTATTCCAACGAAATTGTTGTGTTTTCAACGCATTCATTGCTGCTGGCAATTCGGCAGGAGCGCCAACGGATTCTAAAAATAAAAATTTCCATCCTTTGAGTTGGGCTCTATAACTCAAATCCAAATCTTCAGTAAGCGTATCAGATTGCCAACCTCCGGCATCGTAAATTGTTTCTTTTCTCCAAATACCTGCTGTTCCATTAAAGTTGATGAAGTGATTGCCTATGTTTCTTCCACCTTGCTCCACAGAAAAGTGCGCATCTAAGCCAAAGGCTTGCAGTTTTGTCAAAAGTGAATAGTTCTGATTGAGGTGTTCCCAACGACTTTGAATCATGCCAACTGATTGATTTTTAAATTTTGGAATGATGCGTTTTAAAAAATCGTGCTTTGGTAAAAAATCTGCATCAAAAATGGCAATAAACTCTCCTTTAGCAGTTTTTAATCCTTCGGCCAGAGCTCCAGCTTTGTAGCCAACTCGGTCTTTTCGGTGAATGTGACGGATGTCAATACCTCGTTTTGAAATCTCAGCAACTTTTTTTGCCACAATTTTAAATGTTTGATCAGTTGAATCATCTAATACCTGAATTTCTAAAAAATTAGCTGGATAATCTAGTTGAACTATTTTTTCAATCAAGCGCTCTGCAACATACTTTTCATTGTAAAGCGGCAGCTGAACCGTTACTTTCGGCCATTCATTTTCTTTGAAATTAAAGGATTCTGTTTCAGTAGAACGGCTGTATTTTTTATAGTTAAAAACCAATTGTAATTGAATCAAGCTGTAGCTAAAGATAAACAATAGCGCTATTCCATATATGACAATTACTAAAACTTCCATTAAACTCAAAAGTATTTAAATAGTGTTGATATAATTTTATATCCGGCCATAATCGTTCCTTTTACTGTTCCACTAATTTTAGAAAAACCAATTCGTTTGCGGTAATTGACTGGAATCTCACAATACCTCATTTTTTGTTTGGCGACTTTTAGCTGCATTTCTACTGTCCATCCATAAGTCTGATCTTGCATGTCTAAGCTTAGCAAAGCTTTATAATCCATTGCTCTAAAAGGACCTAAATCCGTAAATTTTGCGCCATAAATAATTCGCATTAAATTAGTAGCCAACCAATTGCCGAAAAGTTGAGGAATGGTCATGGCTCCTTTTTCTCTTTTTCCCAATGCTCTTGAACCTATTACTAATTGTGCTTTTCCAGAAAGGATGGGTTGAACTAATTTCGACATTTCTTCGGGATAGTCGGAATAATCTGCATCAATAAATACAACAATGTCTGTTTTTTCTGTGCGTTGATTTTGGAGATAATCCATGCCTTTTAAACAAGCTCTTCCATATCCTTTTTTAGGTTCAAAAAGTACCGTTGCTCCGGCTTCTCTTGCTATTTCAGAAGTTAAATCAGTAGAGTTGTTGTTTACAACAATTATTTCATCCGCCAAGTTTTTAGGAATGTCTCGAATTACTTTACCTACTGCATTTTCCTCATTAAATGCAGGTATGATTACCACTATTTTTTGCTCCACTAGAAATTCAATTTTACACCATCGTTTCCAAATGTGATAGGATTTTCTTCATACCTGCTGTCGCCAGAATCTTTTCCATTTTCAAGCTTTAAAACTCCTCTAGGGCAAACAGCAGAGCAGATTCCACAGCCTACACAAGATGAACGCACAATGTTTTGCCCTTTCTGAGCATAGGCTTTCACATCAATTCCCATTTCACAGTAAGTGGAGCAATTTCCACAGGAAATGCATTGTCCGCCATTGGTGGTGATTCTAAATTTTGAGAAAAAACGCTGTTGAATCCCTAAAATTGCCGCCATTGGACAACCAAATCGGCACCAAACTCTATTGCCAAAAATTGGGTAAAATCCTGTGCCAATAACTCCACTAAAAATAGCGCCAATTAAAAATCCATAGGTGCTTCTCAGTGTTTCAGCTTCAAATAAAAAGATGGAATTTTCCCCACTAAAAGCATGAATGCCAAGTAAGGAGAGAATTATTGACAGATAGCCAACTGCGCCAATTTTGGCATCTTTTTTCAATTCTTCTCTTTTAAAAATCCACAATACTGCAAAAACGAATGTCAATAAAGCTGCTACTCCAATTAAAAATACTGTTTTAGTCAACCAATAATTTTCGGAATCATATCCTAAATAGGTAGAAATAACAGCAGTTGTCATTACAACCACAAAAACCACTACACTGTGAACTACCCATCTTTCTACTTTCCAAGCGAAGGTGCTTTTATCGGAAAGGTGACGGAAAGGATCTCCGGCTGTTTCAGCCAAGCCTCCACAACCGCAAACCCATGAACAATACCAACGCTTCCCGAATTTATAAGTTAAAATAGGAGTGATGATAAAAATAGATACGACTCCAAAAATCAAAAGCACCAGACCAACATTGCCTGCAGAAATAAAATCATCTACTCGATATTGTTCAAAATTATAATAGTTAAGCGGCCAAATATTTTTTAAATCGTAATAGGGCAGACTAAAAGAGTCGTTGTTTAAGCGCGCCATCAATTCCGGAATGATAAAAGCAAACCCGGTTTGAAAAAACATGACACTAATTGTCCGAATACGTTGGTAGCGATTGTGGCGGTATTTCCAAATGAATTTTATGCCAAATGCTAATATGGCAATGGTATAAAGGGTTCCATACACAAACCATTGACTTGCGGGATTTCCGCTAAGTGCTTTGCTCAATGGATCGAAAAGTGCAATTAATCCTCCATTTTCTCCATCTTGGTTCAGTCCCAAATACTGTGGGAAAAAGTATAGAATAATGTAAAATCCCGTCATTAAAATACCTAGAATCCAAGCAATATAACCTTTTGATGAGATAGATTTAAACCAAACACCGTCATTTTTTATTCCAACTTGTTCATTAGAATAGGCTCCTTTGGCAAAAAGAATAATTCCTAAACTAATGGCTACAAGTGCAATGCTTAACCAAAGCGTTTTATTTGGAAAATTGAGGTTGAAGGCGGCAAGTGTCAGAACCATCAAGCCTGCAATGCCAGTAAAAGTCCCAATTTTTTGAGTGAGGTTTATGTCTTTTGGAGGACCTCCGCTCAGACTAATGTTTTGATCTATTTGACTCATAATGGCTTAGGGCTTAATTTAAATTTACTCAATTGCTGCTTAAATGTTTTTTTCGCTTTTAAGATATAGTTTTCATAAAACTCAGGGTCAAAATTGGCTTTTTGCAGGGCATTAATTACTTGTTCAATGGGGTATTTTTCTCGAATCCACAAGTCCATAATTTCATGCCTTAAACGAATTCCAAATGCATTGACAGCAAGAAAATGGAATTCATTTTTATCATAGATTAATTTCAAGCAGCGCTCTCCATTTTCATCTTCCCAATAAAGTGCAGCTTCGTTTTTTTTGGGTTCTGCCCACACCCAACCATACGTTTGATATTCAATATCAAAAAACTTGGCTGAATTGAACCAAACACCCGGTTGATAGACAGTTTTGTTGCCGCAAATAGTTTGTGCAACAGTTTCGCCCATCATTTTTCCGGTATACCAAACTTGTTCGATGTTTTTTCTGTCTGTTGGATGTTTGTGAAATTCTGCACAATCGCCAATGGCGTATATGTTTGGACAATTTGTCTCCAAATACTCATTGACTAAAATACCTTTGTTGGTAGCTATGTTGCTGTCTTTTATAAAATCAATGTTGGGACTCACACCTGCAGTTAGTCCAACAAATTGGCATGTAATCTCTTTACCTGATTTGGTTTTAATGGCCTTTACATTTCCATTTTTATCAGGAATGATTTCGTCTAATTCTTCATTGAATTGCAAATCAACATGATGGGATTTTATGTGTTGAGCAATTAAATGACCTTCTTCTTTAGGCAACACATTTCCCCAAAATCGATCTTCTCGAACTAAAAAAGTGACTTTAATGTCTCTTGTACGAAGCATTTCAGCCATTTCAACGCCAATTAATCCACCTCCCACAATCACTGCACGCTGAATACCTTTGGTGTTTGCTTCCATGTTTTCCAAATCTTGCCAACTGTATAATCCCTGAACTTGAGGTAAATCCTGACCTATCCAACCAAATTTATTTGGCTTGGAACCACAAGCGATAATAAGTTCATCAAAAGCTAATACTTCACCGCCATTTAAGCAGACCTTTTTATCTTTTTCATCTATTTCTTCAACAAAATCAAGTTTTAGAGAGATACAGTTTTTTTGCCAAAATGAATCTTCATAAGGTTTGATGTGTTCGTATTTCATGTGACCCATGTAAACATACATCAAGGCGGTACGCGAAAAGAAATACTCCGTTTCTGCAGAAATAATCGTGATTTGATGATTTGACAGCTTGCGAATATGCCTTGCAGCTGTAACACCCGAAATTCCATTGCCGATAATGAGGATGTTTTTCATTTTTGATTTATTTCAGCTAACAAAGGTAGATTTTATCTAATAGTCGGATTGTCTTTTTAATGACAGAGATCAATCAAAAAAATAATTCCTTAAAACTTAACAGAAGAAGTCAGCTTATAGAAAACATTATCCCATTGTGAAGGAAGGCTATATGCGCCATATCGATAGTAGGCGCCAACTCCTAGATTTAAGAAACCCAACAAACGATCTATTTGAATACCCGATTCAAAAAAGCCTTTACGCATTGTACTGAATTCAAAATTTTCATGATTTTCTTGCTTTCTCATACTTCCCCAGCCAACATTGCTTACCAAAGCCAATTCAGGATTGAAATTTTTGCTTCTAAAAAGTAGATTTTTAAAGCTATGCTTAAAAAAGAAATTCAAATATTGATCGTGAAAAAACTCGTTGGGTGTAGCTGTTTGAAAATTGAAGTCAGCTGCAAAAAGAAGTTCGTCATCTTCAGTTCCTCTCATTCTAAATAAGTTGGTGATTGGCATGGAAGCGTCAATATATCCGGCAGTTAGTCGGAGTGAAGTGAGTCCTAAGTTGCGTAAGCGAAATAGTTTTTGCACTTTTAAGTCAACACGATTGTAATCAAATTCACCTTGTGCAATTCCTTTAAATCCTCTGGTAATTTTTAAATGCACGATGGGATATTGGTAACTAATTGGAGTTTTGATTCCAAACATTTCTACAAACTTTTCTCTAAAGGCAAAACGAATATTGACTCCAGCTTCCGTCAATCTAAAATCAGGACTTAAGTTTTCCGGTGCTAGTTCATTTGATGGATTGAAACGATAGGGAGAATTGATGCTTCTAATTTGATGGTTGGCAAAAAAAGTAGTTTGAAAATCCCTAACTGCATGTGTTTCTAGTTCAAAGTCGAATTTTTCAACCTGATCCATGTCAATAATGAAGAATTTGTAGAATGTTTCTGTTGAAAATGGATTGATCCAATCATTGTAAAAAAAGCTGCCCCCACTTTCAACTAAATCGTTTGCATAGGAAATTTTTGCTGAAAGGTGTGTATCGTGTTTTCTTTTCCATTTTAAGTGTCCGCCGTATTTCCAAGCTTTATCTTTAAATCCATAAGCTCCATAACCACCGATTCTAAACTGTTTGGATATTCGGTCATTTGTTTCTGCGCCTAAGCCTAATCTAAAACCTTCATAGCGGTTAAAATCCATTAATCGATTTAGACGTAAATCAACAGGGCCAATTGGAAAAGCGCCACTAAAAAGTGCTTGGTAAATAAATAGTTTTTGATCTAAATTGATTTTTTCACCGACACTATCCATGAAATGATAGGTATTTGTTTCTTGATTTGTGAGCGAATCGATTCGATGAGTTTGCCAGTAGGAACTGTCTTTTTTTCCGGCATCTTCGCCCATTTTGAGCACTACATTTCCAAGTTCTTTTTTGGTCAATCTACTCTTTAGCTCAATATTTTTGATGTAAGACTTTCCTTCTCCATAAAAATCAAAATTGTCGATGTCAAGATTTTTGAAAATAAAAAAAGTATTTAACTGAACCGGAAACCATTGAATCTCATTAATTTTTTCATAATTCTGTTGGATTTTAACGCTCAGGTCTTTATTGTCGATAGTTTCTGCAATGAAGTTTTGAACTGCATAAGCATCTGAATTAATAGTAAGCACTCCTTTTAATCCATCAAAAAACTTTCCTTTTCTAGGACGAAATGAAATGGAATAAACAGTATCCTTTCCTTGAAAAATAGTGTCTTCAAGAACAAATAAATACTTAGAAGTACTTCCATTACTGATTGGGCTGAGGTATGAATAGGAAAACAATTGAATGTAGGTAGAATAAAGCGAAAAGGATTGCAGTTGAGTTCCAATCAATGAGAAAAAGGGGGTTTTTAAACCTGAAATTCTAGAAGCTGTTACCACTTCTTTTGAATGTGTAGGAGGAATATGGTTGCGCTCAGTAACAGATTCCATTATTAAAAAATGCTGTTTCTCAAGAAACTTAATTTCCTCAATACTAGCGCTATCTTTTGCTTTAACAGAATCTGGGAGTTTCTCGTAAATACTGTCGGGTCTGGCGCTAAAGATTAATTTATTGTAGGATTCATAGTAAAAGTCGCTTGCAATCTCAGGATTATTTTGATTTTTATTAGCAATTACAGCATCTATAATTCGATGAGCAGGATTTTCTCCAGGTAAAATTTCAATTTCTTTTAATTGATAGGTATTTTGCTGAAGTTCAATGCGAAAATTGAGAGTATTTAATTCCTGCATAGTTAGGTTGACAGTTTCATAGCCCAAATAGCTAAACTTAAGGGATTGAATATTTTCAGGGTTTTTTAGTTTAAATTTTCCGTCAATGTCAGTGCTAAAACCACGGTTGCTTTCATTGATTACAATGTTTACAAATGCAAGTGGTTCTTTACTTTTCGCATCAATTACTTTTCCATTTATTGAGCTTTGAGAGAAAAGCGAATAAGAAAAAATGAGTAATAAAGTCAAGCAAAAAGCTCTCATGAATTCAAATTTAAAGCAACGAAAATATTGATGCCAATAGTACTTTTAGCTTGCTTATTTTTGAACGGTGAATAGAATACATTAATGGAAAACTTTGCCTTTTACGATCAGCTGCAGTTTCTTAAAAAAATCACTTTAAGAAGAGGGTGGAATGCGTTAAAGGTGGTGTTGAGCTATTATGTTTCACGTATCACCAAACAGCCCAATCAAATGGGACTTCCATTGGCCATAGCACTAGAACCAACCACGGCTTGCAATTTAGGTTGCCCTGAATGTCCCAGTGGTTTGAGACATTTTACGCGTCCAACAGGAAATTTAAAGGAAGATTTTTACAAAAAAGTAATCGATCAAGTGCATCGACATACTTTTTACCTCACTTTTTATTTTCAGGGTGAACCATTTATCAATCCCAATTTTTTGGAAATGGTCAACTATGCTTCGCAGAAGAA
>TARA_R110002096_G_scaffold54517_20_pt1 | contig 14794 bp, 12 predicted proteins | sample TARA_R110002096 | Tara Oceans TARA_R110002096 (sample SAMEA4397295) | marine metagenome | biome: Polar Biome; feature: [DCM] deep chlorophyll maximum layer (ENVO:01000326); material: water (ENVO:00002006), including particulate matter (ENVO:01000060) such as... | depth 35 m | reverse complement strand
TGGACGCCGAAGAACGGGATTCACCACGTGAAAAAGCGGGTACCGATCGGGACGATCGGGATCATCTACGAGTCGCGGCCCAATGTGACGAGCGATGCGGCGGTGCTCTGCTTCAAGGCGGGAAACGCGACGATTTTGCGCGGCGGCTCGGAGGCGTTTCACTCGAACACCGCCATCGCGAAGGCGCTGGGAGAAGGTGGCGCGGAAGCGGGGATGCCGGAGCACGCCATTCAGCTGATTCCATTCACCGACCGCGAAAGCGTGAAGCACATGGCGGAAATGGATCAGTATCTCGACCTGATTGTGCCGCGCGGCGGAAAGGGGTTGATCGAGACGGTGGTGTCGCTGGCGCGGATGCCGGTGATCAAGCATTACGACGGAATTTGCCACACTTACGTGGATAAGGACGCGGATTTGGAGATGGCGAAGGCGATCGTGATCAATGCCAAGACGCAAAAACCCAGCGTTTGCAACGCGGAGGAAACCCTGTTGGTCCATCGCGATGTGGCGGAGGAGTTTCTCCAGGACGCGGGGACGCAACTTCTGGCGCAAAATGTGGAACTTCGCGGCGACGCGGAAACGCAGCAGATCCTTGGTTCCGCCGTCAAGGCGGCGACCGACGAGGATTGGGTAACCGAATACCTCGACCTGATCCTGGCGGTCAAGATTGTCGACAGCCTCGATGCGGCGATCGACCACATCAACGAATTCGGCTCGCAACACAGCGATTGCATCGTGACCGCCAACAAGGCGGCGGCTGACCGTTTTCAGAACGAAATCGACTCGGCCTGCGTTTTCTGGAACGCCTCAACCCGCTTCAGCGACGGCGAGGAATTCGGCTTCGGCGCGGAGATCGGGATCAGCACTGACAAACTCCACGCCCGCGGGCCGATGGCGTTGGAAGAGCTGACGAGCTACAAATATCTACTGACGGGAACCGGCCAGGTGAAGTAGCTTCGACTGGCAGTCGAAGTTTGCGGATGAATTTGTTGATGGGTGGGAAGATTCGGATTCGACTACCAGTCGAATCTACGAGGCCGCGATGAAATTCCAACCGTACGACAGTCGGCAACCTCTCCGCGTTTACTTCACCAACCTGCCACACTGGCGCCAAGAAGGCTGCACTTATTTCGTCACCTATCGCCTCTTCGACTCCATCCCTTGGCGGAATCTTGAAGTCTGGGAGGAGGAAAAAGTGCATTGGCTGGCCTGCGAAGGCGTTGATCTCGCCGAAAACGAACCCTGGCAAGACGGCTTCCTCAAACTTCGTGAACGCCGTCAGCGCGCCTTCCTCAAAACCTTCAACCGCAAGTTGAACGAATACCTCGACGATGGACGGGGTTCCTGCCTGCTTCGCGAACCGGCCTGCTCGCAGATTGTCCTCTCAGGGTGGGAGTATTTTGATTCCGAGCGCTACGACTTGCACGACATCGTGGTCATGCCCAATCACGTCCATCTTACCCTCACGCCCTATCCCAACCACGACCTGGAAAAGATCCTGCACAGCCGCAAGGGACAGGCCTCGCGGGACATCAACCGACTGCTGGGCCGGCAGGGCAAACTCTGGCAAAAACACAGCTACGATCACCTTGTTCGAGATGGGAATGAGGCTACCGCCATTTCCGATTACATCGCCCAGAATCCGAAATGGGCGAATCTCCGCGAAGGGGAATTTCAACACCGTAGCTTCGACTGGCAGTCGAAGTTTGCGCAAGAATTTGGTGACGGGTAGGGAGATTCGGATTCGACTGACAGTCGAATCTACGGCGCGGCGACGCGTTCGGCGATGAACGTCTGCCGTTTCGAATCGGCTCACAATTCGCGTTTGTGCCAACCTGACGGAAATGCGAGGCTTCGGGGTGAAGCCCACCCCTTTCGTTGCCCTTGTCCTTTGCTTTGTACTCCCCATGGCCGCTTTTTCCGAAACTGGATCTGTTCGCAAACCTCTTCCGAGCCAGGAGGTGATTGCGAAGTTGCCGGCCGATGGCGGGGAGGAGTTCAATCGCCTGATTTTCTCGCAAAGCCCGTATCTGCTCCAGCACGCGCGGAACACGGTTGACTGGCATCCGTGGGGCGAGGAGGCGTTTGCGCTGGCGGCGAAGGAGGACAAACCGGTTTTCCTGAGTGTCGGTTACTCGACCTGCCATTGGTGCCATGTGATGGAACACGAGTCGTTTGAGGACGAGGAAGTCGGGAAGAAGATCAATGAGAACTACATCGCGATCAAAGTGGACCGGGAGGAGCGTCCGGACATCGACGAGGTTTACATGACGGTAACGCAGTCGCTAACCGGTGGTGGCGGCTGGCCGATGACGGTGATCATGACGGCGGACAAGAAGCCCTTTTTCGCAGGAACCTATTTCCCGAAGAACGATCAACCGGGACGACGCGGGCTGATGTCGACCTTGGATCTGGTGAACGATTATTGGGCGAACAATCGGCAGGCGCTGCTCGATGACGCGAACAACATCACCAAATTGTTGAAGGAGAGCATGGAATCGCAGGAGGGCGATGTGGATCCGGAAGCGGTGATTCAGCAAACCTTTGATGGATTGGCGGAGAGGCATGATGCGAAGCATGGCGGCTTCGGTTCCGCGCCCAAGTTTCCGGTCCCGCCAAACCTGTCCTTCCTGTTGCGTTACCATCAGCAAACGGGCAACGCCAAGGCGTTGGAAATGGTGGAGAACCAATTGACGGCGATGCGAAAGGGGGGCGTCTACGATCACGTCGGCTTCGGGATTCATCGTTATTCGACGGATCCGATCTGGCTGCTGCCGCATTTTGAAAAGATGCTTTATGATCAGGCGCTCGCCGCAATCGCCTATATCGAGGCGTATCAAGCGACGGGAAATGCGTTGTACGCCGATACGGCGAAGGAGATTTTCACCTATGTGCTGCGCGACATGACGAGCGAGACGGGAGGGTTCTACAGCGCGGAGGATGCGGACAGCGAGGGCGTGGAAGGCAAGTTCTACGTCTGGACACCGAAAGAGGTGATCGAGGTGTTGGGCGAAGAGGACGGCGCGATCTTCAATCAGATTTTCAGCATCACGGAGGATGGAAATTTCGTGGAAGAAGCCAAGCGGGTCCGAACGGGAGACAGCATTCCCCACCTGAAGCTTACCATCGGAGAACTCGCGCAGCGCATCAAGCAGGAGCCAGCCCAGTTGGCCGAAAGGATCGAGGGAATGCGCGCGAAGCTGTTTGCGCATCGCGAAAGCCGGGTTCACCCGATCAAGGACGACAAGATCCTGACCGATTGGAACGGGTTGATGATCGCGGCATTGGCGAAGGCGGCGCAGGCGTTCGATTCGGCTGAGTATCGCGACGCGGCGATGAAAGCGGCGGACTTCGTTTTAACGACGTTGCGCGACGAGAACGGGCGACTGCTGAAACGCTATCGTGCGGGAGAAGCGGGGCTGACGGCTCACCTGGAAGATTACGCGTTTGTGGTTTGGGGGCTGATTGATCTCTACGAGGCGACATTCGAGACGCGTTTCCTCGAAGCGGCGATCGAGCTGACCGACTCCACGCTGGAACATTTTTGGGACGACAAAGAGGGCGCGTTTTTCATGACGGCGGATGATGCGGAGGAACTTCTGGTTCGATCGAAAAAGCTGTATGGAGGGGCGATCCCGTCAGGAAACGCCGTTTCCGCGCTGAATCTGGTTCGCCTGCATCGCATCACGGCGCGACCGGAGTTTGAGGAGCGCTTTCACGCGCTGATCCAGGGATTCGGCAAACAGATCGCGCAATCGCCGAGCTCATTTCCGCTCGTGATGACGGCGATCGATTTTCAACACGGTTCGTCCAAGGAGATCGTCGTCACCGGCGACCTCGCAGCTCCGGATACCCAGGCGATGCTGGCGGCGATTCGCACGCCGTTTCTCCCCAACAAAGTCGTCGTCTTTCGTTCGCCCGGCGAGGAAAGCCCGATCACGAAATTGGCGCCCTACACGGAATCCCAACTCCCGATCGATGGCAACGCGACGGCTTACGTTTGCGAAAACTTTGCCTGCCATTTGCCAACGACCGATCTCGCGAAGATGATCGAACTGATCGGCATTCAGCCTGCGAACAAGTGAAGAAACACGAATGGAAAGAACGGACGGAAGACGGGCCACGCCTGTTTATCGCCTCGCATCACGGGGCAGAATGGAATTTGCGGTCCAAATTGAAGTCCGAGGAGGAATGGACTTACCACGATCCGATTGAGTTGGAGCATTGGGTGGCGCTTCGCGACATCCTCTGGCGGAAGTACCAACGCAAACGGCTTCCGTTCAGCCAGATCGAGCAAATCGACAAGACGATTGAAAAGATGCGGGAGGAATTGCCGCCTCCGCCCCCGCTTGAGACGATTGAGGCAAGCGACGAGGAAGAGTGAACGGTCCTACTCCGGAACCAGCTTCACGCCGTCCGGCCAATACGCGCCTTCCTTGATCCAGTCGTAGATCAGCTTCCGCTCCTTGTAGGGAAGCTTGTGCGGAGTCGCCAAGTCCGGCCCGGAAGTGCTGTCGCGTGTCAGCATCAACACCTGATAGAACATGCTGGCTTCCGGATCTTCCGCGATGATGACAGGACCACCACGCCAGGAGTTGTTGGCCGTTTTCCGCGTTTCCAGATTCAACCCGCGTTTCGCATCGCCGGAATGGTGACACTTGAGGCATCTCGCTTCCAGAATCGGCTTGATGTGGAGATTGAAATCGACGGTTGCCTCCGGCGCTTTCGACTTGCCGAGCATTGGAATGTCGGGCAGATCCGGCAATCGCGATGAGGAACCGTCTGAACACGACGAAAGGGAAAAGGTTCCGACGGATAGGGCAATGAGCGAAAGAACGGGGAGGAGGCGTGATGTCATTGGGGAAGTGAAAAATCGAAGGTTGTCAGGATAGAACTCTTTGTTATCCAAAAGCCGAAAAAAGATCAAGTCACGTTCGACAAATCCTGGTCTGGAATCAGAACGAGGGAATGGATTTTCAGTTTCGAATTACAAAGCTCCAGTTAGATTGACGGTCCAATGCCGGATGACTATCAAATCCTTCTTTATTACCGTTATCAGCCGATTTCCGATCCGGAGTCGTTTGTCGAGGAACATCGCGCATTTTGCGAAGAACTGGAGCTTCGCGGCCGCATTTTGATTGGCCACGAAGGGATCAATGGAACCGTTTCGGGCAAAACCGCGACGACGGAACGCTACATGGAAGCCCTGATTGCCGACGAGCGAACCAAAGGGATCGAATTCAAGGTCGACCCCGCCCCGGATCACGCCTTCAAGAAGTTGTCCGTCAAATTCCGCTCCGAAATCGTCACCCTGGGCCTCGACGAAGAAGACGTTGACCCGAATGAAGTCACCGGAAAACGGCTTTCGCCCAAAGAATGGCTCGAAACGATGGAAACCGAGGACCCGATCATCATCGATGGCCGGAATGATTACGAAAGTGCGCTGGGCCACTTCAAAGGAGCGATTTGCCCCGACGTGGGGAACTTCCGCGACTTTCCCAAGTGGATTCAGGAAAACCTGGCCGACGCCAAGGATCGCAAGGTCCTGACCTATTGCACCGGCGGCATTCGCTGCGAGAAACTTTCCGGCTACCTCGTCAAGGAAGGCTTCCAGGACGTGAGCCAATTGGATGGTGGAATTGTGAAATACGGAAAGGATCCGGAAACCCAGGGCAAGAACTTCGACGGGCTCTGTTACGTGTTCGACGAGCGCATCGCCGTGGAATCCAATTTCACGGAAACGCGGAAGGTCATCAGCCGCTGCGAAAAGTGCGGGGAAGAATGCGCCCGCTACCGCAATTGCGCCTGGCCTGATTGCAACCGACAGCACTTTCTCTGTGAGAGTTGCGAAGAAACCAAGGGGCGCTATTGCAGTGAGAATTGTGAGGCTGGAGCGCAGGTTTGATTCCCCCTTGTTCTAACCGTTAAAAAACCTCTCAAACTTTCTCATTCTGTTTCGAAAAGAGGCTTGATCAATCCCCGGAAAAAGTCTTCTCTAGCGGCACACCGACTACTGGTGCTTTGAACAAGCCACACAAACAACGAAACTCATGAGCCAGAGCAAGAATATCCTCTCCAGCGACGTCGAAATTCAGGGAAAACTGAAGTTCGCCGAAGACCTTATCATCGACGGAAAAATCGAGGGAGAGGTTGAATCCAACGGTCATCTTACGATCGGTGAAAACGCTCAAACCAAAGGCGAAATCAAAACCAAATCTCTGGTGGTTTTCGGCAAGGTGGAAGGAAACATCACCGTTCAAGAGCGTTGTGAACTCAAGTCGAGCACCGAGATTGTCGGTGACATCGCAGCAGGTTCACTTTCGATGGAAGAAGGCGCAAGTTTCGTTGGCGCCTCCAAAGTGGGACGCGCGGCAGCGGCACAAGGTGCTGGCGGTCCTCGCCCAGCCTAAGTCAGAAACTCGGTAGAGAGTTCGGCCCGAGTAAAACCCGGCCCAAGTCGGCAAACTCGGCTCACCCGCAGGGTGGCGCCCTACTTTTCGTCCAACTTGCCTTGGGTTCCCACCCAGTTTGCGGCGTGGCAGATCAGCTCACGCATGGTCTCGGCTTGGAGCTTGGATTTGATCTGGCGATAGTGGGTTTCGACCGTTTTGTCTCCGATATGGAGTCGCGAGGCAATCCCTGCGGTTGAAAGCCCGATCCCCATCAGTTCGAAAACCTCCAATTGCCGGTCCGAAAGGCTGGCGACTGCGGCCTTGTGACTGATGTCCTGATCGCCCGACGGTTTGCGAAACCGGGACAGCAGCCGGGTTCTCGCTCGTTCGCTGAGATAAACGTGTCCTTCCGCAACCTTGCGGATCGCATCCACCACCAAATCGGGTGCTTCATCCTTTGAAACAAACCCTTGAGCTCCCGCGTCCAGCACTCGCTCCGCATAGATGTTTTCATCGTGCATCGAAATCACCAGGATCGCGCCTTTGAAATCGGCATGACGCAAATCCCGGATGACGCTCAACCCGTGATAGTCTCTCAGGGTTAGATCCAGGAGCAGAACATCGGTCTGGGCTTCCATCGTCTTCTGAGCAGCCCCGATCCCCTCATCGCATTCTCCGCAGATTTCCATATCGGTCTCCATCTCAATGGACAACCGGAGACCGGCCCGGAAAAACGGATGGTCATCAACGATAAAGACCCGGATGATTTCTTGGTTCATAGATGTAACCTCTCAATTTGAAGAGTCTCCAATTCCTTGACGGGAAGACGGCAAACGATTTGAACTCCTGGCCTGCCGATTCCTGTCTCGATACGAAATGACCCTCCCAGTATTCGAGCGCGGTAGGCAATGGATCGCAAGCCTAAACCGTTCTCATCCCCTCGTTCGACGAGTTCCTGCAAGGCAATCGGGTCCCCTTCACCATCATCCAGAATCGCCAGAAACACGTAGGCGCCGGTCGACCAGAATCGCACATCGACCCGCTTCGCCCTTCCATGGCGGAGCGCATTCCGAACGGCTTCCTGGGTAATGAGATGCAGCTGAGTCGCCATCGTGCTGCTGAGTTCGCGAGTTCGCAGCGATACGTCGAGATGCAATTCCAGCTCGGGATTCCGTTGCCGAAGCTCTTCGAGGTGCGAACGCAGCGCTTGTTGCAATGACTGGCCTTCGACTGTGATTGGCGCCATTCCCCGCGCCAAGTCACGGGTAAACTTGGTCGACTCATTGAGCCGGCGCACATTTTCCTCCGCTTCGGCCGACAAATCGCCCAATCCGGCCTGATCCAGCTTTTTCGCCAAGACCTTGGCCCGAAATCCCATTCCGCTGAGGCGCTGACACAAATCGTCGTGGAGCTCGACTCCAATCCTCATCTTCTCCCGCTCCGTCGCATTCAAAACCTCTTTCTCAAGCCGCCGCTCATTGGTGATATCAATCCCGAGCACGTACACTCCCGTAATCTCCCCCTCGGTGCCTTGTTGCGGAATATAGCAAACCCTGAGCATCATGTTTCCCAACTTTGGCGTTTCAACCTCCGCCTCAAAAATTAGTTCCTCGCCTTCCAAGGCCTTCTCAAGCCTGGGCTTCATTCGCTCCCAGACAGTTTCTCCCAACAACTCTTCAACCGGCAGATCGCGAAATTTTTCGATACTGACCCCAAAAGCTTTCTCATACTTTCGATTCACAAAGGCGTAACGCAGATTGCGGTCGACCACCGAGAAAAACCCTGGAACGTTTTCCGCAATCATCCGGAGATTTTGCGTTCGCTCCTCAACCCGCCGTTTCAAGCTCGCGGCCAACTCAAGAAGCTCGCTTTCATGGCGCTTCCGCTCGGTGACGTCAAAACTGACCCCCACCAAAGCGATAATTTCGCCCCTGGAATCGAAAGTCATGGAAGCCTTCTCTTCAATCCATCGAAACGTTCCATCTTCTTTTTCCACTCGAAATTCGAACGCATAATCGCTCTTCTCTGCCAACGCCCGGGTGCTCGCTTCTTCGACACTCTTTCGATCGTCCGGATGAATGACTTCCAGGAATTCTTCCATGGTCGCCTTTCGTTTGGAAGAAGGAAACCCAAACAACTGGCCAAGGCGCTCGTCAAAGGTGCAAATTCCTGAGGTGTAGTCGAACTCCCAAACCCCCATCTTCCCACCGGCCAAAGCCAGCCTCAATCGATGATCAATGCGACGCTTTTCCGTGGAATCGGTAAAAAACACGGTAACGCCACCATTCGGCGACCGATGGAAGCGACAATTGTACCAGCTCTCCAGCGGCGCATAGTATTCCTCCAACTCGCGAACCAATCCGTCATCCCTTACCTTGAGAATGGTCTCATAGAACCGGGTGCTGGTGATTTCCGGAAACACTTCGTCAAACTTGCGCCCCAGCATTTCATCGCGATTCGTTCCCAGGACCTTGGTTGCCTGCGTGTTGACGTAAATGTAGCGGAGATCCGAATCCATCGAGAGAATCGAGTCTGAGACACCTTCCAAGACTTCTTGAATCTGCAGTTCATCAGCTTTCATTCTCAGAGGAACAGTTGGGGTATTTTGTCAGCGGGGTGGGACGGCCTCTGAATTCATCTTCAGAAGCCAAGCTTTTCTCAAAAATGCAAATCCAGGAGAATACCTCGCGTACTGTTCCCAAACCCGCACACATCAGGATAAGTATTAACCCACCATTGCGAATATAACAAGTTCTCAAATCTGAGACGCCATGGTAAAACTAGAGCGTTGTCAGGATTCAGATCATGTTCCGAATCTAAGCAGCGTCCCCGAGAGAGAACTTAGGGTTCGGTGGTAGAACCACATTGGAGGCAATCAATGGGCAAAGTTTCTCTCTTGGGGCGCCGCTGATTCGCCATCAAGGAGACTCCGGCCAGACCTCCACTCGCTTCACTCGCTGGGTAATTCCTGTCAAAATTTCCCACGAAATCGTGCCCGCCTTCTCCGCGATTTCCGTCGCCAGAATCGGGCGGCCAGACCGCTCCTGCTCTCCGATCAACACCACTTCATCTCCCGCCCCCGGCAGTGGATCCAGCCCGGAGACATCCACCATGATCTGATCCATCGTTACCCGGCCCAACACGGGGCAACGCTTGCCGTTGATCAACACCTCGGCTCCCTGATTCGAGAGATGACGAGGATAGCCATCCCCGTATCCGGCCCCCACCGTGGCAACCTGCACCGGTTTGCTCGTCACAAACGTTCGCCCGTAACTGATGCCCCGGCCGGCCGGAAGTTCTCGAACCAAGGTCACGCGCGACTTCAAACTCATCACCGGTCGCAACCGGTCCTGAAGTGCCGGCAATGGCGACAAGCCATACAGCATCAAACCTGGCCTCATCAGCGTTGCAAAGGGTTGCTCCCCGGCAAACCCCAACAAACCCGCACTATTGCTGAGATGAACTTCGCTCAAATCTGGAATCTCGCCGAGCAATTCACCAATTCGGGCAATCTGTTCCCGGGTGTAAGCTTCGTCTTCGTCGGCTGAAGGAAAATGCGTCGCCACGCCTTCCAAACGCACATGCTCCAAGTCCCTGATTCGTGCCACCAAATCCAACACCTCGCTTTCGAGGCACCCCATTCGCCCCATGCCAGAATCAATCGCCAAATGCGCGGAAACCGGCTTGCCGAATTGCGCAAAGGCTTCCGCCTCAGCCCAGGAGGAAAGCACGACCACAAATCCCTGATCCACCGCCAACTCACGCTCGTGCGGCAAAATGGGCCCCAATACCAGGACCTTCTCACCGGAATTTGCCGCGACCACCAGCCCTTCCTCAACGTTGGCGACTCCGAACCAGGTTACTTCTCCGGCCAACGCCTTCACGATCCGGGCCAAACCATGCCCATAGGCATCCGCCTTCACCACGGCCATGATTTCACGTCCCCCGGAAAACTCCCGCGCGACCTTCAGATTGTGACGCAGAGCGCCCGGATCAATCTCCGACCAGGTTCGCAGGAATTCTTCGTTGGTTGGTTTACTCACTCATCGAAAGATTTACGCCTCTTCGCGACCGGCTTCAAGAGCAACGCCGAAAAGCTCGGGAAGTATCGCTTGCCAAAAACTTGAACCCTCAGTCTAAATTACTCTCCATGATTGGGAATTGGAGATTTTTGACGGGGTGGCTCCTTCTTGTGATCACTCCAGGTTTGAGTGCCGCTGAGTTGAACCTCGTTGACGGCAGAATCCTGATTTGTCAGGGCCTGAGCTACAACGAGGATGGCGCAACGGTGATTTTGGCAGACAAGCCACCGCAACTGGTCCCATGGACCCTGATTGCCCCGAATTCATTGCGTGATGAGCACCGTCAACTTCAGCGCTCATTGATCGAAAACCAGCTTCAATCCGCCAGGAAGTTCGCAAAACAGGACCCCGCCCGCGCCAATCGCCTGATTCTCAGTCTTCGGCCGTTCATGGAAAGTGTCGATGACAGCATTCGAGAATCCTATCAATGGATTGAAGCGCAGGCCTATGTGGCGAGCAAAGGAAATCGCGTGGAGGAACCTCCATCACCTCCTCCACCGTCGCCCGTCAACGAAGAGAACCCCGTCACCAAGAAAACGCTGATGGACTCGATCAACGAGGCGAAGAGCGCATTCCTCGAAAAACCGCTTTGGCAGAAGTTGGTGATTCCAGCAGCCATCCTGGCACTGCTTGTCTTCCTCTCAATTCAACGCGCCCGCCGTCGAAACCGTTCCTAAAACCGGCCCCCGCCAAGTTCGTGTTTACGAGCCTTGAGACCTTCTCACAAAGCCTCGAACCGCATTTTCAATCGGGAAAAGCGCAGTATCTCAAGATCATGCGAAGCCAATCCCCCTAGCTCTCCAGCACATTCGACGACGCCAAATGCTCTTCCTCGCCAACCGGTTTCCCCAGCGAAGGAAGGACGGTCCGGACCCGGAGACCTTTCGGATCCTTCATGTTCTTGAGCAGAAGGTTGCCGTGGTGCTGGCTGAGGATGCTTTTGACAATCGCAAGGCCCAGCCCCGTTCCCTCCCCTCTCGGTTTGGTGGTGAAGAACGGGTCGGTAACCTTGTTGATCACTTCCTCGGAAATGCCGGGACCGGTGTCGCGAATATCGATCGTGACGACGTCGGCCTGCATCTCCGGTCGTGGCGAACCAACCCCGCCCTCGCGGAGAATTTGGGCGCCAGGATTCAGGGCGGTGCTGATTCGCAGCTTGCCGCCATGCCCCATCGCCTGCACGGCATTGGTCATGATATTGATGAGCACTTCCTCGATTTTCTCCGCGTCGATTGAGACCAACGGAAGCCCCTCTTCCAGATCAATTTCCAGCTCTGTTTTGGAGAGGTGAAATTCAAACTGCACCTTTTCAATGGATTGGCTCACGACTCGATTGATGTCCCGTTGTTCCAATTCAAGGGTGGATTCCCGGGCAAAGTCGAGCATGCCTGAAATGGTCTTGTTCGCGCGCTGGATCGCGTTGCGCATCAGATTGAGGCGAGCCTGAGCGCGGTCATCCCCCGGCTCAAACTTGGTGCGGAAGAAGTCGTAGATCGCCTGGAGAACGGCGAGCGGGTTCTTGACCTCGTGAGCGATCCCGGCAGCCATGCGACCGAGCGATTCGAGCTTTTCTGCCCGAATCAAGGCTAGTTCAGCGGCGGAGAGCTTCTCGTTGGTGGCTTTCAGCTCCCGGCTGAGCCGACGGGATCGCTGATCGGCGTGATGACGGCCGCGGGCATAGAGAATGGAACGCCCAAGCAACTCCCCACTCAGCGCGCTCTTGGGAATGAAATCCTGGGCACCGCGCCTGAGGAGTCGAACACCCAACTCGCTGTCGTCGATTCCAGTGAGCACGATAATGACGGCGTCGTGAACACAGGTCCGGAGATCGAGGAAGGTTTCCTCTCCCTTGGAATCGGGCAGATTGAGATCAACAAGGACCACGTTGAACGCGGTTTTAGCGGTTTCAAACATGCGCCGTCCTTCCGCCAACGATTTGGCGCACTCCATCGTGAACACCGGGAAATTTGGCAACTGGGACAGCATGTCCTTCACGAGATCGTAATCCGCCCGGTTGTCCTCGATGTAAAGGATCCTCAGTTTAGCCGTTGTTGCCTTGCTCATTTTGCGGGATTTCCTTGAAAGTGCATGGGAGCCGTCCCGCCCGTCATGACGGCGGGAGGTCGCAAGCCAAAAGCCCGTGAGGGTTCAAGGTCTATATGATGCCTGCCCATAATTCTAAGTGTAGACGACCGTAGTGACCCAATGCGGGAATTCAATGAGAGATAGTGCCTAGAATTTAACAACTTTGTCACAAAATTAGGCAACCGAGAGGAAAGCAGATTCCGGGCCAAGCCAAAGCCAACTCTCACATTTGCTCAATTGCCAATCCCCTCGGATTTGCGAGAAAGATCTGGTCTTCCCTACGCATTTTTTGTACTGTGTTTCAAGGCTGGTGGCTTCCAATCTGACCTATGGCATTACCCGTTCCATCTCGAATCCTGATTGTCGATGACAATCGCGTCAACCGGCGTGTGCTGGAGTCGACCGTGACGGGAGCGAACCACATCCCGGTTCTGGCGAAAAATGGTTTCGAATGCCTCGACGCGTTGGAAGCAGCCGATCAGGGTTCCGCGCCCCCGATTGACATGGTTCTTCTCGACATCATGATGCCCGATCTGGACGGAATGGAGGTTCTCGAACGCATCCGTCGCACCAAACCACCACTGGAGCTTCCCGTGATTATGGTGACCGCGAAGGAACACCCGGAAGATATCGTCGCGGCATTGCGGGCGAAGGCCAACGACTATGTGACAAAGCCGATCGATCTGGATGTGTTGTTGGTCAGGGTGGAGACTCACCTCGATCTGAAGCGGACCCATCACGCCCTGGTCGCCGCGCAAACGGCGCTGCTCGAGGCCGGAAAATTGGAGAGCGTGGGATTTCTCGCCGCCGGCGTAGCCCACGAAATTCGCAACCCCTTGGCTCAGCTGCAGATGGGAATTGATGCGATCACCCGATTTTCGTCCAAACCGACAGCCCAGGAGGCCGATCCCCGCATTGCCCAGATTCTCGAATCGATGCACCAATCCGTGGAGCAAGCGAATACCATCGTGAGCGACCTTTTGACGTATGCCGAATCCAAGCGCCTGCAAACCCAGGATCAGGATTTGAATACCCTGGTCCAGGAGACGCTTTCGCTTCTGGAAAGCGAAGTTGAACGAAATGGCACGACGCTCCAATTCAAGTTGGCCGAGACCGGGGTAACGACCAATGTTGCGGTCGAGGAATTGAAGCAGGTGTTGGTGAACGTTCTGTTGAATGCGCTTCAGGCCATGCCCGACGGAGGCACGCTGACCATTGCAACCCAGGAACAAATCGTCGAAGGGTTGACACACAATCAGGGCACCCGTTCCGGCGCACACCTTAGAAATGGGGATCTGGCAGCCTGCATTGAAGTCACCGACACGGGTTCAGGAATCTCGCCAGAAGACCTTTCCCGGGTCTACGATCCATTTTTCACCAGTCGCCCCACCGGCAAAGGAACCGGCCTGGGGTTGACCGTCGCACGGAAGCTCCTCGAATTGCAGGGCGGGCAAATTCAAGTTTCCAATCGCGATGATGGCCCTCGGGGAGTTCGCGTCCGTATTCTCTTGAAGAAGAAAAAGTCGTTCTCCGTTATCTAGCTGATTTCAACAGGAGCTCTGGATCCCTCAGCCATGCATCCCAACACCAAAGACAAACTTGGCCGAACGCTGACTGGCCGGTTCATGGTTTATGCAATCGCGAGCGTGCTGATCGTCAGCGCTCTGGTTGCGTGGGTCGGGATGATGCCGCTCTACCGCGAGTTGCTGCGAAACCAGGAGCAGAACCTCGCATTTGGCGCGCACACAAGAGCCCAAACGCTTGATCAACTCCTGTCCAACAAGATCGACGTTGCGCTGCAAATCACAGGCCGGACGCAAGCACGCCTTGCGCTGGAACGCTACAATCAGGGCGAGTTGGATCTTGAATCTCTCCAGGAATTCAGTGAGCCCATCCTTCTCGACGCCTTGGCGATGTCTGAAAATGTGGCGGGCATTACCCGCTTGGATGATGACGCAAAACTGGCCATAACGGTAGGTAGACCAGTTCCCGAATCCTATTGGCAGGCGGTGGCCAGCGACAACGACGCAACCCAACTACGCGGCCCGGTGGAAATTGAGGACGAGGAATACCTCCTGATTTCCACCCCCATTCTGGATCGTGACTCAAACCGGGCAGGCACGGACATTGTGGTTTTCGGACTCAAATCTCTCCACGCTCTGATTCGCGACTATTCCGGTCTGGGAAAAAGTGGGGAGTTGATTGTGGCAGTCACCACGGTCGACGGAAACCGGC
>TARA_R110002096_G_scaffold432801_2_pt1 | contig 14802 bp, 12 predicted proteins | sample TARA_R110002096 | Tara Oceans TARA_R110002096 (sample SAMEA4397295) | marine metagenome | biome: Polar Biome; feature: [DCM] deep chlorophyll maximum layer (ENVO:01000326); material: water (ENVO:00002006), including particulate matter (ENVO:01000060) such as... | depth 35 m | reverse complement strand
CTTATCAGTAAAACAGAGTCTGCAATTTAGAATGAGTTGATATTATTCAGAAATGGAAATCTCCAAAGGGTTTAACCCTTCGGAGTAAAAGATTGAATTCCAGTAATTTCACGACCTAAAATTAAGCCATGAATATCATAGGTTCCTTCGTAAGTGTTTACAGATTCTAAGTTCATTACATGATGAATGATTCTGTAATCACCAACGATACCATTTCCACCGTGCATATCTCTAGAAACACGTGAAATTTCTAACGCTTTACCACAATTAAAACGTTTTGCTAGAGATGTCATCGAAGGATGATCTCGGCCTTCGTCTTTAAGCTTGCCCAATCTAAGAACAAACATTTGCATAGCAGTAATATCAGTAAGCATGTTCGCCAGTTTAGTTTGGATAAGCTGATTTGCTGCCAATGGTTTGCCAAATTGTTTACGGTCGAGCACATATTGGCGGGCTTTTTGATAGCAAAATTCAGCGGCACCAACAGTTCCCCATGCGATACCATAACGTGCGCTGTTTAGGCACATGAACGGACCTTTAAGACCACGGATGTCTGGGAATACATTTTCATCAGGAACGAAAACATCATCAAACACTAACTCGCCTGTTTCAGAAGCGCGCAACGACATTTTGAATTTAGTATGAGGAGCTGTAAAACCTTTGGTTCCTTTTTCAACAAGAAAACCACGAATTACGCCTTCATCATCTTTTGATTCCTTTGCTTTTGCCCAAACTACGGCAACATCGGCGATAGGTGAATTTGTAATCCACATTTTAGCACCGTTCATAATCCATCCGCCATCGGTTTTAATAGCCGTGGTAACCATAGATCCGGGATCTGAACCATGATCGGGCTCAGTAAGTCCAAAGCAACCAATGATCTCACCAGTAGCAAGTTTTGGAAGGAAACGTTGCTTTTGTTCTTCAGTTCCGAAAGTAGTAATCGGGTACATAACTAAAGAAGATTGAACACTCATAAAAGAGCGATATCCTGAGTCAACACGTTCTACTTCGCGAGCTACTAAACCATAAGCGGTTTGGCTGGCATCTGATCCTCCATATTGTTCAGGAACAGTTACACCTAGCAACCCCATTTCGCCCATTTCGAGGGCAATGTCCATATCAAAATATTCTTCGGTATTTCCTTTTAGAGCACGTGGTTCTAACTTGCTTTGTGCGTAATCACGAGCAGTTTCCATGATTAAACGATCTTCTTCGTTCAATTCAGATTCAAAGAGTAGAGCGTCGTCGATGTTGAATAGATTTTTGGACATTCTATAAACGTATTTTCAGGTTGTAGATGTTGGAATTAGATAGTAAGGAAAATATCGTTATTGAGGAATAAAATTTCCTACAAATTAATCGGAAAAATTAATTCCGTTCCAAAATCCTATATCTGAAAATAGTTGGGGAGGGTTCAGCTTTTGCAGTGAAAATGGATTCATCTTTGACGAGCTGAATGCGGCCAATTTTTGAATCGTATCCATCACTTTCTTTGGAGTAAAGTAAGTTCCAGTTTGCATCGAAAAAATCTATGGTGTTCATGAATTGAACTCTTTCCTCACTTCCAAGAGCAGCTCTTTTTGTAAATTGATCAGGATCAGAAACATTGGTGGGCCAATTTGCTGTAGCAAGATAAAGGTCATTATTTATTTTAAATGGAGATGCAGTACTTCCAAAGCTATTCAAAACACTAAACTCTTCAGATACATACATTCCCGGACGAACAATTCTGTCAAAATCACGATGAATATTTTTAAGAAGAGTCCCTTCCAAGTCGTAAATACTAAAGGAATAATCGTGAATACTCCCAGTTACGATGTTATCATCAATAATATGTATCTCTGTTTTAGCATTAAAACCTTTAGCTACTTTAACACCATTCGATTCATCAATCTTAAAGGAGTGTTCTACAAATAAAGAGTCCGATTCTGGTTTTACTAATAGAATACTGTGACCGAAAGAATCCCAGTTAGGACCACTCATGACTAAATTCCCGTTTTTAGTGATTCCTACTATAGAAGAGAAACCAACGTCTTTACCCAAAGAAGTGCTTTTAATGAAATTTCCTTCGAAATCGAAATAATCGAGTCGAGAACTGTTGATATTGTTAATCATTATTGAACTGTCTAGAATTGATATACCCCAAACACTTTCGAAGTCACCTGGGCCTTTTCCTTTTTCACCAGTTATCCATCTCAGGGTGCCATCCGGAGAAACGGAAATGAGTTTGGATTGAGCAATATCCATAAAGTAGAAATTGCCGTTCTTATCGGTATTGAGAAAGCTTATTCCCGATAGAATGAAATCTTCAGGTAACCGAATAGAAATAGAATCTTCAAGCTCAAATTGAAAAGGGAGCGTGAGAATGTTTTGCTTGGAGCCGTATTCGGGGTTTTGGATAATCCTAGAATCACTTACTTCATTTTTGGTTGCATCGGAACAGTTCCAAATAAGAAATGAAGCAAGTGTTAGGATGGTCAGCCTGAAGAGACTGATCTTTGAATATTTATTCATTTATAGTAATGCTGAATTTCTTGATATGAGCAAAAGGGATTGTGAAAATGGAGTAAAGATATCCCTCTGAATCTACAAATTGAGGGGCTCCATAATCGGGATGCTCAGGCTCTTCACTTTCAATTGAATATAAAAGGTTCCAGTTTTTATCAAAAAGGTCGATAGTGTTTTCAAGCTTATATTCAGTAGTTATTCCCATGAACATATTTTGTATAAATGCGTCAGGATCATCTATATCAACAGGCCAGCTCGCTGAAGTAAGGTAGTGACCAGAAGAAAGTTTTAAAGGAGGTCTCATTCCACCAAGAGCCCCGATAACACTACCTTCGTCATCTTCAAAAAAACCAGGTCGCACAATTTTTCCAAATTCTCGTTGAACTGTTTTGTCTTTGGTACTATCTAAGTTAACAAAGCTGTATTTATACTCTGAAACTCCTCCATAAACAATTTCCCCATCAAGGAGCGTTGCTTGCGAGAACCAAGAAGAGGAAACCGGTACTTCGATGTCTCCAGTTTCATCAATGGTAAAAGTGGTTTTAGGTGAAGAGAGGTTGTTGATATCGAATACTGAAAATTTCTTAGCAAAGGCTCCTCCTACTTCTGTAGCAAGAATGAGTTTTTCATCAGAATAACCAATGGGCTCAAGTGACCTTTTACTTTCGGGAAGGCTGAGGGACTCAACAAACTCACCTTCTAAATTGAATACATCAATTCTGTGTCCGTTAATGTTGGACAAATAGATTAGATTGTTGTTGTTCCAAACCATTCCTTTGGGTTGATCAAGATCTCCAGGACCTTTTCCAGGGCTATCAACTATCCAACGAACTGCACCCGTTTTTGAATAGGAAATAAGTTTAGGTGAGTATGGGTCGAGTGCATAGATGTTTTGGTCTGTATCAACAAAAATGGATTTTATATATATGAAAAGAGTGTTTTCATCATCCTGATCGTTTCCGAAGGTTTGAACTAATTCGAAATTTATAGGAGGGGATTCTTGAGATTGTAAATCTCCATATTCAGGATTGATGATAACGTTATTGCTGGTTCCTGAGTTGGGATTTTGTTTATTGGTGCATGAAAGAAACACCAATACAGAAAGTAGAAGAGTAGTTAGCTTTTTCATGAAAACTCAAATTTGTTAACATTGAGTTTAAATATGTGTAATAAATACAATAAATAAAAGCCCATATCTATTAGGATATGAGCTTGAATGTAAGTTATGATAAAACTATGCCAAAGTCTTTTTCATTTCGCGGGCAATAACTAAGCGTTGAACTTCTGAAGTTCCTTCGCCAATGGTCATTAGTTTAGCATCGCGTAAAAATCGTTCTACATGATATTCTTTAGTGTAACCGTAACCACCATGAATCTGAATTGCCTCCAAAGCAGCCCGAACAGAAAGCTCTGAAGCAAAAAGTTTAGCCATGGAAGCCTCTGTGGTGTATGGCTTGCCTTGTTCTTTTAGAACTGCAGCTCTAAGCACTAATAAACGAGCGGCTTCAATTTCGGTGGCCATGTCAACAAGTTTCCCTTCCATGTACTGGAAATTTCCAATTGCTGTACCAAACTGTTTGCGTTCCATGGCGTATCTGAGCGATTCTTCTAAAGCGCCACGAGCAATCCCAACTGATAGTGCTGCAATCCCTACTCGTCCGCCATCAAGAACTTTCATGGTGTCAATAAATCCCATCCCTTCTTCTCCAAGAAGATTTTCGGCAGGCACACGGACATTCTCAAAATAAACTTCAGTGGTGTCCGAAGAATTCATTCCTAGTTTGTGCATTCCTGGGCCAGGTTTTACGCCTTCCCATTCTCTTTCAACTATAAAAGTGCTAATTCCTTTGGTGCCTTTAGTTGGGTCGGTTTTGGCAAGAACAACATAAATATCTCCTACGGAACCTTGGGTGATGAAAATCTTTGAGCCGTTGATAATGTAATGGTCTCCATCTTTAATAGCCGTAGTTTTCATTCCTGAAGCATCAGAACCTGATCCAGGCTCAGTCAAACACCAAGCTCCAAGTTTTTCACCAGAAGTTAGTGAAGGCATATATTTCATTTTTTGCTCATGAGAACCTGCAACGGCAATGTGCCCTGTGCCAAGTGAAGTATGCGAAGCGACGGTTAGCGCAAGCGAGGCGTCCCAACGAGCGATTTCTTCAAGAGCTAAGCAAAAGCTAACAACATCAAATCCAGCACCGCCATATTGCTCTTCATGATAGATGCCGAGCATTCCCATTTCACCAAGCTGCTTTACAATATCATGTGGGAACTTCTTGCTGTTGTCTCTTTCCATTACTGTTGGTGCAACATTCCTTTCAACGAAATCTTTTACGCTATCGCGAATCATTTTTTGATCGTTGCTTAAATCAAAAGAAAGAGAATTTTCTAACATACTGGTCATATTATAATAGTTGCTTATGTAATGGTTAATTTTGCATGGAAACGCTTCCAAAGATAAAGGATTTGAAGAATAAAAACGTTCGGGAATTTTCGAATTTATAAAAGATTACATACTGAAGACGTGCTGAGCTAGATTAAGCGGTTGTTAAGCAGGAGATTAGAAAGATAGGTTCCTTAAAATATTCATTAAGAATAATGGTAAGCGAGGAAAATGATTTACAATGATTAGAAAGTTGAACCTTCTTTGGGGAGTGATGTTCAACGAATAACAAAAGAATTCGATAAAATAATTCGAATCTATCATCAAAAATAAATCAAGAGAGGATCTATTATGTTAAATAGAAAAAATTTATATCTAGGATTATTCATCTTCATTTTTGGAATTAGTTCAGTTGCGATGATTAACGCACCAGATAACAAAGTTGCTAATTCTGAGCTACTAGTTTCGAAAAGTGCACTTACCCTTGAAGGAACTGTGACTGATAGCAAAACCGATTCAGTACTTGCGGGAATTGAAGTTAGTATTGAGGAACTTGCACTAACAGCTAAAACTGATGACGAAGGTAACTTCATATTCACGAAGCTTGCTGAAGGTGAAACGTATACTCTTAAAGTAGAAGAAGATGGTTTCGAGGATTATGAAGAAACTATTGAAGCTACAGCTGACACTCCAATCCTTGAAGTGGATGTAGCTCTTACTCCAGAAGAGTAACAAGCATTTAGTTTAGTATTAAATAAAAAAGAGCCCAAATATTGGGCTCTTTTTTTTATCCAAAATTCCAGGTTACGCCACGTCCAATTTCTGGATCGGGGTAATTCCAATCTACAGCGCCTTGATCACAAGCGTACATACAAGTGCCACACTCAATACAATCTTCAACTTGAAAATGTACTTTACCCACGTCATCCATCGTATAGCAATTAGCAGGACAAACCCATGTGGTGCATTTGTGTGGACAAGTGGAATTGCAAATATCGGTATCTACGATAATATGAGGCTTAATTTCAGATTTAGCCTGGTTACGGTAGCTTACTAAGCCGAGTCGTTCAGATAGTGAGAGTAGTTTCATAATGACTTCCTTGCTTTAAATCCAAGTTTAGCGAGTTCCCAAAGGGAGGAGTGTCGTTTAATTGCTCCGAACAACATTTTTTCAGATTTCGGAGTAGGTTCGTTTTTAATGCTGAAGAACTGACGTCCAAAATCACACACTAAGTTAGGCACTTTCTGCTGCATGGTGTCGGTATGTAACAAATGAACGGCATCCTGAAAGTTGTTGATGTCTTTCATTACGTAACTTTCATCCATCACTTTTCGATATTCTTTAAGTGTAGCAGATGAATAATCGCCTTTGGCTTTAGCTTTAACAATAGTTTCGGCAGCTAAAATCCCAGAACGCATTGCATAATCCATTCCTTGAATGGCTTTTCCTGCATTCATAAGTAAATTTGCAGCTTCACCAACCAATAAAATCCCATCTTTATAAAGCTCTTTGGGCATCACTCTAGAATCGCCAGAGGAAACCACGTGTGCTGAGTACTCAACAACTTCACCGCCACGGATAGCATCAGCTACTGTTGGATGAGATTTGAAGTGATTGAGGATGTCGTAAGGTTTCTGCTTTTTCTCGCGGAGATCTTTCAATCCTAAAACCAAACCTAAAGAAATGGTATCACGATTGGTATAAAGAAATCCGCCGCCTTCGATACCGTTGGTAGCCCAGCCAACAAACTCGTTACTCATTCCACTTAAACCATTTAGTTGGAAGCGATCTTCTAGAACTTTTTGATCGAAACGGATAACTTCTTTAATGCCGGTAAGCATGTGATCAGCGGGAACATATTTATCTTGAAGACCAACTTGGCGAGTTAGCAAATTGTTTACACCTTCGGCAATAATAACAGAATCTGCAAAAAACTCATCTTCGCCCGTTTTGATTCCAATGGCTTTGTCGTTTTCCATCATCACTTCGTCTACTTTAATTTCAGTAGCGATGAATGAATCCATTGCGAAATCACTAGCGTCAATAGCTTCTTGTACTTTGCCAGCAAGCCAATTATCAAACTTAGAACGCAAAACTACTACGCCGTTATAAGGCGTTTCGTTGAAATGCTTTGATTTAAAATCGAGAGAAAAAGTAGACTGTTCATCCATGAAAGTAAGCCGGCGGTGGTTTATAAAACGCTCCCATCCGCCATTGGTCTCTTCCCAATAATTGGGCACAAGCTTAGCTAAGTCGCTGCCCCAGAGTACTCCACCAGAAACATTCTTTGAACCAGCAAATTCTCCTCTTTCAATAAGAAGAAACTTCATGTTATTTCTGGCAAGTGTCATTGCTGCAGATAAGCCTGCAATACCACCACCAATTACTATACAGTCAAATTTATCTTCCATTCTAGTAGCTCTAAGTGATGAGTATTGAGATTTGAGCTAAAATTTCATGGCTCACTACTCAAATCTCAATACTAATTAACCTTTAATCTTTTTCAATTCTTCGATGAACGGCGGAAGGATTTTGTATAAATCCCCAACTATTCCGTAGTCTGCAACTTCAAAAATAGGGGCGTCAGCATCTTTGTTGATGGCAACAATTACTTTACTGTTTGTCATACCCGCAACGTGCTGAATGGCACCAGAAATTCCAACAGCAATATAAAGCTGGGGAGAAACTACTTTCCCAGTTTGCCCAATTTGAAGGCTAGGATCGTAAACTCCAGATTCTGTTAATGCTCTTGAAGCTCCAATACCAGCATTTAAAACGCTTGCAAGTTCAGAGATGAGTGCTTTACCTTCTTCATCTTTTACACCGCGGCCAGCTGCAACAATTGCTTCGGCTTCGTTTAAGTCGATTGTGTCTCCACTGATTGAAATAATTTCACGTAGTGTAGCTTTTAAGTCACTTTCGGCGATATCAAAATCAATTGAAATTGTTTCGGCCTCAACGGGAGATTCAATTAAATCGTAAGATCCAGATCTAACAGACACCAAAACCTTATCACCGATTGCCTCTGCGTTGGCAAGAACTTTTGCAGCCATTACGGGGCGTTTTGCAATTACGCCATTGGGAGAAAGCTCAAAAGAAGCAACATCCGCAAGTACAGCTGCACTTTGATTCACAGCTAAGGCCCCTAATATATCCTTTGTGCTTTCTGTGGATGCAAACGCAAACACTGATGGAGAAACCGTTTCCATAGTTTTGGCCAATGCCTTAAGCAGAGGAGTATTCATATGGTTTTTGAAAATAGGATTTTCAATAGCGTATACTTTTGAAGCTCCATACTTACTAATGTCTGCAGTGTAACTTGAAGCGTTAGCATCAATAACCACAGCTGCTACGGTATGTCCAGCGGAATCGGCTAATTGTTTACAGTGTGACAGTACCTCAAGTGATGAACGTTTAATTTTGCCGTCAGTAATGGCAACGTAAGTCAGTAATGTGCTCATTTTAATTCCTTTGAGTCATAATTTGATATTTGAATACGTGTATTAACGTAGAAGAAGCATGAATGCGATAAGCAATATAATGTCAACTTCGTGATATGGTATTCAATGGTATAATTTCTAAATAACGTTAGCTTCAGTATCTAATAACTGAGCAACTTGGCGAGCAACTTCATCCGCTTCACCTTCGTACTTCTTGCCAGCTTGTCGTGCTGGCTTATCTTGGTAGCTAAGTGTTTTTGTTTTTGCAGTAAGAGTATTCTCGTCTAGGCCAAGAGAACTAACCTCAAGTGCATCGATAGGCTTGCGTTTAGAAGCCATAATACCTTTAAGATTTGGAATGCGAGGATTGTTCATATCGTTTGAACAAGTAACGGCACAAGGGAAGGGTAAAGCGATCATTTCCTGGCCAGCATCGCCTTGGCGTTTAACAATAAGCGCATTGTCCTCAGCTTCAAGGCCTACGGCATTTGTGGCGTAGGGTAAGCTTAAAAGTTCTGCAACCATGCTACCTGTGAGTCCAGAATCAGAATCTTGAGATTGTTTCCCCAATGCTAGAACATCAAATTCTTTATCCTTAAAAAAAGTAGCTAAAATTTGAGCATAACTTCCAGAGTCATAGCCTTCGGTTCCTGAAGTTTGTATGTGCGTGCCTTTATCTGCGCCCATTGCCAATGCTTTTCGAATAGTCTCTGATGCTTTAGCAGGGCCAATGCAAATAACTTCAACTTCGCCTCCGTGTTTACCAGAAAGAACCAAGGCTTCTTCAACAGCTGAAGCATCGTAGGCATTTAGCACTACGCGATCAGCGTCCATAATTAATTCGCCTTCTTTAACTTGGATGGGTGCGTAGACATCAGGCACCATTTTTATGCAAACGTAAAATTTCATGTGCAAATTGTAAACTTAAAAATTATCATTTGTAACCGCTTTTCTGAAGGCTCAATATACAAAACCAAAAATAAAATGTTTAATTCTGTAGAGTAGAATATTCAGAAAGATGGCCTTGATCTGTTTCTAAAAGAACGCCATATGCTTGTAGCTTAATTCTTGAATCAGCCCCCTCGAATATACCAGCAATTTCTCTAGATTTTGTATCAAAAAAGACATCGAATAAATAATTACTAGTTGCTCTTCGTTTGGCGTCGCGAATTTGTTTTAAAGCTTCTAAAACGTTAGCGCGTGCTTGGGTTTCATCCGTCACAAAAAGGTCAAGCCCTTTACGGTGATACGTGTAGTAAGCTTCACGTAGAGGTTCATAGCTATTATTTAGTAAATCAGTTATTAAGGTATATCGATTTCGTCGATTATTAGTGCTGCGTGACCAGCCGATAGCTGAAGTTGTCTGCGCCAGATCCACAATATTCTGGGCTCTTAGAAAATAAGGCGTCCCACCGAGAGGAGAAAAACTATCAAAATCGTAACCAAGTCCTAGGTTAATAAAGAAATCTAGTAGGCCAGTAAGTTCATCGAACTGTAATTCGTCGTGGATAAAAGATCGACCTTGAGGATAATTGAACTTCCAAGTATCATCGGTTAGTATGATAGAAGTTGTTTCTGTGTTTGTATTAAAAATAGGCCGACGTAAACTAAACACAATTCGAGAAGAGAAGTCGAAGTTAGAATTACCACTTTCAATAACGATTTGAATTTGGCAAACTATACGTTCATGTTCCTGAAACTCTATATTTGTCCATTTATACTCGTTAATATAGTCTTCAATTTGTTGCTCAAGTTCAGTGATGTAAGTAAATGAAGCCCCTTCTATAAGATCGTTATTTACGGTAACATCGCAGTTAAACTCCTGGCCTTTTACGGAAAAAGTAGAAAATAGGAAAATGACGATGAAGTAATAGAATCTTGGCTTTAACACTTTTGTATTTATCTCTAGATATCTCATATTATAGTATAAATTCAACCCAATGATACGAATACGATTCCATCTATATAAAATTACTTTTATAATCCTGCTTCTTTTTTGCAACAACCCTTCTGATGCGCAAGTTATTATTGGTGCAAACGGGGTTGGAATGGGGCAAGCGACCGCCGCCTTACCCGATAATACATGGGCAATATTCACCAATCCAGCACTTATAAGTGAAGATAAAATCAGCCTTGGATTTTATAGCCTAAGAAATTATGGAGTTTCTGAGCTTACCGATATTGCTGCTGTAGGCACATATCCAACTAAATTTGGATTAACGGCATTTGCGTTTCATCGCTATGGAGATAATCTATTCAACGAAACTAGAATGCGTTTTGCTTATGCAAATAGATGGCAAGGCTTGAGGTTCGGGCTAGCTCTAAATTATAACTCGATTACTTTTGGTGGGCCTTACGGATCTGGCGGAGCATTGGGGGTGGATGTAGGCCTTGCAGCTCAATTATCTGAGGATTTATGGCTCGGTGCTCGCGGAACTAACATAAACAGACCTTCTTATAATGGAATCAATGAAGATTTACCGCGAGAACTAACTATCGGCTTATCCTACCGATTAGAAGAAATAGCACTTTTTTCTTTTGATGTAGTGAAAGATGTTCGTTTCGAGAAATCGTTTAGGGGAGGTGTTGAAATGAAGATTGTAGAAAACTTAAAAGGCCGAGTTGGGATAAGTTCTCAACCCAATGCGTATTCCTTTGGTTTAGGCTATGGTCAGGAACGTTGGGAAATAAACATCGCCTTTCAACGACACGAATTATTGGGAGTTAGCCCAGGTTTAGATTTGAATTTTTTCTTCTAAATAATGAAAAAGAGTTTACTCATAGGATTAATATTGCTCGGGTTTTTTAAAGCCGAAGTGCTTTTAGGGCAACAAAAAGATTCTGTAAGAACTCAGGTCCAAAAACAGTTAGAGCAGACTTTTGAGGAACTAGATGATTTAGCAGGAGAACAATTAGCTCAGTTTTTAGAAGATTTAGCTGCTAATCCCATTAATTTAAATTCTGCTGGTATTGATGAATTCCTCCAAATCCCTGGTTTTAACCTTAAAATTGCTACAGAAGTAATTAATTACCGTAAAACGAAACCCTTTGAAACAAAAATTGAGTTACTAAAGGTTAAAGGAATTGGTAAAGCAACTTATAATCGATTGTCACCATATGTAACTGTTGGTGGTGCTAGTTCCCGCTTTAAGGACATGTATAAGCGTCCCGAGTATTGGCTGTCAGGAAGAAAAATAGAATACATATCTCGGTATCAACAAGAACTGCAAGAGCAAGAAGGCTACATTCGTCCCGATACCTCAGGTGGTTATTTAGGCAGTCAAGGGAAATATTATCAACGCTTAAAATTGACGAGTAGGCATTTATCAGTAAATCTAACACAAGAGAAAGATGCAGGAGAAGAATTAAAAGGACCAACGAGTTTTGACTACAACTCAGGCCACATTGCATTAACCGAAAATGGCAAACTGAAAGATTTAGTGATTGGAGATTACAGCCTCAGTTTTGGCCAAGGCTTAGTGCTTTGGACGGGAGGCGCTTTTGGAAAAGGTCGCGAAGTGGTTGGTACAACCGGGAAAAATGAACGAGGGCTTAGAGGATATTCTTCTGCTCAAGAAACAGATTTCTTTAGAGGAGTGGCAGCAACCTATGGGGAGACTTTTGAAGTAACGGGCTTCTATTCAAATCGAAAAAGAACTGCATCTGTAATTAGTGGAGATACAACTAGATTTCCTTCTTCAACTGGATTTCATCGAACACAGAATGAGCTTGATAGAAAGAATAATATAGATCAAATGACAGTAGGAGGTCGAGTAAGAGTAAATTCGCGATTCGGTTTTATTGGAGCAACGGCATATCACAATGAGTTTAGCTCATACATTGCCAAAGGAACCACTTTAAGCAATATATACGATTTTGAAGGTAAAGCTAATTCTGTTTTAGGTATAGATTATAGAGGCCTCGTTGGTTCAGCTTTGGTTTATGGTGAGTGGGCTCGAAGCGAAAACGGAGGAAGTGGTGGTGTAATTGGTATGGAAACTTCGCTAGGGTTTAACACCGATTTCACAATGCATTACCGAAAATACACAAGAGGTTTTCAATCTTTTTTTGGGGATGGATTTGGCGAAAGTTCATCAGCACCCAGAAATGAGGAAGGTTTTTATGTAGGTTTAAAGCACGAACTCAACGAAACGTATACTCTAGCTGGGTATGTAGATCTGTATAAATTTCCTGAACCTAGAACAGGAATTAACCAAGCTACGGAAGGCTTTGATGTGTTGGGTTTGGTAGAGGCTAATTTTAGCTCAAGATTAAATGCATATATACTCTTGCGCAGTGAGATAAAAGGTGATGAGTATTCGACCCATAATGATAGAGGTTTAGAGGAAGTCTTACTTGGAGAAAACAAAAGAGCCAGCGTAAGAGTGCAGGGTGAGTATCAAGTAAATAAACAAACTCGGCTACGATCTCGTGTTGAGTTTACAAGAAATAAAAGCGCTGGCGAGAATTGGGAAAATGGATTTCTGATATATCAAGATATAAGACTTCAGCCAACTAGAAAACTCCAAATAGACGCTAGAGTTACATTATTCGATACCCAAAGTTTCGATACAAGAGTTTATCAATTTGAAAACGATTTACTCTACGTGCTTTCCAATGTGATGCTTTCAGGGCAGGGGCAACGCAGTTATGTGGTTGTAAAGTACGAAGCCTTAGACAGATTAGATATTTGGGTTAAGTATAGCATCACTTACTTCGAAAATGTTCATACCATTAGCAGTGGGCTAAGTGAGATTAAGGGCCAGAAAAAAAACGCTATCGGAATCCAGGCTAGATTAAGTTTGTAGTTGGGAAATGAAAAAAGTTAGAATCGACAATTGCTTCGCTAAAGATAGAAGGGTATTATTTGAAGTGAAGGAAATCTTTTAAATAATATATCTGTGGGTTTTGAAGCGTGGTGCGTAGTATCAGTACTTATTATATGTCTAGGGCTATTAGTAAGTACTTCTTTTTCAGCTGAATTGATACTGTTTGGGGGTTTAACATTTTTAATTGTGACGGGTATAACTACCCCAGAAATTGCACTTAATGGATTCTCTAATCAAGGAATGCTTACAGTAGCTGCCTTATACGTTGTTGCCACGGGGCTTAAAGAAACGGGCGCTGTTCATTATGTAGTAAAACATGTAATGGGGAATTCAAATACAGTAAGGTCCTCTCAAGTTAGAGTGATGGCTCCAGTGATGGTTATGAGTGCTTTTTTTAATAATACACCCATAGTAGCTTCTTTTATTCCTGCCTTAGAGAAGTGGAGCAGAAAGACAAACGTACCCGTTTCAAAAATATTAATACCATTAAGTTATGCTGCAATACTAGGTGGGACATGCACCTTAATAGGAACAAGTACGAATTTGATTTTAAATGGACTTTTGATTGAAGAAGGAAGTGTTCGATCATTAGGTCTTTTTGAACCAGCACTGATTGGTATACCCTGCGCTATTCTAGGTTTTATATATTTAGTAATTTTTGGAGATAGGTTACTACCAAACCGTAGTTCTGGATACGAAAGTTTTAAAGAGACACGAGAGTATACTATTGAAATGATAGTTGACGATAATAGTCCACTGTCTACAAAAACAATTGAAGAAGCAGGGTTGAGAAACTTGCCAGGTCTGTTTCTTGTTGAAATAGTTAGGAAGGACAAACTAATTCCCGCCGTCTCTCCTAATGAAAAGTTAGAAAGCTTAGATCGTTTAATATTTACTGGTGTAATTAGCTCTATAATTGATGTACAGCAAATAACAGGGTTGAGTTTAGCTACTTCTCAAGTGTTTAAGTTAGATTCACCAAGAAATGAGAGAACGTTGGTTGAAGCAGTGGTATCTCCTGCTAATCCAATTAATGGAAGAACGATAAAGGAAGGTATGTTCCGAGAACGCTATGACGCTGTAGTACTGGCAGTTTCAAGAAGTGGGGAACGTATTAAGGATAAAGTTGGGGATATAACACTTAAAAGTGGTGACACTTTACTTCTCGAAACTAATGCTAAATTTCTTCGTCGCTACAGAAACTCAAATGATTTTTATTTGATTAGTGCTATTGAGGATTCAACTCCTGTGACTTATGAAAAAACAGGAGTTTCAATCTTTATTCTTTTTGTAATGGTTGCTTTGGCAGGCTCGGGTATTTTAAGCATGCTACAAGCTGCTTTCGCCGCTGCTGCAGGTATGATTATAACTAGAAGTTGTAAATACTCAGTTGCTCTTGAGAGTATAGACTGGCGTGTGCTTATCGCAATTGCATCGTCACTTGGTCTGGGTGCAGCACTTCAAGAAACAGGCGCTGCAAAAACTTTTGCGGATGCAGTTATGGGTTTTGCGAAAGGAGATCCAATGTTGGCGCTGGCGGCAACTTATTTATGTACTTGGTTACTTACTGAGATGATTACCAACAATGCAGCAGCGGTATTAGTTTTCCCGATAGCGCTAACTCTTGCATCAGAG